>JGI24130J36418_10000364_pt1 | contig 14557 bp, 3 predicted proteins | sample BarGraNGADG00212_FD_36418 | JGI IMG/M metagenome (IMG submission 36418)
CCAACAAACTCACGAGTCACAGCCGCCTGTGTGACCCGCTCACCGGCACCGATTCCATCACCACGGCCTACAAAACACCCGTAGAACACCAGCCACCTAGGGGATGAGTCCGGTGAGCAGAGTGACCAGGCTCTGCCCGGCGAGGCCGTTGGGGTCGATCGTGTCGACCGCCTCGGGGAGGACCGATGTGTCCGTGGGACCGGCATACACCGCTGAGCACCGGCCGAGGCCACCGGCGCTGAGCAGGTCGACGAGCACGTCGTACGCCGACTCGGGCTCGGCCAGGCGCGTCCACAGGGCGCTCGTGTCCGCTGCCGANGTCGGGATCGGGATGCCCAGCCGCGTGGCCAGCAGCTCCTGTCGGTAGCGGGCGATGGCCCCGCTGACGCCNCGGTCGTCCAGTCGACGGTCCAGCGACACGACGTCGCAGCTGCCGTCGAAGGTCATCCCCCGGCGCCGCCAGTGGCTCGTACCCACAACGGCATACACGTCGTCGACGAGGATGACCGCGGACCTGCCGACCGTCGACCGTCCGGGGTAGCCGATGGGGTGGAACGCGGCGACCCGCATCCCGCCCGCGCCCCCGGCGCCCGTGAGCAGCTCGAGCGCCTCCTTGCGGTCGCGGAAGGCGCCACGCACCCAGCTGTCCTTGCCCGGGTCGAAGTCCGGCAGCCGCGGCAGGCAGATCATCACCTTCAGTCGCGGGTTGGCGACCAGCCGGTCCTTGAGCAGGGTGACGAGGTCGACGAGGTGGGTGTCTGCGTCGCGGGCCGTCCGGGAGAACATCGCGGACTCGATGAACACGTACTCCCGCGCCTCCGCGACGGCCCGGGCGATCGACCACATGGCGTCGCGCTGGCCCCGCTTGGCCGTCGCGATCTCTCGCTGGAGCTCGCGACGCAGCCGGGGCTCGTTGGCGATCGTCACGGCGACGGTCGACCCGGGGGAGATGGCGTTGGCGACCGAGCTGGCCAGGCTCTGGATCGAGTCGGTGTCGGCGGGGATCGGCAGCAACGACAGCTCCGGGCTGTCGGTCAGGGCCGAGATCGTCTCGAGCAGGGCGCCGGCGATGTGCGGCAGCCCAGCGGCCGGTGCGGGGTCGGCCGGCGGAACATTCCAGTTGTNGCCGTCGGTGACGACGATCCANCCGGTGNTCGGCGCCGTCGGCACGACCGACTGGCAACGCTTGAGCGCATGCANNGCNAGGTCGTAGGCGAGNTGCCCACCGACNCGGACGCCGCTCAGGTGTGCNTCCGGGCCGGCCGGGTTGCCGGGGTCGCCGAGCTGGGGTGCGGCGCAGCGCGACTCCCAGTCGTAGCGGCCGCCGGTGAGCACGGCCGTCCACGCATACGGCGTGCCCGACGCGGTGACCGCGCCGAGCGCGAGCACGGTCTCGAAGCGAGCCTGCGTCGGCAGGTGTGGCCCGATCCGGGGCCAGGAGCCCTCGTTGGCGAGCCACTTGACCCAGTCGATGACGGGTGCGCCGCTGCCGGGGTGGGCTCCGGTGCCGGTCGGCGCGGGGATGGCAAAGGCACTGACCGGCGCGATCGAGGTGAAGCCCTGACCGGCGATCATGGCCGCGACAGGTGCTGATGCGGTCCCGCCGAAGCGGGCCGTGTTGTCGACCCACGGGACCTCGGTGCCCACGACGAGGTCGACCGCCGAGGCCATCCGTCGCGTGCCGTCCCTCGCGACGGCCACGATGTCGACGCTCAGGTGCGCGGGGCTCGGGACCGGTTCGACGGCACCGAGTGCGAACGGGTTGAGCAGCAACACCGTGGCGCCCGATCCGTCCACGACCGAGGAGCCGCCGTCGCCACGGACGAAGGAGGGGTCGGCGCCGATGCCGCGGATGACCTGGAAGGTCCGGGGGAACACCCGCACGTGCGTGCCGGCCGGGAGGGATCCGGCCGCGAACGTCACGACGACGTCCCGATCCGGCCCGCTCGCCGGGACCCGCCAGTTGGCCGTGACCAGTGGCGTTGCTGGGGCCGGGGGCAACGGATCGAAGGCCTTGACCGCGGCGCCGTCACCGGGTGTGGGCGCGATGGGACCAGGGAAGTTCGGCCAGTGACCGGCGTTGCCCGTCCCGGGCGGGAGGGTGAGCGCCGGTGTGATGACCGGCGAGCAGAGCAACCCGAGGCGGTCGGCGACCACCGGCCAGCTCGCGCTCATGGCACCCATGGCGCCCAGGACGTCGTTGCCGTCGACGAGGTAGTCGAAGCCGGGGACGGTACGCCGCACGACGGGCAGAGGTCCGCCTGCTGGCATGTCGTCCTCGGCGGGCGCGTCGGCGCCCGGCGCGAAGGCCCGGTTGCCCAGCAGGTGCCAGTCGAGGTCGACGGCGATGAGGCGGAAGAACTGGTGGGCCAGGGTCGGGGCGCCCCCTCCCGTCGGCAACGCCGGAGGCGTCCATGCGTTCTTGCCGAGGGTCCCCCCAGGCGCGGGGCCCCAGATCACCTGGCCGTCGGGCGGGCTCGCGACCGTCGACCCGACCAGGCCGACCGACTGTCCGGCCGCCAGGTTCGCGAGACCGGTGCCGGCCGGGATGATGCTCACAGAGGCGCCGGTGCCGTCGAGGACGGACACCTCGCTGCCCGTGCGCATCGAGCGGTATGCCGTGCCGTGTGGGTTGATGACGTGGACGCGCAGGGCCGCGCCGGTGAGGGCCGCGATCGTGGCCACTCCCCCGGCACTGCTCGTCGCGAGCGTCGACCCGGCCCCCGCCAGCGCCGGGCGCCACGAGAGAAGGTCAGCGAAGAGGCTGGCAACGGCGAGCGGGTCGATGATCAGCCCTCGACGGTCGTGGAAGGAGACCGAAGCCGCACCGCTCACGCCGAGGGACTCTCCCCCGCGGAACCACGACATGAGCGGGTGGGCCGGGGCGGTCAGGCCATGGACGAGCATGGCGACGGGCAGCGGTCGACCGACGGCGGCGGCACCCAGACGGCTGCGGACCGAGGTCTCCAGCCGGTGGATCGCCTCGGGGTGCAGGGCGAGCACACCGGCCGCCGTGGTGATCGGGGCTCCGGACAGACCGGCGTAGGTGTACGGGTGGGCGACCACCACATAGGTGCAGGTGAACGGTGCCGTCAGCCCGTTGATCGTCAGGCGCAGGGTGGCGGGGTCGACCGTCGGCGACGGCGCGGACGAGTCGCTCCACACGGTGCCGAGGGCTGGGACGGTCAGGCCGAGGGCGTCCAGGCCCTTGCTGTTGACCTGGCCCGCGACGTCGTTCGCCGTGAGCACGGTCGTGGAGGTGATGATGGTCATCCAGGCCTCCTANGGGATCTGCCGGGTGATCGACGTACGGACTCCGTCGGGCGCCAGGATCGAGACCTGCGCACTGCCGGGCCGGCGGAAGCCGACGGCGACGGTGCTGATGCCGCCGATCCGCTTGGTGTGGCTGAGCGGGATGACGTACGTGGGGTTGTCGAGGATCGTCCCCTTCTTGGGCACGAAGGGGAGCTTGGGGAACGCGAGGGAGACCTTGACGGCCTTGCTGGTCTTCTTCGGCGGCACGGGTTTGGCGGTGAAGCGCACCTCGAGGACGAAGTCACCGTCGGGGTTGGAGTTCGGCACGCTCGTCGTGAACGCGAGGATCCACCCGTTCGGCTCGGTCGTGATGACCGGGTTGACGATGTCGGGAGCCGTCGTCCCGGCAGCCCCCGGCGGGATGGTCACGACCCGCTCGGTGATCCGCCCGATGGGGTCGGTGATGCGGACCCGCACGCGCAAAGACAGAGTCTCGTCGGTGCGACGGACCAGCAGGTGCAGTCCGGTCGACCCCGCGACCGTCGGGTCACGCCANAGGCCCGAGTCCGGCGCGGCCGGGGGGGNCGTCGGGAGTCGGGCAAGGGTCCACGAGGCGACGTGGGCAGGGGCAGCGGCCGCGGTCTGCTCGTCCCAGCCCAGCAGGTCCATGGGGTTCGACACCCCTGCCGAGTCGACGGTGAACACATCGGCCTCGAGGCGGTGCGGGCCGAGGACGGTGTCCTCGATCGGGGCGGTCGTCNCCATGTCCAGCCGGGCGATGGCCGAGCCACTCGTCGGAAGCACCCACACGGGGGCAGCCAGGTCGGGGTTCCCGGCGGGTGGCACCACGACCTGCCGCACCATGCTCGGCGCGGAGCGCACGCCGTACTGTCCGCGGTCCGGGTCGTCGCACCCCCACGCGACGGCGCGGTAGTAGACCGGTTTCCAGGACCCTGGCGTCGTGTCGTCGCCGGTGATCACACCGATCGGGCAGTCGGGGTCGGCGGCAACAGTGAATCCGCCCGCCGAGCCGGTGACCGACGCGAACGGCGGCCCCATCATGTCGACCTCGGTGGCCGCGAGCCCAACGCGCACCCGGTGCAGGTCGATCCGTTGCACCCGAGCGCCTGCCGAGCGACGGATCCGGATGGCCGCGGCATACGAGGCCGGCGTGGTACTCGAGACCGTGCGGCGGCTGACCTCCAGCTGCGGTGCCCCCGGCGCGACCAGCTGCGGAGCTGCGAAGGCCACGAAACGCTTGCNGCACNANGNGTCCGACGTGGATGGCCAGTCGGACTCGACCTCACCGGCACTCGAGCCGATGACGACGAACAGGTGCATCTCCCTGGTGCCGCGCGGCAGGGTGACCGGCGTCGACGTGCCGGTGATCGACTCCGTGCTGAGCCGGGTGAACGGCCGGCGATCAGGGTTGGCCCCGAAGAGCTGGCGGAGCCGGGCGAGGCGGGTCGTCAGGGTCTCCGACGGCAGCGGTTCGCGCTCGTTGTGGAACGCCCGGAAGGTCGACTCCGAGCAGGTGTAGACCCGGTAGCCCACCGCCCCGGCCATCGGTGACCAGGCGAGGTTGGCGTGGTGCAGGCCGTCGGCGTCGCGCACGCTCGCGAGGACGACCGCCTCGTAGCTCGAGGTGATCACCGGTGGTCGTGGGTCTGACGCCGACGCGATGGCGGGCACGCTGTTCCACGCCCCGAGCCGGTGGGTGGCCCGGGCCTCGGTCCCGCGTCCCCAGAGGGCCAGGCCCCAGCGACCCGCGGAGGGGAAGTCGACCGAGAAGCCGCTCACCGTGAGGCGATAGCGGCGTTCGCCCCGGGTCTGCAGGGGGACGGTGACGACACCCTGACCATTCAGGGACACGTGCTCGAGGGTCGCGGTCAACCCCGAGCCGGGCGTCACCGTGACGATCGAGCCATCGGTTGCGTAACCGATCGTGGCGAGCAGCCCCGCGCCCGCCGACGTGAACGTGTTGGTCCCCGGTGGCGTCAGGTTGGCCGGCTGGTCCTCCGGCCAGGTCTGAGGGTAGGCCCGGGCGGCTACCTCGATCGTCGCCGGGCTGCGGCTCGCCCAGTTCCAGCTGAGGTCGACCGTCAGGGTGCCCGGGCAGGCGCCGGCGGCGACGGTGGTGTTGACCTGCGGCCCGGTAAGGGTGACCTTGCCGACCGGTGGCTCGGTGACGGCCAACCCGGCCTGCGCCCAGCCTGACCAGACACCGAACACGTCCTGGGTCGCCACGGCGTACAGAAGCTGGTTGGGGTCGGTGCCGCTGTCGATCGCGTATGCCGTGTCCGCGAGCGAACGCCGGTTGGGGTTGGTCTGGCTGACCGTCGCCCCCAGGGCTTGGCGGGCGGTGTCGAGCGCGCGCGGGAGCATGAGCAGCTCGGCTGGCGCAACCGGCGCGGTGGCGCGTCGGGCGAAGGCGTGGCTGCCGACGAGGAACGGGAGCAGGCTCGAGGGCCGGTCCCACGAGACCGACACGACCGAGCGGAACGGGTCGTCGAGGACGTCGGGTGCCTGGCTGCCCGTCGTCGCGGCGGCCATCGACGCCGGCACCGGAGGCGGCAGCGTCGGTCCGGGACCGAGGATGAGCGCGGCCCGCTCGATGTCGTGGCCCGAGTCGTCGACGAACGTCGCCGTGACCATGAAGTCCGGGGCGAGGGCGGCGCCGCCGAAGGCACCAACGACGTGTGTCGCCGCCGCGAGGGAGATGCCCGGCTGGGTGCGGGTGAGCGGGTATGCCGTGCCGAAGCCGGTGACCAGCGCATCGAGCGGGTCGCTGCACGCGCCGTAGAGCAGGACCCGCAGCGGGTTGAACTGGGCCTGGGCCGTGTGGCCCGTCGGGGTGGCGAGGGTCCGGGTGAACGTCTGCTGGTCCTGCTGCGAGGACGAGACGGCGTCGACCATCGTGATGAGGTCGTCGAGCATCTCGGCGAGGAACACCTTGATGATCGAGTCCGGCATGGCGAGGGTCCACGGCTCGACCGGCACGCCCGAGGTGATCTCGTCGGGCCAGCCGTAGAACGGCGCCCCCCGGCGGAAGCGGTCCAGCGCGGCGGTCTTCGGGTCGGTGAGCGCCGTGACCATCCCCTGCTTGGCGGTCAGGTCGGTCGCACTCGCCACGCGGCCGTCACCGGGCAGCCCGACGATCTCGACCTGCGTCCAGTTGGGGTCGTCGGCGTCGTCGAACCTACGCCCCTCGATCGCGTCGACGGCCGATCCCGCCGGGAGGCTGAGGACCCGGATCTCGGGCGCGGTCAGCCGAACCGTCGCGACGCCGGCCGCCACGCTCGCGAGGCCGGTGACCGGGGAGGCCAACGGCATGCCCGCCCATGCTGCGGCCGCACCGCCCGGGCCGGCCGAGATGGAGACGACCACCTCGGCATAGGCGCTGTCGAGCAGGAGGGTGAGACCGAACGGACCCGGGATCGGGAAGTACGTGACCGGCATTCGGGCGGACGCCTTGGCGCGGGCCCAGATGGTGAAGGGCGCGCGCGGGTAGCCAAGGGCCGAGTCGAAGGCCCACCGCAGCTGCACGACCGTCGACGTGCCNAGGCCGCGATCCTTGGCGATCTGCTCGGCGTCGCCCGCCGAGGAGTGCACCCCGGGCACGGCGGCCCAGTTGACGACACTGCCGATGCCGATAAAGGCGTGGGGGTCCACGATGCGTCCGGCCATCTCAGACCTCTTCCCAGGGCGCGTGGTCGAGGAGCAGGTCGGCGAGCGACTCGGTGCGTCCCCCGTCGTCGAGGAACGGCAGGTCCGGCATCGCAGCGGCGACCAGGTCGATGCTCAGGTGCTTGCCCCGTTGACCGGACCCGAGGACGACAAAGGCCCGCTGGTTGCCCGGAGCCCAGACGATCCCGGCGACGGCGGCGTCACCGCCCGTGCTCACGGTGAGCCACTCGCGCGGGGCGAGGATCCACCGTTGGGCCGAGCTCGACGTCGTCGTGTCGACCACCTGCGTGGGATACGTGCGCGAGCGCGACAGCGGCTCGGAGGCGTCGAGGAGCACGGCCGCGGGCTGCGGGAGGGCGCTGCCCGTCTGCTCCCAGAACACGACGACCCGCGGGCGATCAGGAACCGGGAGGGGGTCGATCTGGTGGGCGAGCAGGTGGTTGTCGAGCAGGCTGCCGAGCGGGCGGGTGCCGATGCCGCCGCCCCCGAGCATCGAGGAGAACGTTCCGGGTTGGCAGAAACGCGCAGTCGGCAGTGTGCTCGACAGTGACCACGCGAAGCCGCCAAGGGTCCCGAAGCCACCCGTGCGGAAGTGCCGCCGGAAGACCCGCGGGCCGCGCCGGGTCGTGGGCGACCCGGTCGGAACGATCTCGATGTCCAGGAGGTAGTCCATGAACGGGTCGAGCGGGATGTCGATGTCGAGCTGGCCATGGGTGGCGCGCGTGGAGTCGACGGCGACGCAGAAGGTCTCCCCGGTGTCGGCGTGGGCGGCATTCCACTGGTCGATCGCGACGTCGACCGCCTGCTCCCAAGGTGACTTCAGGACTGCGGGGACGCCGTCGATGGTGTCGGAGGTGATGGGCAGCGGGTGCGGCGTCGCGGAGGTGCCGCTCGGGTGCTGGCCGTTGGCTGCCTCGATGCGCAGGCGCAGCTCCTTGCCGTACTCGGTGAACAGCCGGTCGACGTCGTGGGTGTTGAACACGACCTTGAGGTGCTCACGCCCGAAGAAGCCCGTCTCGCCGTCGTCCGGCAGGGTGACCATGACCCAGGGGTCGAGCCGCACGGGCGTGGGCTCGGGGGTGTCGGTGAAGATCAGTGAGGGCATGGGGTTGGGGTCGGTGCCGCCCAGGGTCGGGTCGTTGGGGTCGTCGGCCACGGTGTCGGTCCGGAACCAGAACACCTGGGTCTCGGTCTGCCCGGCGGTCGCCGGCCGGAGCCGCCCGTCACCGTCGCGCCGGGCGCTCCACTCAACGGTGATCCGGTAGCGCGAGTTGGCCTTGAGCAACGAGTTGTCCGAGGCAGCGGGTCCCACCGCGTTGGTCAGCTGCGTTCGATCCGCGGCGATCTGCGTGGTGTCCCAGTCGGCGCGGGTGACCTCGGCGCCGGATATGCGGCTCGCCGCCGCGAGGAAGTACGCCGNGGGGACGCTGGCCCGTCCGGTCGTCGAGGCCTCGNCATACGACATGGACGCAAGGCCGGCGAGCTTGCGCGGCACGCCGACCTCGACGACCGCCGCGTCGAGGTGCCGTGGGAGCTCGAGGTAGGCGACCTCCATCTTGGCCTGCTGCGCCGAGCGGACGAGGTCGTCGATGTCGTTGCCCCACGGGCCACCAAGGTCGGTCCAGTGGCTCGGCAGCGCGCGGCCCTGGCTCAGCAGGTCGGAGAGCGCGACCACCACCCGGTCGATCTCGCTGCCATCAGCGGCGAGCACCCGGGCCACGACGGGCGCGAACCGCTGACGCCCGGCTGCCGGGAGGAAGAGCATGAGACCGAGGGCATCGTAGGCACCGGAGTGGACGTGGACCCGGTTGACGAGGTCGAGATCCTCATCCTTGATGCCGCGGGCGGCGAGATCGTCGGCGATGGCCGGGTCGGGGAAGTTGGTCGCGCGGCCGTCGTCGTGGATCGGCGACAGGAGAGCCTTGACCGGGCAGCGTGACCCGGTGGCCGAGGCCGGCGCGCCGTCGGCGGAGGTTGCCGGTGCCTGGCCGGGGGTCGCGAGCCGGCCGATCGGCGCGAGCGACTGGAGCGCGATGTGCATCGTTGTCCGGGACATCGGCGCGTCGTTGGTCGCGAAGCGGGCGACGTCGAGCAGGGACGATGTGCCGCCGTCAGCGAGCTCACGCAGGCCACCAAGAGCGGCGGTCGCCTTGTCGTGGAATGCGCCACTGATCCGGACGTCCAGGGAGTCGGGGTTCGGGGCGACGACACTGCGGACCTCGTCGGTCGCGGGGAGCAGCTCCCCACTCGGGCGCGCGTCGTCGACGGCTCCCACGCCACCGACGACGACCCGCGGGCCCGATGCCGCGGTGGGCACGGCGCTCACGTCGAGGCGAGCGAAGGAGCCGACGAACTCTGGCCGGGGCCTGGTGCGGTGGCAGTCGACGCTGCCGCCGGTCACCAGCGCCGGCATGACGCCACGGAGCAGGTCAACCTGCGGCGTGCCGGTGCGCCATGGCTCCGTGACCCGGATACCGGTGTCGGGTCCGCTGCTGCGCTCGGTCTGAGGCGGGTCGGGCCACGCCACGCCCTCGAGGTCCCAACCGTCGTCGGACGGGCCGAGCGGCTCGAGCTTGAAGGTCCACAGCACTTCGGCCGGCGGCGCGGCCGGCGAGCAGGCCCGACCCCACCGGCGGGTCACGTCCTCGACGAGGCGGTCTGTGTACTCGATCGCCTTCGTCGCGGGGGTGGCCTGCCAGGTGAGCAGAGCCAGTTGGGCGGCGGGGTTGGCGTCCACCGCCGGGTTGATCGACCACCACGAGACTGGGGCGCTCGTCCCCGCAAAGGTGACCGCCTCGACCTGGCCGTTGCCCTTGACCCGCTCGAGGCGGAGGTTCTTGATGACGTAGCGGTAACTGTCGCTGCCGCGGACGGCATACCCGGTGGGGCCGACGCCCGGAGCGGCGGTGAGGGGCGTGCCGAGCCCACCGATCGCCACCGTGCCGTCGGGCCCGGGCGGCACGGTGAAGGAGATGACAGGGATCGCGTCGATCGGGACCACTGGCACGTCGGTTGAGGGGAACGACGCGCTCTCTACGGCCGTCCCCAGGCTGACATCCATCCCTCGGTCGACGCCGCTGCCCTGCGCCAGGGCCGGCGAGCGTGACTGCAGCGACACCTTCTCGACGAGGCTGGGGACCGGGGCCGGCACCTCCGGTCCGGAGATGGTGATCTCGACGCAGCCGGACACCGAGAAGAAGAAGAAGTCGACATGGCCGCACGCCTTGCCGTGGACGTAGAGGGCCAGCTCCGAGCTCGGATCGCCGTTCGGCAGGGTGATCGGCTGCTCGCTCACCTTCACGGTCAGGCTCGCGTCAGCACCGATCGACACGATCCACAGGCGCAGCTCGCCCACGACCCAGATGTTGCCCACGAGGATGAACGGGTCGAAGCCCATCACGGCGTCCATGCCGCCACCGAGCCGGAGGTAGAGACCCGAGTCGACGTCGCCCCAGGTGAAGCCCGCGGCCAGGCCCATGGCGATGGCGAAGCCCTTGATGGCCGGAAGGGTGTCGTGGCCGTTGTTGAACGTGGCAAGGTCCTTGCCGCGGAACATCAGGTAGCCGGTGCCTTTGACGATGCCAAGGACGTCGACCTCGACGAGGGCGCCGTAGGGGGCGTGCGCGCCGAGGTAGATGTGCCAGTCGTTGGAGTCCGCCCCGAACGGGAACACGGCCTCGACGGGAATGACGATCTTGACGAGGTCCTCGATCTCCCAGGTCACGAGGATGCCGATGAGGAAGTGCTCCGGGGTGATCTCGATGATCGCAAGGATGCCGACGGCCTGACCGACCCCGTCCATGCTCGGCGGCGGCGACAGGATGTGCGCGTTGAGGATGATGATGACCCGCGGCCCGGGCAGCTCGAGCAGGAAGGTCCCGTCGAGGTTCAGGATCGTCCCGCCCTCCATCGTCCCGATGAGGATGCCGATCCCGAAGGCCCAGTTGTCGATCTTGGGTTCCCACAGCTTGGTGAAGCCGTCCTTGGCGACGAGCTTGTGGGGCTGCCCCTCGGACTTCTTGAGCCACTCCAGCGCGGGGGCGCTCGGCCCGGTGATGTCGGCCCTCTTGTAGTGCATGCCGAAGATCCCGCGGAACCCGAAGATGCCCAAGCCCGAGTTCGCGAGCGGTATGCCGGCCGGCAGGACGACGTTGAGGGAGACGAAGACCCCGGTCGCCGACCGCCCGTTGATCGGCGCGAACTGGGTTACCTCGAGGGCAGCGGCCACGCGCACGCTGACCGGCCGGATGGTGAGGTCGATCTGCCCGCCGATCGTCTTGTCCCCATTCGCTGACGTGCCGATCGCCATGTATCCCGACCCGACGAGGGCCCCGGGAATGTCGACGCTGGCGGCGAGCGCGGTCAGTTCGGGCGCCCGCAGCGACCCGCCGGGGGTGTCCGGCGTCAGAAAAGCGCGCACGCTCGCCCGGTCGATGGATACCACGCCGAGGTCGATCGCGAGGCCGATGTCGACCTCGAGGGTCATCGGGTTGCTCCGGGACATGCGCGCCCCGAGGACGCGAAGGATCTGGCCGAGCGGGTCGCCGATGTGGAGGCCACCGCCACTCGCGACATCGATCGTGTAACCCCGGCTCGCGTCGAAGATCGGCCGGAAGGCCCAGCGGTCCTGCCCCTCGTCGCGGTTGGTCAGGGACAGCCCGATCGCCTTGTAGCGCACCTTCAGTGGCCGGTCCGGCTTGATCTCCACCAGGCCGTCGAGGATGTTGACCGACCAGTCCATCTCCACGTCGACGAGGAAGTTGCCGGTGAAGCCACCCTGCCGCTGGGTGTGGAAGTACTCGACGCCGTAGAGGATGACCCGCTCGATGGTGAACCACGGGAGGGCGGCCACGACGGCTGGCACGGTCAACGCCGCACCGGCGAGAGCCGCATCGACGACGGCGCCGTCCCGGCCCTCCGCGAGGTGCTGGACCGCGTCGACGGGCGGCGCCGCGGCGAGCAGGGGCCAGAAGCTCAGGTAGGACCCGAGCATCGTCAGGCCGAGGTTCTTGCTCGGGCGGGTCTCGCCGGGGAGCCAGCCGAGGTGGAAGAGCCCGTCAGTGTCCGCCGGATCGGCGCCGGCGCTCAGCAGGGTGTCGAAGCGCCCGGTGGCCGGGTCGGTCTGGACGAGCACGCGGAACTTCGTGATGCCGTCGGCCGGATTACCATTCGGGACAGGATCCCCGTGCTCCAGGGTCCGGCCGTGGGGCAGGGTCGACCCGCTCGACTGGAGCTGGTCGTGCATCTTGCTCTCGGCCACGGTGTTGATGTCGACCTCGAGGTCGAGCTGCACGGCGATGAGCTGGCTGTCGACGATCCGGACCAGGACCTTGACCGACCGGAACCAGTCCGGCGGCGGTGATGTCTCGGGTACCGGCGGGTCGGGCGGGGTCCGCACGACCGTTGTCGACGTCGTCGTCGGCGCCAGCCGCTTGACCCGGACCGACCCGTTGGTGTCCCCCATCGTCCCCGAATAGGACACGGTCGCGAGCCAGTGGTCCCGGTCATTCGGGGCAGCGTGCGAGGCCCCCCACCCGACGGCGGCCACCCAGTTGTCCTGCTCCGTCGATGTCGGGTTCCCCGGGTCCACCAGCGCGGGGATGACCGTGATCGTGAACTTGTTCGGGAACTGCGACTCGATCAGGCCCCTGACCCGCATCGCCCGACGCCACGCGAGCGAGGTGTTGTAGCCCTTGCGCTCCGGTGTCTCATAGCTCGCATCGCCGGTGATGGTGATGGGGGTCGAGTTCGGCAGGGCGGCCAGCTGGGGCTGGTATGCCGAGAACGGGTCCTGGGACCCCGGGGTCCACGTATGCGACAGCGTGCTCGTTGCCGGGGTCGTCGAGACCGCGTCGGACCCGCCGGTCCCCGGGCAGTCGTAGAAGAAGAAGTACCGCAGCGTCGTCGGGCCACTCGACCCCGGGATCCTGACGGTGATCGTCTTCTCGGTGCCACCGGCGACCTCGGTCGAGATCTGGGCGGCCGGGCCAAGGTCACCGGCGCTGCTCGCCCCGCTCCACACCAACCTCGGTTCGGGCGGCGTCGACACGATCGTCACCGCGGCTCCGGGGCCCTGGACCAGCTCGAAGTCGAAGCCCGTGTGCGCCTCGATCGTTGCCGGCGAGTCGGTCGTCGAGGTCGTCCCCGGCGTCTCGATCCGCGCGGTCTCGTTCAGCCGGGTCACGCTGATGTGCATCTTGGCCGTCGGGGTCGTCGACGACCCCGACGTCACCTCGATGTCGATCTCGGCGGTCCCGCCCGCCCCGAGGGCGATCGGGTACTCCTGGTTGACGCCGGTGACGACCGTCCCGCCGACTTTGACCACCCGGGCATACGGGGTCCGCCCGCCGGTGACGTCGACCACGAGCGTGGTCTGCGCGGGCAGCTGCGCGCTCGCCTGCTGGACCCCGGCGACGACGGCCGCCCGGACCACGCCGTAGGCCCTGCCGTTCTGCGCGATGAACCGCGGGAGGATCTTCAGCTCGCCGCTGCCCTGCTGAACCAGGGCTGCGTCGAAGTCACCCCAGATCCCGGCCGTGCGACCGACGCCGATGAGCAGCTCCTGGGCGCCGCACTCGAAGGCGAGGTTCTTCAACCCGTCGGGGGCGACGAAGACCCGCACCTCGGGCAGGTAGAGACCGGTCCAGTCGTCGCCGATCCCGGTCTTGTCGCGCAGTGCCGGCGGCGTCCAGTCACCGTCGAGGTCGAGGGTCGCGCTCCGGAAGCCGATCCCGACGACGTGGTCGTCGGCCCCACCGATGTAGGCATACGGCGGGTCCATGCTGATCATCTCGGAGACCTCGGTGCTGCCCGGGTCATCGAGGTCAGAGACACCGGCCGAGACGAGCGAGAAGACGAGCTGGCTGGGATCGGGGTTGCCGTGCGAGACCCGGAAACGCAACCGTGGCAACGTGATCGCGACCTGCTGGTGGGCCGTGTCCGGCTCGAGGACGCCGATCGTGCTCACCTTGGCCGGGTGGAGGAAGGGCGGGCGCAGCTTCGGTGCGTTGAGGATCAGGTCGAAGGTGAAGCCGGTCGACGGGAAGTCCTGCGGCGTGGCGCCCTGCCAGTCGGTGAGGACCGTGGCCGCCGCCGCTGCCCCGCTGGTGAACTGGGACTGCGCGTTGCTGACGATGGCCGACCCCTGGCGGGGGACGAACAGCTCGAAGTCGACCGACGTGTCGCGCAGGTCGAAGACCGGGTCGCTCTGCGACGGGTCGTGTGCCGGCGCTGCCTCGTCGACCCCGCCTGCGACGAGGGTGCCGCTCGCCGGCAGGAACTCGAGCGATCCGTTGACCTCGCAGTGCCCCCGCAAGGTCACGCCGAGGTCATCGACCGACGTCTCGAAGGTGACGACGCGCAGAGCCGCGAGCGCAGCGTGGCTCGGCCCGATGTTTTCTCCACGGAAAACATACGGAAGCACCAGGTCGGCGAGGGCCAGGTTGGCCATGTCAGGTGACCTTAGGGGGTTGGTCAGGCCCCGTCAATGGTGGGTTGCCACCCGAGGATGGTTGGGTCGGAGGCTGGCGCGGTGACGCTGATGCGTTCCGTTTCCAGCCCCCGCCCGTCGAACCGTGCATGCGGTTCTCCCGCACACGGCTCACCGACGCCCTTC
>JGI24130J36418_10000377_pt1 | contig 14414 bp, 11 predicted proteins | sample BarGraNGADG00212_FD_36418 | JGI IMG/M metagenome (IMG submission 36418)
CAACGACACGAATTCCATGGCGAGTGGAATTACACGGTCAACGCCCCTGCGGGTAAGCACGACACGCCCGAACTAACATAACTAATTTATACGTGAGCCCTCAGCAGCGCGGCTGGCATGGGATCGCTGCTCCGGTGGCTCAGGGGCAGCGTTTCGTGTGATGATCTTGTCCCATGGTGCAGTTCCCGTCGATGAAGGCCAACGATCTCTTGGCCGTTCTCTTGCGGGAACCACTGCGATACTCGATCGTTAGGCAAAAAGGGTCACATCGAGTTTTGCGATCAGGCGGACGCCCCCCCGTGCTCTTCTCTTACCATGGAGGTGCGACTGTTCCACCGGGGGTTGTTCGTAAGATCCTCGTACAGACGGTCGGACTGGACGAAGATGAAGCGTTAGAACTGCTCTGAGGAAGGAACGGCGATGACCGCGATCAGCGTGAACTACCACCGCGAGGCTGATGCCTGGTGGGCAGACTCACCGGACGTCGAGGGCTTTGTTGCCACCGGAGCCAATCTGTCCGAAGTCCGCGATCTAGTGCGTGAGGGATTGCCCTTTTACTTGGATGACGCCATGGTCGAGATCGTCGAACGAGCGCCGTGGGAGTCTGGCATCGTCGTGGATTTCCGGCTGACGACCGCCTCCTTGGTCGCCGCTTACTCCAACGTCGGAACTTCTGGGACGCTGGTGCCTCATGACGTCACGGATCACACCGCGAAGGTCACCATCGACACCTCGAATTACGCGACTGCTTTATGAGGGTGATGATGTTGCTCTGCGACCACGCCGTGGTGGCAGAGGGAAAGTTGTACATCAGCGGTGGCGGTTGGAGTCTGACAGGCCCCGGCCCAAGCCCAACGGCGATTGCGATGAAGATAGATGTTCCATGGGACCGGACGAACACACCCATTGAGTTGCGACTTCGCCTTGTGGGGGCCGATGGCGAGCCTGTGACACAACCGGGACCAATGGGGCCTCTCCCCATTGAAGTCGGCGCGCAGTTGGAGGTCGGTCGACCCCCCGGATTGGCTCAGGGAACCCCCATCGACGCCCCGCTGGCCATAAACCTCCCCCCCTTCCTTCTCCCGCCAGGTCAGCGCTTCTCGTGGGATCTGGAGATAGACGGGCAGACCCATGAGGACTGGCACCTATCCTTCTCGACCCGCCAGGCCCCGCAGAGTCCTCGCAGTCCCACGTCCTTGCCTCCAACCGGCGCGTAGGGGTGGCGCTTTCCCGGCGCTGCTCAGACCAGGTTGGCTCGGAGCAGCCGGTCAACCGGATGCGGCAACCGTAGCCACGCGGGGTCGGCCAAGGTCGCGTTGTCGTCGCGGCAGAAAAACCCTGCGACACCTCAGATCGCCACCGAAGGGGACTGTCCGGCTCCGGGAGACGTCCTGGAGTCACCGAGCGGCTAGTGCCGCCGAGCCGCCGGATCGTGAGCGGCGGTGAGGGCGGCCACGGCGTCGACGCTGGGCCTGGCATACCTCTGGAGGGTTCTCAATGATGCGTGCCTGGATTTGGCCATCAGCAGCGGCAGGGGCACTCCGGCCTCGGCGAGGTGGGTGATGGCCGAGTGCCGCAGTTGGTGCAGGGTACGTCCAGGGGCTGCGGCGGAGAAGATCTCCGCCGCTCTCCGGTAACTCAGCCGAGCCCGACCTGTCGTGGGGTCTCGGTCCAGGGCGGCTGGTGCACGCGACCCCGCCGGAGTGGTCTCGGACAGAAACAAAGGTCCGCTGGTGCGTCCGCCGATGATCTTCGGCAGCAGCCGGGCGGACTTGGTCTGGAAATGCAAAATGTCGCGGTCACCGCCCTTGCGGACGGTGTAGGCCCGTTTGGCGTCCAGGGCGACATCTTCCACATTCAGGTTGAGAACCTCGTTGGCCCGAGCCCCGGTCTCATACAGCAGCAGTCAAAGGGCACGGTCACGCAGGTTCACGTTGCGCCGCGTGAAAAGCCGGTCCAGTTCTTCACGGCCCATGGCACGGGTGTGGTCCTCGATCACGTGCCGACGCTCAAGCCCCTGGGTCACCTCATGGCTCATCCATCCCTGACGCGTCGCATGGGAGGTAAACGACCGCAGCGTTGCCACCACCCGGTTCCACGTCGCTGGCGATGCGGTCGGGTATGCCAGGCCCACGGCTCGCCCCAGGTCGGCACTGGTGATCTTGGCCAGCATCTGTCTGTCCAGATGCTCCCCCACGGCCTCCAGGGTGAGGCGGTAGATCCGGCGGGTGCCGGGGGCGAGGTCGCGGCCCAGGAATGACTCGGTCGCCGTGGTCCACGAGGTGCCGACCCCAGGCTGCGGGACGGACCTCAATGCTCGTTTGGTCGCCATCCGGGTCCTCCTCCGTGGGGCGTCGCAGTAAACATGCGCCTGAGGCGCACGGACGCGGGATCGGTCCGCGTCTGGCTGCCCCCTCAGAATAGCAGTTCACCGCAGTAAATATGCCATTTACTGCGGTGACGAACCACTCATGGGCCGACGGAATACGTAAGGCTCTTCTCGGGCAGCGCGTTCCTACAGCATCGGTATGTCCATGCCTTCGGGCACGAGGATGGGGTCGTCGGGGAGGTGGTCCTCAAGGAGGAAGGCTGAGAGGAGGGCGCGGTGAGTCCAGAACCCAACAAAGGTGACGTCCGACAGAGCCCGCAAACGACCTGCGTTCCACGATTCCACGTTGCCGCCAAGGACCGTGAGCCTGCGGTTCATCGGTACTCCCGAACGATGCACCAAACCGAACGTCGTGAAGGCGTGGTCGTACGACTGAGTCCTGGCCGACGTCGACCCAGCCTGAATGAGAACGGCACTTCGGCTAGGCGTGTCCACCGTCAGTGAAGGTTTGATGGTCAGACCGTGAGTCAGCGCAACCTCCGGCGACTTGTGGACATTCGTAATGCCCTTCGTGCCCCGAAGGTAGTCCTCGACCTCGTCCGCGAGCGAACGCCCCTTAACCTGTTTCGGCACACACACAACTCGGAGTGCGTCTAAGGCGACAATGGCGTCGGCCAAGCGGTTGACCGCGTGGGCGGCTCGACTCATCTCGATCTGGATGTAGAGGCGGTCATCGACTTCCTCAAGGCGATATGTTTTCAGCGACTCTGTCCACAAAGAAGCACAGAGCGGGTCGTCCAGATCGAAGCCCGCATCGCGGAGTCGCAGCAATGCCTGCCCTCCATCGCTCGCCACCACGGTGTGACTGCCATCAACACGGAGCAGAAGGCGAACTTGCTCGTCGTCGTGCCAAGTGCGCCCCGTGTTCACTTCAACCACATCTTCACGGCCTGGGACCGGACGGCAGCCCCATCCGTACAGATCGGAGAGCGTCGCCAGCATCGTCGAGATGTCGCGGCAGTCAGTCATGGCACCTCCCACAGGGTCGGACCGATACCTTGCTGTAAAGCCTCGATCTGCGGGTCCTCCCACACGTAGTCCGGCGTGAACTTAATGTGCGTCTCGTGTGCGAAGTCCTCGAAGATGGCACGGTAGTCGTCACCTNCGACAGGCGGCGTTGCCACGTCATGCCTAATGTCCTGTGGGGTATAGGCAACTGAGTTGCCGTCCTCCACTGACCAGAGATGCTTGTGCGTCATGCGACGCCAGACGCTGCCATCGGGGTTTCGATGATCGTCTCGCAGGTCAAGGCGGCGAATCGTCTCCGGATTCTCATGGTGCATCTTGCTCCCCCAGGTCAGCGCCCAGTGCGACTGCCAAGGACGCTCGACCACGATTTCGCCCATCCAAGAACAAGCGCTCGCCCANAGAGTTGACGACGACGACCTTGGTACGAACCTCCAGCGGTCTGTCGTTCCTCGCCCGCGTGACCGACCAGTGCACCGGTTCGCTGANGACCTTGTTCACNCTCGGATCGTTGATCAACCGTTGGACCTCTCGGTTGGTGAGGCGTCGGAACGCTGACAGGTCCAGAATGGATGNTCGTAGCGCGGCAGTGATGCTGGTCATGGCTATCCTCCCTGTGACGGCAACCTACGCGGTTCAGCGCCCTTCTGAGGGGCATCCACCGCGTCACAAAGGAGATTTCGTGTCGGATGTACTTGCGCTGGCAACGGTGATCGGCGTTTCAGCGGCAGTCATAGGCGTTTTCGCAGCAGTGCTGCAACTGCGTGAACTAGGCAAGCAGCGAAGGCGTGACTTCGAGAACCTCTTCGTTCAGCGCTACTGGAAGATCATGGACGATCTGTCGCTGGAGGCAATCGAGGGCTCGGAGCCAGATGGAGGGCACGTGTCGACCGATGACAGGAAGTCCGTCATCGCCTTNCTGAGGTTGTCGGAGGACGAACTGGACCTGCGGGCGGCAGACTGGATTGGGNCAGACACCTGGGTTATGTGGCGGGCNGGGATGGCAACTCAACTGCGCCGATGGCCCTTCAANGTGGTCTGGGATGAAGTGAGCCTGAGGGAGAGCACCGCCGGTGCCGATGGTCAGTTCGTTCAACTACGCCAGGCAGGCGACCGGCTCAATGAAGCCGGATTCGACCCGAAACCCGCACGCAGACAACGGCTTTGGCAAAGCCGCTGACGGATGAACCTGCGGCCCAACATCCGCCGTCGAACCTTGTGTCACACGTGGGCACCGCCNAGATCACTGNGTGGTCTGTTCCTCAACCGGGTGACTCCCTCCGTCCGAAGAGGGANCAAGTTCGCNGTTCCTTCACGAGTCCCGGCATGACCGTNCGGACCCGATGGATCAGGTCGAGGCGTGCTTGCTTGAGCCTCTCCATGGACTTGTCCAGATCGGTCTGGGCCGGAGCCGGACGGGCCTGGCCCAAGTCGATGTGAGATGACACCGCATCCAGCAGTGCGTCAGCGGCGTCATGTAAGTCTTGGCTGTCCACTAGAAGATCGAACTCAGACTTGGCCATCATCATCTTCGACAGCCGCACATCCATATCGCCAAGTTGTCCGAGTGCGAAGCCTCGCCGCCACCGCGTAGCCCGTCTCACCGTCGGTGTGCTGAGTGCGCCGAGCCGGAAGGCCGCCGCCATGGACTCGGCCAGCAGTGTGCTTACGGCCACCCGGAGTAGGTCATCACGTCTGGTACGGCGCGTGTCCCGAAGCACCCACGCCGCTATCAGCAGCCCCGGTGCCGCTCCCACTGCGGCAGCCGCAACTGGGACCCATGCTGACAAGTCGTTCTGATTCACGCGGCTCCACCGAGATCGTGCATGATTCTCCGGTAGACCTCGCGGCGTGCCCAAGCGTTCACTCGACACTCCAGTCGGTGAAGCCGAGGGTGGTGAGGTTTTCCTTCAACGCACTGATCTGGTCGGCGGTGAGCCTCCCCATCGCACTGCTTTCGATGTCGACGGTGAGTTGGACCGGGACGTCGTTGACGGTGAAGAGCGCGAGGATCTCGTCGCTGATCTGACTGATGTCCCGTACCGCACGGGTTGGGTCGATGGCCTTGGTGCCGTGGAACCGCGTGGCCTTAGGCTGGTTGGGCGACCCAGGATCTGGTCTTGGGCCGACGCCGCGATCCTTCACAGTTCCGGAGCCGATGTCGGTGTCGGTCGATCCACCATCGGTGTCACTACCGGCGTCTTCCTTCTCTTGTCTCTGCGCGTCGATCTGCTGTTGTGCCACCTTCGGGTCCACGACCAGTCCAGAGTTACTCACCGATGATGGGTTCTCGTGCAGTATCAGCCCCCGGTACCTACCGTCATCGTCCTGGCTATCGGCGTAGGCGAAGCCATCCTGTTCGGGCAGAAGTACCTCGCTGAGATGACTGATCGCGTTGCGAACGACATCGTGATTGCGGACCCGGGGCATATACAGGTACTGGGTGAAGTAGCCGCTGAACGTGTCCACCCGGATATGTGGTTGCTTGTCCCAGAGATGCAGCCGGTCGATCTGCTGCCGCAGGAGAGATGGGGTGTAGGCACGAAGAACGAACTCGCTGGCATCCGCCTTCTTCGTGACCCGCTCCGCGAGAGTCCCGTCGCCGTTCATGATGATCGTTTCAAGTTCGAAGTCGCTGGCACCTGGCTCTTCTTGGTGGGGGTTGATGATCCACCGGTAGGTTTCCCGGATTGTATCTGCGACGGCCTGCGATGCTTGCGCGAGTCGGTTGTCGACAACGGAGATGTTGTGTTTGTCGAGGTTGAGTTCATTCTCGGACTTCTTGACCGACTCCCACGCCATCTTGCGGCGGATGACTGAGTCGAGATTGTCGACACGGTCCACATCAGGAGCCAAGAAAACGAGCGAGTTCTTGTGGATCCGGGGTTGGGTACCGCGCCGTTCGAGGAACTCACGTGCAGCGGCTGCGGCGGCGGAGTTCGCCTTGCGTGAATGGGGTCGGTCAAGACCGAAGATGACAAGTGCGGCGGTGGGTTCGTCGTCCACGTCTCCGGTCCCAGCAGGGATCCTGTGAACGCGCTCGAATACACCCCGGTCCGTCTCCTCGCGGATGGTCTTGGTGAGTTCGGCGTGCACTTCGGACACGTCGTAACCGTCGGCGCGGTCCTGCACGAGCCTGGACACGGTCTGCTGCAGGGACAGCCAGTAGCGGTCTTGGTCTCGGTTCATGTACGCGCCACGCTCAGCGAGTTGCCGCAGAGCGTCGGTGACGTGAGCAGGGTTGTCACCCGGATATGTGGCTCCCAGGACGACCCGCTTCTGCTCGATCCCCCTAATTGGCCCGGACTCTCCGGTGCGGGCGTTCCTGTTCACCATCGGTGCGGTGCTCAGGAAAACGCACCGGGCGACACGTTTTGCGGCCATCGACTTGCCCAGCAACGGGATGTCACGGTCAATCGTGTCAGCGGTCGATCCCGGCCCCGCGATGTCGGTGTCAACGACGGGCTTCCACGGATCGTCCAGGTGGCTGGTGATCTCCTCGAATACCTTGGTGTCGTCCAGCGGGATCGTCGCAGGCATGATCATCGCCGACTGGTCACCGCGAACCCACAACGCATGCACCACCGTGGCCATCAACCGAAGGACACCCCGAGTCCGCTGGAACCGTTCTAGCGTGGACCAGTCCTGGTAGAGCCGGTCGAACATCTCCGGGTGAATCGGGTACGCGGCCTTCATCACATCCCGGTACTGCGGCTGCTGCACCTCACTCGGGACAATGTTCGCGTTCCGCATGTAAAAGTCCATGAACTTCGAAACGACCAGGTCTCGCCCCGCAGCAGCCCCTCCAGTCAGTGGTTTGAAGATTCGTCGACGAACAATTTCGTAGGACTCATCCACCGTGGCGGGCTGCCATGAAGTCTCTACACGGTGGATGACGGACCGCAGGCTCCTCAGGGCTTCAAGGCCAGCCGTGCCGCCGATCTCGTGACTGTTGTCTACGACCCCGTCACCCATGTCGCGCACCGAGTCGGAGGCGGGCAGCGACACCACGAGCATGGCTGTGTCGACGGATTTCATGGCCTCAGTCAGCGACTGGGCGAATGTCTGATGCGCGTCAAACGTGCCCGCCGCGTAGGGCTCGTCAGTCCCGTGGGAGTACAACTGCCGCAGGTACGCCACCCACTCATCGATCAAGATCACGCACGGCGAGTATGCCTCCAAGAGCGAAGCAATGTCGGACGTGGGTGGCGGGGCCCCGTTGACGTCGTAGCGCGCAAACGTGGCATAGCCGTCCTTGCCGCCCAACTGGTAGGCAAGTTCGCCCCACATCGTGTTGACGACCGTGCCGTCCGGCTTTGTCATCCCGAGCACGGAGAAGTCGTTACCGACGATCACGGCCCGGTTCACGACGGCGGGCATGCCCGCGAGGCCAATCTCATCGCAAATCTCACGCATCCCGAGGAGGGAATCCGCTGAAGTGCCGCCCGCGAGATGGTAAACCGCGATCTGCGAGTGGGTCTTCCCGCCGCCGAAAGTGGTCATCAGGTCGATGACGGGCTCCCCGCCGATCCCGTTCATCCGTTGTAGCGTCTGGGACAGCAGGTATTTCAAGCCCCTGGTGATGTAGGTGCGGTCGAAGAACTGGACCGGGTCGCCATACTCCGGGCGTGCGACACCTTGGGCGACTTGGCGGAGATCAGCGGCGAACTGTGCCAACTGAAACGTTCCTTGGGCCACATCGTCATGTGGCTCCACGACATCACGCCATGCTGGAAGCCCGGCGGTGTCCAACCGGACCGACAATCCTCGTTCCGCCACAGCCTGAAACTGCTTCTGATCCTTCTCAAACCGGACTCGCCGCAGGTCCCGGCGAAGGTCCTCAACCGAGTCAGCCTGGGCTACCGCGCCAATGGCGCGAAGCAAATGCTCACCGTCGGACAGGACCCGCTCGGCCTGCTCGTCAGTGAACTTACCTCCGTGCGCCCACTGCTTCCGAGCGTCCCACATCGCTGAAACGCAACGCTTCTCCTCAAACGCACAGTGGTTCTTGAACATCGTCTGCCACTGCCTGTCAAACACCCAGAACAGGTACGAGGGGTCGTCCACCTTGTCGGTAAACTCTCGCGGCTGTGCACCGGCAGCAGCCCGGACCTGGACTTGCCAAGTGTCCCCATACTTGCGGGTCAACAGGTCCACCATCCATGGACTCAAGCCAGCCGTCACGAGATCCAAGACGCGCCCGACCCGCTCCTTGTTCGACAACGCCGCCATTAGAACAACCCGTCCATCCTGTTTGCCTTCTCGGTTGCCGCGATGGCTAGCAGATCCGACCAACTCCCGATCAAAGCGTTGTACCGCTCTTGGTCCCGCGTTCGACCCTTCTTGGCCGCGATGTCGTGCAGTCGGTAAACCAATGCCTGCGCGGAATCACGGAGCACACCCAACTCACCTATCAACCGCCCGGCCTCCATCTCACCGCCGCCGTCGATGAGGCGGTCCGCCAAGTGGTGTACCGCTTCCCACGCCGTGGGTCGACCATCGGAAGATGGCTTCCAATTCCGATCCATGCCACCAGTACCGAGCAGATCAACGAACCCCGCCTTCGGATACGTCGCCACGCCCGCGCGCACCACGTCATCGACCGAGATGCCCTGCGGACGGGCCAACTGGTCCGCCTCACCAAACGAAGCGGGCTCCCAGCCGTGCTTCTCCCACCACGTCACTGCGAACCTTGAATCTGGGTCCAGTTCGCCCTCCTGTTCGTCCAGCACCTCACCCAGCGCCGCGTTGATCAGACGGAGCGCCTGTTCTACCGGCACCCGTCCCCCAGACTGATCCACCACCTCGCGATGCCGAGAGTAGATCTGCATCCCGGGTCCCATCGCGGCCTGAGCCAAGTCCACCGGCAGAATCCCCGCAGCCTGCAGATCCCGTACCGCCACCTTCAACTCACGACGCAAAGCCCGATTGAAGTCAGCCAACGAACAGGTGCCAGCGACCGCGGGGCGGGGGCGACTGACCATGACTACGTATGACGCGACCACGTTTGCACCCTGACCGACCATGCGTGTGCTTCCCGTGCCATGGATCGGCCACGTCCCCGTGATCTCCAGATCTGCATCCACCATCGCGGTCAGGATTGATGACCATCGGGTTTCCTCTTCCTTACCACCCTTCTGCTCCTTCGACGCGTAAACCACCAACAGCGGCAGACCCGGCCCAAGGGAGCGCTGCAGGTTCCGGAACGTCTCGGTGAACCCTGAAATGAAGTAATCTCTTGCGACCGTCTTGTCATTCCCATGATGCGGTGGAATCGCCGTCAACTCTCCGACTTTTGGAGTCGCAACGGTCGTGTATAAGTCCGGGTGCACATTTCGTAGTGCCCGACGATGCCACACGTAGAAGTAGTCCGACAAGTCCGCGTAGCCGATGGCATCAAAGTACGGCGGATCCGTTGCCACCAGACCGGCAGATTGATTGGCGGTCGAACGCGCATCAGCCCTGACGACAACTCCCTTGCCGCTCCCCGCGAAATTGAGTGCGTCGAGGACCGTCGACAACGACCCAAGCCAGGTTCCGTTATCTCCCATGGGGTTCAACTCCGGAAAATCCCACGTCATCGGAAGATCGTTACGTCCAAAAGCCGCATTAAAGCGTGTGGTAGTTCCGTCGTTCCTGATCGTGACGCGTGCCTGGCTGGAGTTACTCATGGCGAGTCGCCCCAGCGCCAAGCCAAGCATTGTGCTCACTGCTGTTGCCCACTCTTCGGTTCCGCCCTCACTAGCAATGCGGGCATGGACGGCCGCAACCCCATCAGCAAACGTAGCCAGCGTGGTCAACTGACGCGATGAATAGAGGTCAGCCCACGAAGTGATTCCATAGAGGGGAACGTTCACTGACCGCCACCCCTCGACGATCGGAATGTCCGCCACGCCGTGGAGGCATGGAACATCGGCAGCCGCTCGGATCTCGTCCTGCGTTGCTCCTCGATACAGCCGCATTCCATCCAGGCCCTCCACGACCACAGCAGTCATTCGAACACCCAAGCGCCCGGACTTGCCCTCGGTCCGGAGGTACTTCTCATTGAGAGTGGCTCGGCACCCCAAACAGGCGAACACACCTCGACCGACCTTCGACGAGTCCGGGGCCTCCCCGGCAGACTTTCCAGAGATGACGTCCAGATACACAACACCGTCAACGACGCGGGGCTCGATCCACGCGAGGTCGCCCTTCTTCTTGGACAGCCACCATGAGGTGGCGAGGATCGTTTCAACACCGCAGGCAGGATTAGGACACCTACACGTGCGAGCCCACAACCATGCGATGGGGGTCTCACCCGCTTGGCACGGGTAGTAGTCCTTCAACTGCTCCCAGGCTTGGTCGCCTATCTGTTCGGCGTAGTAGGTAACGTCGCGGACGAGCCCGTCGTAACCGTTGTATGTCCGGACCTTGCCGGAAAGGCCGAAAAGTCTCTCCTCCGGAGCCCGAGTCACACTGCGCGTCCTTCGCTTCGTCTCTTCAACCGTTTCTGCGTGCAGCGGTTGCTGTCCATGCACCTTAGGGAGGGTCTCCGTGAGGGCCCGGGTGATCAGGACTGGAACGGGGTTCAAGTCGGAGCCGAACGTTGGCAGACCCAGACGTTGCGCCTCAACGAGCGTCGATCCACCGCCGCAGAACGGGTCCATGACTGTGGGGACACCGTCGGGAAATTGCTCCTCGATGATTCCTTGGGCTTCAGCAAGTGTGTCCTGGTCAGGTAGGTCTGCGCCATTCATTACCAGTCGCTTTATGACGTCGAGCAGGTAGGCGCGCTTCTCGTCGTCGCCAGGATCATCGATCAGCGCCGCGAAGAGCAGCGCCCGCCACGCAGGCAGCGGCATCGGTGCGAACCATTTGTGCAGGTTGCGGATGGTGCCAGTCTTTCGGTCCTTGTCGGCCTTGCACGCAGCGTTGATCTCCAAGAGGGGTAACGCCACTTCAATGAGTTTCTTGGGCTGCTCACCCGGGGTCACGGCGCTCTCATTTCAGTTCCTCGGCTCCAGAAGTAGTCCCAGTCAGCGTCGATCGCCGTCTGCCACGGTTGTATGGGCTCGTCGAGGGGGTGCCTCACGTATCGCACGGTAGTGGTGTCATCGAGGTGAACGCGCACCAGGGCAAGGACGCTGTGGTCGCCCTTGTTGAGTGCTGTCACGGCTTCTTGCCGACGCAGGACGAAGGTGTCGCCGCCTTCCACGCGACCTTTAACTTCCATGAAGTCGAGACCATCAGCGGTGTCGGACTCGATGTCGTACCCCGGGTTGTTGTGGGCCATCTCTATTGGGTCGTGGGCGAGACGGCGCTCTATTACCAGGACCGCGTCGACGGCGATCCGTTCGATCCGGGTTGTTTCTCGGGCGTGGGCCGCAGCGGATTCGGGATCAATCAGGGCATCGGCCCAGCCCTGTGGGACCACCAGGCATGCACCGGTGACTCGTGGAGGTGCAGCCGCGATCGCACGTTCTTGCGCGAGTTCGCGCATGCGCTGGTCCAGACGACGAGCGAGTGCTTCGGCGCGGGCTTGGGCTTGGTCGGCGGGGAGGCGACTGGAACGTCCGACCCGTTCGTTCTGTCTGATTTCGGCGGCACGCCGGTCCCAGTAGTTGATCTCATGCTGGAGCCGTTCCCGGACCAGGTGACCGGTCTTGTCGATGCGCGCGTGGGTGCGCGCGGTGACCTCTTCAACATGGTGGCGAGCGACGGTGGCGGACGCATACCGAATGGTTCTCTGGTCGAGGTCGGACGCCTGGCACCACGGTTGCTTCAGGATCGTCGCAGCGGAGTTCTTTTCAGTCTCGGTCGGGGGTTCGAGGTTTGGGATCGGAGTTTGAGTGAGTGGGGTGATGGTGCCATCGGGGTCGATCCGCACGTATTGGACACGCCGGGAAATGACCTGAGGGTGCCCAGCCTGGTCGACCCGCCCATCGGTGACGTCGTGTTCGAGCAGGCAAACGACGTAGGGGTCCAGCGACGGGTCATGGTGGTCCATCAGAACGGTGCCGTGCCGGAGGGCGTTGTTGTGTCGGTCCCCGATGAGGGACAGCATCGCGGCCATGAGGGGATGGCCGGGGTACATCAGGGTGGCGTCGGCTGTGTGACCCGCGACGCGGATGTGGGGCCGGTCGAACGTGATCCGTGAGTAAGTGTTGACCACCGGTGCACCCCGACCGATGAGCCGGTCCTGGTCCTTGATTGCTGCGGGTACGGACCTGATCTCATACCGGTGCTGCTCTCGGATGCGCAGGGTGCCGCCGAGGTCTTTGAAAGCGGCTGCGAAGAACGCTTCAACGTGGTGCGGTTGCAACCGGGCGGCTTCAGCGCGGTCCATCTCGTGGCGGACCGCCTCGATTTCGCTGCTGGTGAGCATCGTGGGAACAAGTTGCTCTTCGGAGAGCACTTCATCGATCCCGTCACCGACGTGCGCATCCACGATCTCGAACAACCGGGCCTGCGACTCAGGCGAGTCGCCATACCGGATTGCGCTGATCATGAGATCGCGCAACGAGTTCCCGTCGAAGACCTGCCCCAGAACGTCGTAGACCCGCCCCCCCAGGGAAGAACGCTGCTGCTCTAGTTTCTGCAGGAGACGGGAGTACACGTCACCTTCGCGGGTGTCTTTGGCGACCAGAGACCACATGTGGCAAACGTCGTGCTGCCCGATGCGGTGGACGCGACCGAATCTTTGCTCAATCCGGTTAGGGTTCCAGGGAAGGTCGTAGTTGATCAGCAGGTGCGCGTTCTGAAGGTTGACGCCTTCCCCTGCGGCGTCGGTGGCCACGAGGAAGATACAGCGGTCGTCGGTCTTGAACGTCTCCTGGACCTTGCGGCGATCCTCATGACGAACACCACCATGAATGGTGACAACCGCATCGTCACGGCCCAGATGGTTCCGCAGACGGGCTACCAGGTCGTCCAGAGTGTCGCGATGCTCGCTGAAGATGATCACCTTGCGACGGGCACCCGAAGCGTCTCGCATCTGGTCAGCGTCATCCAGGGTCTCTTTGAGCCGGTCCCACTTGGAGTACGACGGGGAGTTCCTGATCACCCTTGCCTGCTCGACCAACCTCGCCAGCGATGCGATCTCCGTTTCCATCTCGGCCATGGTTGCGGCGGCGGTCGCCGTCGACACGGCCTGGTCTTCCAGTGCCTCACGTTCCTCATCGGTCAGGTCGTCAAGGTCGATGTCATCATCGAGCGCACCCAGATCGACGAAACGCGGCACCGCAATCCCTAGCCGGGCTTCGCGTAGTTCGGACTGGAGCCGGTCCAAGCGACGCTCCAACGACCTGGCGATCGCGGCGGGGCTGGACGCCAAGCGACGTTGCAGGGTCGTGAGGGCGAATCCGACCGCGATCCGTTTCCTGTTGTCCTTGTCCTGAAGCCGGTCCGCCAAGTTCATCTGGTCGCGCACGTAGTCGGTGACGGCGAGATACAGAACCTTCTCTGGGTCTGACAGCGGGTACTGCACCGTGTACGACAGTCGCTCGGGGAAGAGCCTGGTCCCGTCGAACCGGAGGAGTTCTTCTTTCACCAGGCGGCGCATCATGTCGGATACGTCCACCCGCCGGGTACCTTCCCGGACGACCCCCTCGAACCGGTCGGCGTCCAGCAGTGCGAGGAACAACTGGAACTGCTCCTCCTTGCCTGAGTGCGGGGTCGCCGTCATCAGAAGGACATTCCGGGCCTTACCAAGGCGTTCACCCATCTGGTATCGCTTGGTCTTCTTGACCTCGGACCCGAACACCGACGCGGACATCTTGTGTGCCTCATCGAAGATCACCAGATCCCAGTCGATATCGCACGCCTTGTCCAGAATCCCGTCGCTGTCCCGGGCGAGGACATCCAGGCGGGCCAGCCACAGGCCACCCCGACCAAATGGATTTCCGCCCTGATCAATCAGGTCCTTGGTGAGTATCTGAAACGTCAAACCGAACTTCTCGGTCATCTCATCGGACCACTGGTCCACCAGCGAGCCCGGGGCGACCACAAGGACGTCGGCGGCGTCCCCCCGCATGATCAACTCCTTGATCAACAGTCCCGCCATGATCGTCTTACCAGCGCC
>JGI24130J36418_10000381_pt1 | contig 14380 bp, 14 predicted proteins | sample BarGraNGADG00212_FD_36418 | JGI IMG/M metagenome (IMG submission 36418)
CCTTGTTTTCAAAGCTCCTCGCGCACCACACGGTGGCGGGGAGCTTTTCCCGTCTCTGATGGTCGCGTTGACGGACAACACTGTCCCCCCTTGACGGACAACAAAGGAGAACCACATCAGCGAACCTCGTATCAACGACCGGATCCGGGTCCCGGAAGTGCGGTTGGTTGGCCCGGTGAACAGGTTGGCATCGTGCGCGTCGAGGATGCCTTGCGCCTTGCCGCCGAGTCGGACCTCGACCTCGTCGAGGTGGCCCCGATGGCGAAGCCGCCGGTTGCCAAGCTCATGGACTTTGGCAAGTTCAAGTACCAGGAAGCCATCAAGGAGCGCGAAGCCCGCAAGAACCAGGTCAACACGGTCATCAAGGAGATCAAGCTCTCGGCTTCGTCGAGAGCACCCCCAAGCAGGACGGCCGCAACATGGTGATGGTGATCGGTCCGACCAAGAAGAAGGCCGAGGCCAAGGCCGAACAGCGTCGCAAGCGCGAGGAAGGTGCCGCGAATGCTCCAGCCTCGACACGCTCCGCCTCGACCCGCTCGACCACTGCACCGGTAGAGGCGCCCTCGACCTCCGCACCACTCGACGCAACCGAGGGCGCGAGTGGTGGCGACACCGCGAACAAGACCAAGGCCGACGCCGGCACCAAGACCGAGGCCAAGACCAAGGCCGACGTCGACACCAAGACCGAGGCCAAGACCAAGGCCAAGACCAAGGCCGACGTCGACACCAAGACCGAGGCCAAGAGCACCGCCGAGTAGGGCGGCCGACAGCGTCACGACAGAACCCAGCGGGTCCGTGAGGACCCGCACGACCGAAGGAGATCGGCTCCATGCCGAAGATGAAGACCCACAGCGGCGCCAAGAAGCGTTTCCGCCTCACCGGCACCGGCAAGGTCATGCGTGAGCAGGCCGGTGGTCGCCACCTGCTCGAGCACAAGTCCTCGAAGAAGACCCGCTCGATCGCCAATGACGTGGAGCTGAACAAGCCCCAGGCCAAGAAGATCAAGAAGCTTCTCGGTAAGTAGGTCCACGACAGGTCAAGGGTTTCAGACAGCTCAAGGTTCAAGACAAAACTTCATTCAGATCCGCCGACGATGACAATGGCGCTCCGTTGACAGGGGAAGCCGAATTGTCGCGATACGCGTCGGCCGAAAAATCAAGGCAAGGAGTCTCACGTGGCACGCGTGAAACGGGCGGTAAACGCCCACAAGAAGCGCCGGGTTGTTCTCGAGCGCGCCAGCGGCTATCGCGGACAGCGTTCGCGCCTGTNCCGCAAGGCCAAGGAGCAGGTCACCCACTCGCTCGGATACGCCTACCGCGACCGCCGCGCACGCAAGGGTGACTTCCGTCGCCTGTGGATCCAGCGGATCAACGCCGGGGCTCGCGCCAACGGCATGACCTACAACCGCTTCATCCAGGGTCTGAAGGCTGCGGAGGTCGAGGTCGACCGTCGGATGCTGGCTGAGCTGGCCGTCAGCGATGCTGCGGCGTTCACTGCCCTCGTCGAGATCGCTCGGGCCCACCTACCGGCGCAGACCGCTGCCGCCTAAGACACCGCACCACATCAGCGCCGGTTCCACGCCCAGCAGACCTGACCAACAGATGCTGACCAACATCGGCTCCGACCGGGTCAGGTCAGTGCGGGCGTTGAGCCGGCGCGCGGTGCGCGAGCGCGAGGCACTGTTCCTCGCCGAGGGGCCTCAGGCCGTTGGTGAGGTCGTCGTTCACCGCTCTGACGCGGTCCAGGATCTCTATGTCGACGCGCAGTCGGGCACCCGGCATACCGCGGTGCTCCACGCGGCGCGGGCTGCTGGTGTGACCACGCACGAGGTGAGCAGCGAGGTCCTTGCCGCCATGTGCGACACGAAGGCTCCCCAGGGGATCGTCGCAGTCTGCCGGCCCATCGACGTCGACCTCGACGCGGTGCTGGACGTGCGCCCGCGGCTCGTGATGATCCTCACCAACGTCCGCGACCCCGGCAATGCCGGCACCGTGATCCGGGGTGCTGATGCCGCCGGCGCTGATGCGGTCCTGTTCAGTGACTCCAGCGTCGACATCTACAACCCCAAGGTCGTGCGATCGACCGCCGGATCGCTGTTCCACCTCCCGATCGTCATCGGTGTGCCCATCCCTGTGCTGCTGGATCGCGTTCGTGGCGCAGGCATGGCGCTGCTGGCCGCCGACGGCACCGGGCAGTCAGAGCTGGCCGATATCGACCTGACCGGACCGCACGCCTGGGTGATGGGAAACGAGGCATGGGGCCTCGAACCAGGCGTCCGGGAAGCCTGCGACGCGGTCGTGCGGGTCCCGATCTATGGCAAGGCGGAGTCGTTGAACCTTGCGATGGCCGCAACCGTTTGTCTCTATACATCGGCGGGGGTGCAGCGCACTGCCCCCACAAGTCGCTAAAGTCGGACGTATGGGACACGGGTCGAGCGCATCGGAGCGCGGGCGTTCCTCAGGATGGCACTCCGACGTCTGCGACGTGCACCCCGACGGGCTGCTGGTCGCCGATGACCAGGGGTTCCTCGTCTATGTCAACAAACAGGCGGCGAAGATCGTCGGAACGTCCGCCGCAGAGCTGCTCGGCCAGGACATCCGCACAGCGATTCCCCTGCAGGAGAACGATGGTCGTTCGTGGTGGGCCTGCGCCGACCCCTGGAAGGGGCTGGCCATCCGCACCGGTCACCGCGAGAAGCTGTTGATCATCCCGGGGCGTCAGGAGGTCCTGGTGACCGCCAAGTATGTGCGCCCAGGGCGCAGCATGCCGGTCAGCCAGGTGGTCGTCGCGCTGCGCGACGCTGAAGCACGCCGTCGCGCCGAAGCCAACAACTCGGCGCTTATCTCCACAGTGGCACACGAACTTCGCTCGCCCCTCACGTCGGTGAAGGGTTTTTCTTCGACTCTTCTGCGTCGCTGGGACCGCTTCACCGACGACCAGAAGCGGTTGATGCTGCAGACCATCGAGGCCGATGCGGACCGGGTTACGCGGCTCATCACCGAGCTCCTGGACATCTCCCGCATCGATGCCGGGCGGCTCGAGGTGCGTAAGCAGCCCGTGGACGTTGTTGCAGCCATCAACCGGCACATCGAACGGTTCGTTGCCAGCGGTCATGACCGCGACAAGTTTGTTCTTGACGGCGAAGGGACAACGTTGCCCGAGGTGTGGGCCGATCCCGACCGGCTCGATCAGATCCTGGCCAACCTGATCGAGAACGCCGTGCGTCACGGTGACGGGACCGTCAGCCTCAAGGTTGTTCCAACCGGACGCGATGGTGACGAGGACGTTGCCGTCACCGTCAGCGACCAAGGTGAGGGAATCGCACCCGAGCACTACCCCATGGTCTTCACGAGGTTCTGGCACAGCACCCGCCGCGGTGGCACTGGCCTGGGCCTGTACGTCGTGCGAGGACTCGTCGAGGCCCATGGCGGGAAGATCAGCGTTGGTCGCGCCAAGGGCGGCGGGGCTGAGTTCCGGTTCACCTTGCCGGCGGGGGCACCTGAGCACGTTCTCTGATCTACCCCCACACCCCTCCGGTTCTCCCGGATGGTCGAACCGGGCCTCTAGACTCACCCCTGCAACTCGCCTGAACCACGATCTGGCAACTGTCACGTCAACTGAATTGAAAGCGATGTCTGGACCTAACAAGAGCTATGACCCGGTCGAAGTCAGCACGCTTGACCCGGATGCCCTCGATGCGGCAGTCACCGAGGCGCTGACGGCGTTTGCCGCGGCAGACACGCTGGCTTCCCTCAAGACCGCGCGCCTGGCTCACCAGGGGGATACCAGCGCCTTGTCCCTCGCGAACCGTGAGATCGGGGCCCTGCCTCCAACCGCCAAGGCTGAAGCCGGCAAGCGGGTCGGGACGGCCCGCGCGCGGGTCGCCAAGGCTCTGGCAGACCGCCAGCACGAGCTCGAGGTCGACAGGGACGCGCGGCTGCTCGTCGAGGAGGCGGTCGACGTCACGGCGCCAGTGGCCCGCCGTCGTCTCGGTGCGCGTCACCCCCTCGAGCTGACCTCCGAACGGATCGGCGACATCTTTGTTGCCATGGGCTGGGAGATCGCAGAGGGGCCCGAGGTCGAGTCGGAGTGGTTCAACTTCGACGCCCTGAACCTGGGCGCCGACCATCCTGCGCGTCAGATGCAGGACACATTCTTCGTCGACCCCCCCGATGCCGGCCTGGTCCTGCGGACCCACACCTCACCGGTTCAGGTCCGGTCGATGCTTGAGCGCGACCTGCCTCTGTACATCGTGTGCCCCGGCAAGGTGTTCCGCACCGATGAGCTGGATGCGACGCACTCTCCCGTGTTCCACCAGGTGGAGGGCCTTGCGGTGGCGGAGGGCCTGACCATGGCGCATCTGCGGGGGACGCTGGACCACCTGGTCGAGGAGCTGTTCGGCGAGGGGCTGGAGACGCGACTGCGGCCGTCATACTTCCCGTTCACCGAGCCCAGCGCAGAGCTGGACTTCCGATGCTTCATCTGCGGGGGCGCTGACAGCGGCTGCCGAACCTGCGGAGGCACGGGCTGGATCGAGTGGGGTGGTTGCGGCATGGTGAACCGCAACGTCTTCCAGGCGTGCGGCATCGACCCCGACCGCTACACCGGCTTCGCCTTCGGCATGGGGATCGAGCGGGCCCTGATGCTCCGCAACGGAGTCAAGGACATGCGCGAGATGGTCGAGGGAGACGTGCGGTTCAGCACGCAGTTCGGGATGGAGATCTGATGCTGGCCCCAGTTTCGTGGCTGCGCGAGTATGTCGAGGGCGCACCGGCCGCAACCGGTCGCGAGGTTGCCGCCAGCCTGGTTCGCCTGGGCCTCGAGGAGGAGGACCTGCACGGCGGCGACATCTCCGGCCCGCTGGTCGTGGGTCGGGTCCTCGAGCTCGTCGATGAGCCGCAGAAGAACGGCAAGCCGATCCGCTGGTGTCAGGTCGACGTGGGCAACCATGGTCAGCGGGTGACCGAGGGCACGTCCCAGGGCATCATCTGTGGTGCCACGAACTTCGCCGTCGACGACCTCGTCGTCGTCGTGCTCCCGGGGGCGGTCCTGCCCGGCGGCTTCGCCATCGGCGCCCGAAAGACCTACGGCCACATCAGCAACGGCATGATTTGCTCCGCCAAGGAGCTAGGCATCGGCGAGGATCACGACGGCATCCTCGTGCTGCAGTCCTTCCTCGGCGAGCAGGAGGCGGCCAGGCTGAGCCCGGGCGATGACGCGATCGGTCTCCTGGGCCTGGCCGACGAGGTTGTCGAGGTCACCGTCACTCCCGACCGCGGCTACTGCTTCAGCCTGCGTGGTATCGCCCGTGAGTACTCACATGCCACGGGTGGGACCTTCCACGACCCGGCCGCGATCACGTCGGCGGGGGCAAACACCAGCGGGTACGCNGTGCAGCTCGCCGACGAGGCTCCGCTGAACGGCCGCCTGGGTTGCGACCGATATGTGGCACGCGTCGTCAGGGGTCTCGACCCAGCCGCCAAGTCGCCGCAGTGGATGGCGAAGCGACTGACGCAGATGGGGATGCGACCGATATCGCTAGCGGTCGACGTNACAAACTACGTGATGCTTCTCCTCGGTCAGCCCTTGCACGCGTTCGACGTGTCTAGCCTGCGCGGGCCGATCGTCGTTCGTCGCGCGAAGGCCGGTGAGGCGCTGAAGACTCTCGATGACGTCGAGCGCACCTTGTACTCCGAGGACCTGTTGATCACCGACTCCGGTACGACTGCCCTGGCCATTGCGGGGGTGATGGGTGGCGCCACCTCAGAGGTTGGCGCGACCACGACCGACGTCCTGGTCGAGTCGGCCCACTTCGACCCGACCTCGGTTGCCCGCTCCTCGCGTCGTCACAAGCTGACGACCGAGGCTTCCAGGCGCTTCGAACGTGGAGTGGACCCGGANATCACTGCTGCGGCCGCCCAGCTCGCGGTGAACCTGCTCGTGGAGTTTGGCGGGGGAGTCGTCGATGACGGCGTCACAGACGCCGATCGCCGTCCGGCACGCGCCACGATCGACGTCGACCCGGGCCTGCCAGCCCGGTTGGTGGGTCTGCCCTACACCCGTGAGGAGGTCATCGAAACACTGCGCGAGATTGGGTGCGACGTCGNGGAGACGCCGAAGTCCGGGTCGGCGGAGTCTGGCTCATCAAGTCTTTCGGTGCTGCCGCCCTCATGGCGCCCGGACCTGGGCAACGGGCCGGACTTCGTCGAGGAGGTCGTGCGGCTTCGTGGCTACGACCAGATTCCTTCAGTTCTTCCGCGAGCGAGCAGTGGACGCGGCCTGACCCACGGCCAGCGGGTGCGACGGATCCTGGCCAACACCCTTGCCCAGCAGGGCTTTGTCGAGGTGCTGACCTACCCCTTCGTGTCCGCCCAGAGCCACGACGACCTTGGCCTGGAGGCCGAAGACCCGCGCCGGAGCACCCTTCGCATCGCCAACCCCCTGTCGGACGAGGCGCCGCTGATGCGTACCTCTGTCCTCTCGACGCTGGTCGAGGCGCTGCGCCGCAACGTCTCCCGGGGGCAGCGCGACGCCGCCATCTTCGAGCTCGGACTGGTCACGCGCCCGACCGGCGAGATTCACGCCGCGCCGGTCCCTGGCACGCGGACACGTCCTGACGGCGCGACCCTCCGGCAGATCCAGGCGGCTGTTCCGCCGCAACCGCGAAGGATCGCGTTCGGGCTTACCGGTGATGCCGACGTCCGCGGGTGGTGGGGACCGGGCCGGCCAGGCGACTGGACAGATGTGGTCGGCGCGGCCAGAGCTTTGGCGTCGGCACTGGCCGTGGAGCTCGTCGCCACGGCCGATGAGCACGCCCCGTGGCACCCCGGTCGCTGTGTGCGTCTCGAGCTTGCCGACGGCACGCTGGTGGGTCACGTCGGAGAGCTTCACCCCAGGGTCGTTGCCGCACTCGGCCTGCCGGCGCGCACCTGTGCCGGCGAGCTTGACGTCGATGCCCTCACGGTTGCCAGTGAGGTCAGGGTCCAGGCCCGCGAGCTGTCCACCTACCCCGTCGCGCAGAGCGACGTGGCGCTGGTCGTCGATGAGCAGGTCACAGCGGCCGCTCTGGAGTCGGCTCTTCGCCAAGGCGCCGGCGAGATGCTCGAGTCGGTCTCACTCACGGACATCTACCGCGGTGACCAGGTCGGATCCGGTCGCAAGTCCCTGGCGTACCGTCTGGTCTTCCGGGCACCAGAGCGCACCTTGACCACCAAGGAGGTCAACGGCTTTCGGGATCGGGCGATCGAGTCGGCCGCTGCTGCTGTGAATGCGGTGCTGCGCGGCGCCTGAGCTGCCCCAGGACTGAGTCTGCATACATTTCCATGGCCATGTATAGTAATGCGCATGGTCAGAGTGGCGGTGGCGGGTGCCAGCGGCTACGCCGGCGGAGAGATCCTGCGGCTGCTGCTCGGGCACCCTGACATGGAGGTCGGAGCTGTTGCGGCCGCGTCCAGCGCGGGCATGCGGCTCGGTGCCATCCACCCGCACCTCACGCCGCTCGCTGACCGTCTCCTGCTCGATACGACAGCGGAGACCCTGGCCGGTCATGACATCGTCTTCCTGGCGTTGCCCCACGGTGCATCAGCGGCACTTGTTGCGCAGCTGCCCGCCGACGTCATCGTGATCGACTGCGGCGCGGACTTCCGCCTGGCCGATGCCGGGCAGTGGACGCACTTCTACGGCAGCAAGCATGCGGGCACGTGGCCCTACGGGTTGCCCGAGCTGCCGCTGCCGCTCGGACACAAGGGTCGCGAAGTGTTGTTGGGCGCCCGCCGGATCGCGATCCCGGGCTGCTATCCCACGGCCTGCACGCTGGCTTTGGCACCGGGGTTCGTTGCCGGCGTGCTAGAGGACGTCGACGTGGTCGACGTTGTCATCGTGGCGGCCAGCGGCATCTCTGGTGCGGGCAAGTCCCTCAAACCGCATCTTCTTGGCGCCGAGACCATGGGCTCGATGACACCTTATGGTGTCGGTGGTGTCCATCGGCACACGCCGGAGATCGAGCAGAATCTCAGCGCCGCGGCCGGGCGGTCGGTGACCGTCTCGTTCACCCCGACGCTGGCACCGATGTCGCGTGGGATCCTGGCCACCTGCACCGCCAGGGTGAAGCCGGGGCTCACGGTGGACACGGTGCGGGCTTCCTGGGAAGCGGCTTATGGTGACGAGCCATTTGTTCACCTCTTGCCGGGAGGTCAGTGGCCGCGCACCGCAGATGTGCTGGGAAGCAACAACGTCCACCTTCAGGTGGCGTTGGACGAACGGGCGGGAAGGGTCATTGCCGTGGCCGCTGTGGACAACCTGACCAAGGGCACGGCGGGCGCCGCGGTGCAGTGCGCCAACCTGGCCCTCGGGCTGCCTGAGACCACCGGACTGCCGACCGCAGGAGTGGCCCCGTGAGCATCACCGCCCCAGCCGGGTTCCGCGCAGCAGGCGTGACGGCCGGTCTCAAGGCCAGTGGCAGGCCGGACCTTGCCGTGGTCGTGAACGACGGCCCGGACCATCATGCTGCAGCGGTGTTCACCAGCAACCGGGTCGAGGCTGCGCCGGTGACGTGGAGCCGTCAGGTGCTGGCCGATGGCCGGGTCGACGCAGTGGTGCTCAACTCGGGTGGAGCCAACGCCTGCACCGGCGCCGCCGGGTTGGTCGACACACAACTCAGCGCCGCGCACCTGGCCGCCGCCGTGGGGGTGTCGGCCGGGAACGTGGTCGTGTGCTCCACGGGCCTGATCGGCGAGCTTCTGCCCATGGACAAGATCACGGCCGGGATCGACGCGGCCTCGGCGACCCTGTCTGTCGTGGGTGGTCAGGCCGCGGCCACCGCGATCATGACGACGGACACGGTCGACAAACAGGCCCTGAGCGCTCGCGATGGATGGTCGGTGGGGGGCATGGCCAAGGGCGCGGGCATGCTCGCACCGGCCCTGGCGACCATGCTCGTCCTGATCACCACTGACGCCGTTGCTGATGCCAGCGCCCTGGACGAGGCGCTGCGTACGGCAACGGAGACGACCTTTGACAGGATCGACTCGGACGGCTGCATGTCGACCAACGACACTGTTCTGCTGATGTCCTCAGGTGCGTCGGGCGTGAGACCAACCGCAGCGGAGCTTGCCGATGCGGTCACCTCGCTCTGCGCAGACCTTGCCAGGCAGCTCATCGCGGACGCCGAGGGCGCCAGGCATGATATTGCGATCGAGATCCGTTCTGCGGCAAGTGTTCCCGACGCTCTTGAGGTCGCTCGTGCGATCGCTCGCAACAACCTGTTCAAGTGCGCGGTCTTTGGCGGCGACCCGAACTGGGGCCGCATCCTCGCGGCGGTGGGCACGACACGGGCCATCTTCGACCCGGCGACCCTCGACGTGGCCATCAACGGCATCCAGGTGTGCCGCGCGGGCGGCGTCGGTGAGGACCGAACGCTGATCGACATGGGGCCTCGGGAGGTGCACGTCGTCGTGGATCTGCACGCAGGGGCGCAGACGGCAACCATCTGGTCCAACGACCTGACCCTCGACTACGTCCACGAGAACTCGGCGTACTCGACATGAGAACAGCGAGCGACAACCTGAGGACTCCCGGCGGCCAGAGGGCCCTGGCGGCCGCGGCTGCCAAGGCCCAGACCCTGGTCGAGGCACTTCCGTGGCTCGAGCGGTTCCGGGGCGCGCTTGTCGTCATCAAGTACGGCGGGAACGCCATGGTCGACGACCAGCTCAAGGCGGCCTTCGCCCAGGACATCGTGTTCCTGCGCTATGCCGGGCTGCGTCCGGTCGTTGTTCACGGCGGAGGTCCCCAGATCGGGTCCATGCTCGATCGGCTCGGGATGACCAGTGAGTTCAAGGGCGGCCTTCGGGTAACCACCCCAGAGGTCATGGAGATCGTCCGGATGGTTCTGACCGGTCAGGTGGGGCGCGAGCTGGTCGGGCTGCTCAACCAGCACGGACCACTTGCAGTGGGCCTGTCCGGCGAGGACGCCGGTTTGTTCGGGGCCCGCAGACGAGCATTGGTCATCGACGGTAGTCCGGTGGATCTCGGCCTGGTCGGCGACGTCGAGAGCGTGAATCCCTCTGCGGTCATGGACATCTTGGATGCCGGGCGGATCCCCGTGGTCTCAACCGTGGCCCCGGACCTCGACGTCGAGGGCCAGGTCCTCAACGTCAATGCGGACAGTGCGGCATCGGCGCTGGCGGTCGCCCTCAAGGCCCACAAGCTCGTTGTGCTGACCGATGTCGAAGGGGTCTATGCCAACTGGCCCGACAAGGACTCGCTGCTGTCGGAGCTGTCAGTCAGCTCAGCAACCGATCTGCTGAATCGCGTCCACACTGGAATGGGACCAAAGCTCGAGGCGTGTGTGAGGGCTGTGACGGAGGGGGTGCCACAGGCGCACATCATCGACGGACGTCAGGCCCACTCGCTGTTGCTGGAGGTCTTCACGAGCGAGGGAATCGGAACGATGATCCTCCCGGACGCAGGGTTCGGGGGCGATCAGTGATGCCCTACCCAAACACTGCGACGTACCTCGACCGATACGCGCACTCGTTGATGGGAGTGTTCGGGCGTCCCAAGACGGTCCTGACCCGCGGTGAGGGCTGCTACGTCTGGGATGCCGACGGTAACCGCTATCTCGACCTGCTTGCCGGGATCGCTGTCAACGCACTTGGCCACGGACACCCGGCCCTGGTCGAGGCGCTCAGCAACCAAGCCGCCTCCATGATCCATGTGTCCAACTTCTTCGCCACCCCTCCGCAGATTGAGCTTGCTGAGAAGCTGCTGACCGTTGCGGGCGCTCCAAAGGGCTCGGCTGTCTTCTTTGCCAACTCTGGCAGCGAGGCGGTCGAAGCCGCGATCAAGCTCAGCCGTCGCACCGGACGTACCCGCCTGGTGGCTGCGGAATCGGCCTTCCATGGTCGCACCATGGGCGCCCTGGCACTGACCCACAAGCACGCCTACCGCGAGCCGTTCGCGCCGCTCATACCCTCTGTCTCCCACGTTCCGCTGAACGACGAAGCCGCTCTGCGTGCCGCCGTCACCTCGGATGTGGCCGCACTCTTCCTGGAGCCGATCCAGGGCGAGGCCGGAGTTGTCGCCGCAGACCCGGCATACCTGCAGCTGGCGCGCGAGCTGACCCGGGCGACGGGGACATTGCTCGTCATTGATGAGGTCCAGACCGGGGTGGGCCGCACGGGGACGTGGTTCGCCTTCCAGCAGTCCGGCATCGTCCCCGACGCCATCACGGTGGCCAAGGGTCTTGCCGGGGGAGTGCCCATCGGCGCTCTCGTCACGTTCGGCCCGGACGTCAGCGGGCTGCTCACGGCAGGCCAGCACGGCTCGACGTTCGGGGGCAACCCGCTGGCGGCCGCGGCAGGTCTGGCCGTCCTTGACACGGTCGACAAGGACGGGCTGCTCGCACACGCGACCTCGGTGGGCAACCATCTGGCCGATTCCGTTGCGGCGCTGAGTCACCCGTTGATCCTGGGGGTTCGAGGGACCGGGCTCCTGCGTGCCATCGTGCTCTCGGCGGACGTGTCGGTAGTCGTCGCCGATCGTGCCCTCGCTGCCGGCTTCATCATCAACGCGCCGACACCCGACGCGCTCAGGCTGACGCCCCCGCTCGTGATCACGACCGAGCAGATCGACGCGTTCGTGGCCGCGCTGCCGACCCTTCTGGACGGCTTGGAGCTGACCTCATGACCCGCCGATCTTCGGTCCGAGCTGCCATGACGCCCAACGCCTCGGCCGTGTCCACGTGATACCGCAGACCCGGGCCGGCCGGCATCAGCTCGTCCTCGACATCCTTGGACGACAGAGTGTGCGATCCCAGGGAGAGCTCCTGGAGATCCTCTCGCGCAAGGGCTTCGACGTTGCTCAGGCGACTTTGTCACGCGACCTTGTCGAGCTGGGTGCGGTCAAGGTGCGCGAGGGCAAGACCCTGGTCTATGCCGTGCCGGGGCAGGGTGGTGATCGCACCGCCCGGGTTGCCCCGGGCCCGGACGAGGTGAGCGCACGACTGCGGCGGCAGTGCGAGGAGCTGCTCGTCACGGCGCGGGCAGCCGCCAACCTCGTCGTGGTTCGCACGCCCTCAGGAGCCGCCAACTACCTGGCATCGGCGATCGACCACGCGGACGAGCCGGACATCCTGGGCACCATCGCCGGCGATGACACCATCATGATCATCACCGGTGGGACGCGGCAGAGCCGGGCGCTGGCCAGCCGGCTGGTGGCTCTGGCCGGGTCACGCGATGACGACCCGATCGCTGAGCCCCCACCAACCGGCACCACCGGGCAGACCGAACCAGTCGTCATACAGACGAAGAAACCAACAAGGAGACCCAGTGACTGACCGCGTTGTTCTCGCTTACTCCGGAGGTCTCGACACCTCCGTCGCCATCGGCTGGATCGGTGACGCCATCGGCGCCGAGGTCATTGCCGTCGCGGTCGACCTCGGCCAGGGCGGGGAGGACCTTGACACCATTCGACAGCGTGCGCTCGACTGCGGCGCCGTCGAGGCCTACGTGGCTGACGCCCGTGACGAGTTTGCCGACGAGTACTGCCTCCCGGCCATCCAGGCGAATGCCCTGTACATGGACCGTTACCCCCTGGTCTCGGCGCTCTCGCGTCCGGTGATCGTCAAGCACCTGGTCCGGGCCGCCGAACAGCACGGCGCCACCGTCGTCGGCCACGGCTGCACCGGCAAGGGCAACGACCAGGTCCGCTTCGAGGTCGGCATCTCCTCCCTCGCGCCCGGGCTACGGTGCATCGCACCGGTGCGCGACCTCGCCCTGACCCGCGACAAGGCCATCGACTATGCCGAGGCGCACAACCTGCCGATCGAGACGACCAAGAAGAACCCCTACTCGATCGACCAGAACGTCTTCGGCCGCGCCGTCGAGACCGGCTTTCTCGAGGACATCTGGAACGCCCCGATCGAGGACCTCTACACCTATACCAAGGACCCTGCGCGCGCACACGAGGCCGACGAGGTCGTCATCACCTTCGAGTCTGGCGTCCCGGTCGCGATCGACGGTGAGAAGGTCAGCGTGCTGCAGGCCATCCAGGCACTCAACAAGCGCGCCGGCAATGCCGGCATCGGCCGCCTCGACCTGGTCGAGGACCGTCTGGTCGGCATCAAGAGCCGCGAGGTGTACGAGGTCCCAGGCGCGCTTGCCCTCATTACCGCTCACGAGGAGCTGGAGAACGTCACCTTGGAGCGTGAGCTGGGCCGCTACAAGCGTGGTGTCGGGCAGAAGTGGGGCGAGCTCACCTACGACGGGCTGTGGTTCAGCCCGCTCAAGCGAGCGCTTGACGCGTTCGTGACAACCACGCAGGAGCACGTCTCTGGTGACATCAGGATGACGTTGCACGGCGGTCGCGCCGTTGTCACCGGCCGCCGCTCCGACACCAGCCTCTACGACTTCAACCTGGCCACCTACGACGAGCTGGACACCTTCGACCAGACCCAGGCAAAGGGGTTCATCGAGCTCCACGGTCTGTCGAGCAAGATCGCCGCGGGTCGCGACCTGCGGCTGGGCACGTGAGCGAGGACAACCCCGGCGGTATGCCCGGCCCGGATCACGTGGGCAAGGTCAGTCTGTGGGGCGGCCGGTTCGCCGGCGACCCTTCAACGGCCCTGGCGGCCCTGTCCAGGTCCACCGACTTCGACTGGAGGCTCGCACCGTACGACATCGCGGGGTCCCGCGCCCACGCCAGGGCGCTGCACCGCGCAGGTCTGCTCGATGACGCCACCCTGGATGCGATGCTGGCCGGGCTCGGGCAGCTCCTGACCGATCTGGAGTCGGGGGCGTTCGGTCCCCGCGAGGACGACGAGGACGTGCACACAGCGCTCGAGCGAGGCCTCATCGAGCGTGTCGGCGCTGATGTCGGCGGCCGGCTGCGGGCCGGTCGTTCGCGCAACGACCAGGTGGCCACGCTCTTCCGGATGTACCTGCGTGATCACGCGCGGATCGTCAGCGCGCTGGTGCTGGACGTCGTGGACGCTCTGGTGGGTCAGTCGCTTCAGCACATCGATGTGGCGATGCCGGGCCGCACGCACATGCAGCATGCGCAGCCCGTGCTGCTGGCGCATCATCTGCTGGCCCACGCCTGGGCTCTGTTGCGCGATGTCGAGCGGTGGCAGGACTGGGATCGTCGGACGGCTCTGTCTCCCTACGGTTCGGGTGCGCTGGCCGGCACCTCCTTGGGGCTGGATCCTGAGATGGTGGCTGCTGACCTCGGCTTCACCGGTGCGGTTGAGAACTCGATCGACGGTACGTCGAGCCGGGACTTCGTCGCGGAGTTCGCCTTTGTCAGCGCCATGGCCGCGGTGGACATCTCCCGGCTCGCTGAGGAGGTCGTCCTCTGGGCCACCAAGGAGTTCTCGTACATCACC
>JGI24130J36418_10000383_pt1 | contig 14355 bp, 12 predicted proteins | sample BarGraNGADG00212_FD_36418 | JGI IMG/M metagenome (IMG submission 36418)
GACCCCAAACAGGATTGGCACCATGTTGAGCGTATCCCTGAGAGCATCCAGAATAACTTTCACCACAGACCAATCTCCTCTCTACATGCAAATGACTTGCAGCAAGACATCCTCAAGTATACTCACGCGAGGACGACATCAACCCATGAACAGTGATTTCGCCATCATCGGCCTCCAATTAATCAGAAGGTCGCACCGCTGCACGTCCATCCGTCGTTCCCCCGAGCATGTTTGTCCAATGCCCCCGAGCACTTTCTTCCCATGCGAGGGGTGCTTCTGAGGGGCGCTTTCGGCGAAGGCGGGAACCCATCAGTCAAACTTCCGGTTCTTGAACCGGCTTCAATTGGGCCGCGGTCTTTCAACCGCGGAAACCTGCGCAGAAGTATGTAGAGAGCTTGCAGGGAGGGGAACTTCAATTGGGCCGCGGTCTTTCAACCGCGGAAACGCCTGTCCTCTTGCAGACACTCAATACCCGTATAGTCGCTTCAATTGGGCCGCGGTCTTTCAACCGCGGAAACGTTGGCAAGAGCAAGGTCAACGGACTCGAAGAGGTTGCTTCAATTGGGCCGCGGTCTTTCAACCGCGGAAACCCGAGAGCGTGGATTATAGTAACGCGCAGACACAAGAGCTTCAATTGGGCCGCAGTCTTTCAACCGCGGAAACCAGATGTCCGATTGTCCGCGTCAGAGTTGGATGCAGCGCTTCAATTGGGCCGCGGTTGTTCAACCGCGGAAACGGCTAAGACTTATGGCAAGGCAGCCAGGGAGACGCAGCTTCAATTGGGCCGCGGTCTTTCAACCGCGGAAACTTGCGTAAGACCTGCTGACAGAATGGGTCAATCTCACAGCTTCAATTGGGCCGCGGTCTTTCAACCGCGGAAACATGGCGCACATCGACGATCTGACCAACAGCCTGCGGCTTCAATTGGGCCGCGGTCTTTCAACCGCGGAAACTCTCTACGCACGCCGTAACCGCCTTGGCTTGCTTGTTGCTTCAATTGGGCCGCGGTCTTTCAACCGCGGAAACTCGATAATTGTGTCGCACCCTTGACAAGCATCAAGGCTTCAATTGGGCCGCGGTTGTTCAACCGCGGAAACATGATTGTGTGCCCCGATCAGAAAATCCGCACCCTCGCTTCAATTGGGCCGCGGTCTTTCAGCCGCGGAAACCTGCCGAAGATCATCCGCACGCCCCACTTCGCGACAAAGCTTCAATTGGGCCGCGGTCTTTCAACCGCGGAAACTGTCTCTCGAGTAACCCGAAGCATCTCAGGCCAGAGGCTTCAATTGGGCCGCGGTCTTTCAACTGCGGAAACAAAGTCACAACTCATGGCACCGTGCCCGTGACGAATGCTTCAATTGGGCCGCGGTTGTTCAACCGCGGAAACATGGCTTGATACTCTGCGCTGGTAAGGACGTAGGGGCTTCAATTGGGCCGCGGTCTTTCAACCGCGGAAACCTCGCGAACCGTGACGAGGGCGATGGCGTTCTTGTGGCTTCAATTGGGCCGCGGTCTTTCAACCGCGGAAACGCGGACGCTTCCTCGCAGCAACAACGCCCTACTTCACGCTTCAATTGGGCCGCGGTCTTTCAACCGCGGAAACACAAAGATGTCGATGAGTGTGTCCTTCTCGGCGTCGCTTCAATTGGGCCGCGGTCTTTCAACCGCGGAAACAAGACACCAAGTTGCAGGACATGGCCGACGAACTCTAGCTTCAATTGGGCCGCGGTCTTTCAACCGCGGAAACGAGCAGGTGAGAGCCGAGCCCGAGCACCACCGGAACGGGCTTCAATTGGGCCGCGGTCTTTCAACCGCGGAAACCCCCGCCGCCTGCAAGGCTACCCTCGTCCTTTGATTGCGATGAACCTCCCCATGCCGAAATGTGCTTCTCCACCGACGAGAATGGGGCCGGTGACCGGACTTGCAAACGTGATGCGAAAGCCACAGGCGTGACCGACAGGAGAGCGGTCCTGGCGCACTGCGCGGAAATCGTACCACGGTGTCCTGCGCCCATGGATCAAAGCTGCCGGCAGAATGTCCGCGGTCACGGGGGCTGGCAGTCCCTGGTGCCCCAATTCGGTCAGCAGCTGTTCGATCTCAGTATCTATGACCCGGCGGGCCTCTGCCGTGCCGCGGAGCTTGGTGTGGCGCATGGGCAGGAATGGCGTGGCCGACTCCCAGACGGTCGAGGACCCCAGCGTGGGGATATCGACATCCTGTGGAGCACCGCTGCCCAGATACACAACTGTCAGGTCCTGGTCTCTGCGGTACAGGCGGCGAACAGCCGTCAGGGCATTCAGCGTGTCGGGCTGCATGCCGTCGCGCAGGTACACGAAGATGTGGTCCAGCAGACCGTCACCATCCTCGTCGGAGGGCAGGACATACATGTGGTGATGACCCTTGACCGGCACGCCCTGGTCGTCCTTGCCCGAGAGCTGAAGCGACGGCGTGGTGTGCTTCTGAATCGCGGCCTTGCGGAACAGGTCGGCAACCAGCAGGGTGTCTCTGACTGGGGGCAGCACCGGACCGTCGAGGAGAAATGCCACCAGTTGGGGCATCGTTCCAGGCTGCATAGTCGCTGGCGACGGCTGGATGGCGAAGCACGCCTGGTCGCGCGCATAGGAACGCTCGATGGCTCCTGCAGGGAGAGGACGCCGCTCCCGCTGCAAGTCTGACGTCTCAACCTGCAACTCCTCCAGTGTGCAGGAGGGCTNCGGACACAACACGCGCACGATGCTGGTGTCACCCTCGCGTGCATCGTCACTCAGCGGAACACAGTTGATGGCAGCCACGGGNCCGTCANTGCGAGCCTTNCCACGAACCCAGCTTTCGCTGCGACCGAGATAGTCGAGACGCGACAGCAAGAGGTCCAGCGACTGAAGNTCGCTCTCAGGAAGGGTCAGGTCAGGCCAATACAATGTGAGAATGTCCGTCGGAGCCACAGCGACAAANGTGTCGAAAACTAACGAAGACTTGCTGTGGCCGCGTTCAGGATCATTCCCGTAGAGCGCCAGGTAGTGCCGGGTATGCGCAACTGTCGCAGGCGGCAGATGAACCATGGGGGGCAAGGCAAAGATGTGACAGAGACGCTCAATTGTGTCGGCATCGACGACACCCTGCGCCTTGCCCAAGGCAGTGGACACCAGGGCGCGCGCGATGCGCCAAGGCGTCGGCGGCCATTCGGGCACGCCCTCGTTAGGGCTGTTGCCCCACGGGGTCGCGTGAAAGCGCCCCGCGATGAACTGCAGATCGATGGCAAGCATGTGCGGCTATTGCACTGACGGTTCGTCAGTCGGCTGCTCGTCTGTTTCGCCAGCGGCTTCCTTCTTCTTGGCATCCTCCGTCTTCTTCTTGGCTTTCAGCGCCTTGGCGGATACGGTCAGCCTGGTGACGGGCGGGTCGGCAAACAGCTTCTCGGCGATGCTGCGGGCGATCAGTTCGCGCAGTGCAGCCTCGAGTTCTGCCACCTGTGGTATGACAAAACCGATCGGCGCAGTCACAACAAGGTCACTGGGCACGAGGTCGCAGGCCGTGCGAAGGCGCATGCCGGAGTTCAGCAGGAGCCGGATCTTGTAGAGCGCCAGTGCCACCAGCAACTCGAACGCCGTGTCGCCCAGTCCGTAACCGCGCAGCTGCGCAAGGTCCAGGTTGAAGTAGGCAGTGATGCTGCTTGCCACAAATTCCGTGCGATGGAAGGGGACGTTGCCAAATCCGTTCTTCGTGTTTCCCGAGGGATCGATGACGTCATTCTTGACACCGCCGGAGCTGGCAACGCGGACATCACGGGCTTCCACAAACGAGGACAACGCGCGCGGCAGGCGCAGGCGCCCACCTTCGACGTTGGCCATGAACACGCCGTGCAGCAGGGTGTCAGTATCATGCCCATAGAGAAAACGGGCGAATTTCGGTCGGTCGACGGACTTGTCGCGGGCGTATCCTGTCTCCTTCTTGAGCATCACTTGCAGGGGCGCTTCCTTCTCATCGCTGACAAGGAAATACGGGGAGTTCAGGCGGTGGGCTTCCTGAAGGGAGGTGGTGTGGTCTCCATCCGGCAGTTCGGCCGCAATGAAGGGCAAGCCTTTGAGAGGAGCGACGACGTCCTGAGCTGCCGCATCCCAGATGACGCTTTCCAGCCGGTTGGCCATGCTCTGGGCCGATTCGACCAGCAGCATCTCGGTGCCATCAGCCAACGTATAGGTCGCCGCGCCAATATCGGGAAAACCGGTCGGTTGGAAACGGTCACCCTGGACGGGTTTCAGGCTTGCCTGTATGAGCACACGCTGTACAGATTCGAGTTGCTTCACGAAAGTTGTCATATCGATGCCTCCTTTGAGATTGGGCGCAGACACTGCGCGAGTACGTGATCGACGTTATCGACGGGAAACAGGAGTCCGGCAAACAGGCGCTGCTGCAGAATCGCAGACACCGGCCACCGGGGGCCGTGATACAGTTCAGTCCTGCCACCACGCACACTGCCGACAGGGACCATTCCTCGTGCCACGAGGGCCATGCGAGCTGCGTTTGCTGCTTCAGTCACACGGTGACGTTCGAGAGCGGCCAGCATGGGCGCAGTCGCCTGCAGTGGTGCCATCGTCCCATCCGGCTTGATGAACTGCGCTTCGGGCGCAAAGAACGGCTTGAGATGGCAATACACCGCCGGCAGGTGTGTGCGGACCAGAGAACGGCGGTGGGTCACACGCGCACTCCAGAAGGCGGAAGCGTCGACGAGAGCCAGGGCCGTGATCAGCTCCAAAACGCGCCCAGCGTCGATACTGCCGTCGATGAATGCCGCGACGTCGGCCCATGACGCCGCCCAGCCGCTGACGCGTGCGCTGTCGGTGGCTTCCGCGTCCATGATGGAACGCAGCAGCAATTCGAGAGAGTGCAGAGGATCCTCCATGTTGACGACGTCGTGTTTGCCCTCAGGGTCCCAGACAAAGCGACCCAGCTTGTCGCGGCCCACGGGCAAGACCAACTCGCGCAGGAAACAGCGGCGGCAAGTCGCCACCCAGGCAGCAACCGAGAAGGCCAGGGCGTATTCGGCGGAATTGTCGTCACATGCCGTCAGCCACTCCGCGCCAAGTGGCCTGATGGGCCTGAACCAGTCGGGCAACCGGCTGCGCGCGATCGTCCGGTGCAGGGAGGCGAGACTGCGCAGAATACCCTGCGCACGCAACGGGGATGGCGCATGTGCATATTCCATCACGCCGTCTTCGAGGATACGCCGAGCTGAACGGGCGCTTGCTGGGGAAGTGTCGCCAACAGCTCGTCGGAGCTGGCGCAGCCAGGGAACCAGTCCTTCCAGGAGAGACGCGTGCACGTTTGCATGAACGTCGAAGCGCCCCAGTGGGCTGGCTGCATACGCAAGCCCGTTACGCATGAGGAAGCCATACCGGACGAACTGCGCGATGTTCTGATCCACGCCAAGGGATGCGACGGCAATGGAGAACTCAAGCCCTGAGGCAGCCTGAGAAGTCCCGACGCTGGCGCGCCCTTCTCCAAACAGGTGTCGCAACTCCACAAGGGATAGAGGATGATTCCAGAGCGGTACCCACAATTCCCCGCGTGAGGTCTTGGACGCCTCTTCTCCAGCCGCAGCGGTGTCATACCCAGCCGCCGATGTCGTGACACTGAATGGGGCTGCTGCCTGCTTGGAGGTGGTGTGCCGGAGCGACCGTGTTGCCGCACCCGCAAACAGGACCGTCCCCTCCAGCAGCAGGACGTAGTCCCAGGGGTCCACCAGGGAAGGACCGTCAAACCCTGAACTCAGGTTTGCTCCTCCCGCCATCCCGGGGGAAAACTGACCAACAGATGCGTCGGCCAGCAGCCCGCTTGCGGACATCTCAGTCGCACCACCCAGGGCGAACAGCAACTGGTCTCTCGTCGCCGGGTCGTGGGTATGCCTGGACAGGAGCAGGCCGTCCAGCCTCTGCATGAAGTTATGTGCAAACTCAAGGTGTCCGTCATTGCCGCCGGTGCCAAGCAGCGGAGGCAATGCGGCATCTGCTTCCGTCAACACAAACGCAGCATCCAGCCACTCGAGGCATTCGTCCGGCACGGCATTTCTAAGCTCGCGCATGATAAGCCGGGCCTGAGCCCTGTCTGGTTTCTCATCGATGGCCATGGATTCAAGAATCTGTTGCATGGCGCGTATGGCCGTGCCATAGGCGGCGAACCGTGAGTCGTCTGTGTCACGCAGATGGCGCAGGGTTTCTGTCTCGGGAAAGAAGCCGCAGCTGCCATGCCACGGAGAAACGATCGGTGTCGGCCGGTACTCCATCAAGAAAAAATCCGCCAGCTCTTCCATGTCGAGTCTTGTCACCAGAACAAGTTCATCGTCTCGCCAGAACGCACGGAGACCCGGCTCCTTCTGCTGGGCCACCAGCCGGATGATGCCGAGCCCTTTGAGGTAAGAGGCAAGGGGCTCCGGCCGGACGCCGTGCAACACCAGTTCGTGCAGTGTGTCACTCATCATGGTCACCTCTCTGCGGCGATACTGCCTGTTCGGTTGCACTGGCCCGTTCATCCGCCGCTTTCATCAGCGCCTCCAGGTAGGCCAGGCGGAACGGCCCCATGGCGGGGTCGTCACGCAGCGTACACCACTGGTCGGTCCAGCTGCGCGTACCATCTCCTTCCAGCCCCAACCCTGCTGGTGCGAGCGAAAGTGACTGTGGGGACAGCATTTCGCCACCCAGGGTGACCCCCGGCAACAGGGTCCCGTCGACCACCCCGCGGATTCTCCTGGCGCTGCCTTTCTCGACATGCTCGCCCGGCAGGGAACGGATGCTCCCGCGAATCTTGCCATGGTGGGCAGCCGCCAGATAGGCGACCAGGAAGGACTCTCCACGCTCGAGAGCCGCAAGGCCACTGGCCAGTTCATGACGCATGACGGGCCCTCTGCCCCTGGTCCACCTGTCTGCTGGTGCCTTGGCCCAGATTGTCCCGCTATGAGCGAGGTCTGTCGCAATGAGGTTCTGGAAGGCCGAATACGCCTTCCCCCAGTCGTGCAAGCGGGCTGCCCTCATCACGCTGTGGCTGATGTCTACCGGGACAGCCGCCCCAAGGCAGGCCAGGATTGCCGCTTCCTCCGCTTCGACGTCGCCGGTGTGCTCGACCAGTGACAGCCAGGTAGAGCTGACGGAGGAGGCGTTGGAATTCTGGCTGTCGGGCCGTTGCGCATTGGGTGCCGTAACGTCGACTTCCATTGTAGAGGACGGATCCCAGCCAGTGACGGGGTCATATCCGCCCTGGTCGGAGGCAAGCAGAATCTCCATGCCGGGATAGACGCGTCTCTCGTTCGTCTCCCTGTTCCATGCACCCNTCAGAGGATCCAGCAGGTACCANGCNTGNGTGTGCAGGAAGTCGCGCGCTTCGTCGCCAAGTGGAGCCGGGCACAACTCCGAGCGATCCGGTTCGGGTTGTTCCAACTGGCGCGGCACCTCTGCCGGGATGTGACGCCAGAAGACATAGATGTTGCGCTCCTGATCAGCGCGGATGTACCGGGAGACGTCGATGTCGTTGCCCTCCAGGTCCGGCGTCGTGTCAAACAACCCCAGCAAGTCACGCCGACGCACGACGTCGCCATGTGGAGCATCGAGCGGCACACCCTCCAACGCCGCCGGACTCGTGTCCGCATGACTGTCCAGCCAAACACGCGCAGTGCTCAGCTGTTCCTTCTCATACGGTGCAGCTGCCGTATCCGGCACATCCACCCAGTAGATGCAATGATTCTCGTCGCACGCGGTTAACTCACCCGTCCGGTTGAACCGTCCAAAGCGCTGGATGAGCGATGCCATCGGGGCAAGTTCCGTGTACATGAGCTGGCAGGTGATGTCGACCCCGGCCTCCACGACCTGGGTCGTCACCAGGATAGAACCCGGCACGGCTTGCCGGTCGACGGGGGCAAGGGCACGCTTTTGAAGAAGCTGCCTCTCGACAGGTCTGAACCGCGAGTGAAGAAGCTGCACGTCAACGCCAGGTGCCAAACGGGACAGCTCGCGGTAGACGCCGACAGCACGTCCGACGGTATTGCAGATGACAATCGTTCGCCCGCCCTTGTGCCGTTTGACGATATTCCGGGCCAGCTGGCTGGCATAGGAAGGCTTGCCGAGCGGCACTGCCTTCTGTCGGGAACTAGAGCCGCGTGGCGCTGCTTCGACGCAGACACCAGATGCAACCAGCTGTTTGGGCGCACGGTATCGCGCGGCCAGCGCGACCGTGGCTAGGTCAACCGGCGTCAGCCGCAAGACGCCTTCACCGGTGGCGAGTTTCTCGTACTCCGGTGTGGAGCGGTAATCGACAGTGGCCAGCCAGGACAGATCCGAGGTGGCCGACATCCACAGTGAGTGAACGGGCAGCCATGTGCCCATGGAAGCACGGAATGCCTGCAGTTGCGTCGAGGAGAGCAGGGAACTGCCCATCAGCTGGATCTCGTCGAAAACCCAGAGACAATCATTATTGAGCAACCCGAACTCAAGGGGCCAACGGAACCTGCTCATGGCATAGCCCCGGTTGAGCGCGCGTGAGATGAGCTGGTCCTGGGTGCCGATAATAATGGCCGGCTCCTCCGGATGCACGTCCCATCGGTGGTTGATGGGGTCATCCAAGGTGCCACCCATAAGGACACTCACGGGGATATTTATGCCGGCATTGGTGACCCAACGCCGCGCACAGTCCACCGTCTGCTCGACCAGTACGCGCGTGGGCAGGCAGTACACCAGGCGGCGCGGGGTGGAGGCCTGCTCATGCAGACGCTTCCACAGCCATGCGACGACGACGGCCGCCGTCTTGCCGGCTCCGGTAGGAACGGCCAACAACGAGGGGAAGTCATGCATCGTTCCCAGCGCATACTGATAGGGATAGGGGGGATACCCCGTCGTCCGCTCGAAGAACTGACCACAATCCTGTCCTGCCACACTGCCCTCCTCTGGCTGTCCGGCTTCTTCACGACCTGACAGTCTCAATGCAGGTTGCAACGTACTCTATTTCGGGACGCTAACATTATCCTACCCAATGCTGAAAACGATGCAAGCCTATCCCGGTGCTAGCGTATGGGTTCCCACCTCCGCGGGAACGACAGGCAAAAAGGCCCGCAGGTGAATCCATGTCGTGTCAATATCATGGGCACCTCCTCTCGTTTCACGATGATTTCTTCGTGATGCAACGCGCAGGTACATATTAGGTGAGGCGATGTGGCGCTGACGCTCTTCGCCCTTTTGCGCTATACTTCCCTATATTAGTTGACACAGCAAAAGGAGCTGGCATGGGAGAGGCATTGACAATTGCGTCCGTTCTGTGCACCAAGCCCGCATCGTCGCCGGAGCTCTATGATTCCGTGCTCGACGAGTTCAACAAGTACGCCCCGCGCGAAGGGCACAGCCCGATCCAGGACAGCCTGTTGGACACTGCCGAGAGCGGCCGTTCGCCGGAGTGTCATCCTCATCGGCTCCCAGCAGTCCGCCAGCCGGGTCGAGAAGTACACCACTAGCAACTGCAGCATCCGCAGACAGTGCGTTGCGCGAAGGCTCATGCACCATGAGCCTAGAATCGAGCATAGGCGCGACACTCGTGGACAGTCTCGACTGATCGAATGGCACGGTAGCTATTGCAGATATCGGTCGGTATGGTACATGGCAAGATGTGACAAGTGGAACCGCAGGTCGCCGATAGGTGGTCATGGCGTCGGAGGAGGGGCTAAACCAATGTCAGAACCAAGCAAAGAGAATGGCTCGTTACTTGAACAAGTCCTCCAACGAACTCTTGCTGATCTCGCTGCATCGGGCACATGGGACGCCGAGTCGCTGGAGAGTCTCAGCAGCCTGCTGACGATTTCAACAACGCTGTCTCAAAACAGCCTTATGGCTGTTCTGCGCAGTCGCGACACGGAGGAGAAAGGATGAGGTTCCTGGAACTCGAAATCACCAACGTGCGCGGAATTCGTCACATGCTGCTCCGGCCACAAGGTCGGAACCTGCTGGTCATCGGCCCCAATGGTGTAGGAAAGAGCTCAATCGTCGATGCCATTGACTTCCTTCTGACAGGTGACATCTCCAGACTCACAGGACGCGGAACTGGAAGCATCAGTCTGGCAAGTGCAGGACCGACTCTGGGCTGTAGCCCTGAACAAGCCGTTGTCAAGGCAACCATTAGCATCGAGGGAATCAAGGACGAGATTACGTTCGGGCGATGTATGGCAAACGCCAAGAAGGTCGTCTGCGAGGAGAAGTACAAATACGCGCTGGATCCACTTCTCGCTGTAGCAAGCAAGGGGCAGACGATACTTACGCGCAAGAATATACTCAAGTTTGTCGCAGAGAACCCCAGCGATCGTGCCGGCAAAATAAACGATCTGCTGAACCTGCAAGACATCGAATCCTTGAGGAAAACGCTTGTAGAAAGCGCAAACAAATGCGGCAAGGAGTTCGACGTGGCCAAGGCAATTGAGAGCAACGCGGTCCGGGACTTCCTGTCAGCTGTTGGTCAGTCCGCTCTTGATTCAGCAGCAATCTTGGACTATGCCAACTCCCAGCGGAAGGTTCTTGGGGCGTCTCCACTGGCCTCATTGCGCGCCACAAGCCCCAAAAACGGTGTCGTGCCCCCATCTGCTACTCCCTCACCCACCGCTGACTGGAATGAGATCCGATCAACGACGACGTCTCTTGTAAAACAACTGCAGTCGGCACCCGTTGCCTTGAGGAAGTACGTCAACGACTTCAACTCTGTCATCCAGGAATTGCACTCATCAGACCAACTTGCTGTTGATGCCAAGCAAGTTCAGCTGACCACAATTGGCCTAGAGTTGTTGGGCGATGATGATGCTTGCCCACTCTGTGAAACGGACTTTCCCCATGGCGAATTACGCACCATCCTGGCACAGCGTATCAAGAACGCCGGCATGCAATCTGAACGGCTAGGTCGACTTGGTCATATGTCTGGCCAACTGAGAGATAGCGTGGCTCCACTTCGCGCGTCATGTGAGCGCCTTCTGAAACTCTGCGCCCCCATATTGACCGACACCTGCACAGCGAATCTCAAGCAATATGGGGGCCAGTTGACTGCTCTGGAATCCCGTGTTGCTGAAGCATATGAGAGACTCACATGCATCGCGCTCCTCGACACAGAAGCCGAGGCTATTGCAGATACTTCGGAGCTACAGAAATGTATGGAAGGACTGTTGGCCTCGGCCAACGAGAATGAGCATGTGTTCTCACCCGCTCAAGTTGCTTGGGACAGGCTGACTCGCCTAGAACTGAGTCTTGCATCGCTGGACAACTCAGTAGCGGCCCGCAGGCGCGCAACCGCGACCAACCTCAGGGCTCAATCACTCCTGAGATCATTTGTGACATCCAAAGACGCTCTGCTCAACGAACTCTACGAGTCAGTTCAGAATCGGTTCATCGAGTTCTATCGTTTTCTCCACATATCAAATGAGCCGGGCTTCACTGCAACCCTTCGGTCTGACAACGCTGGGCTTGACCTAGCCGTCGACTTCTTGGGACAGAAGATGGCTCCCCCTCTGGCATATCACAGCGAGGGCCATCAAGACAGCATGGGCATTTGCCTCTACCTTGCTCTAGCTGAACATCTAGGCATGGGCAAGATACATGTTACGGTGCTTGACGATGTCGTAATGTCTGTCGACACTGAGCACCGACACGCTCTCTGCGCGCTTCTGCAAGAGAAGTTTCCAGACCACCAGTTCGTCATAACAACTCACGATTATGTTTGGGCAATGCAGTTACAGGAAAGCGGAACGGTTCAACATAGGGACTGCAAGGAGCTGTCACAGTGGAACCTTGATACCGGTCCCTATGACGGTCCCCTGCCCGACCTCTGGGAGAGAATTGACCAAGCACTGGCAAAGGACGATGTCAAAGAAGCTGCGCCGCTACTCAGACGCGGAGCCGAGGAATTCCTGCAGACTGTCTGCGACGCGCTGCACGCGAACGTGGTCTTCAAGAAGAGCCATCGCTTCGAACTGGGCGACCTTCTGCCTGCAGCACTCGGACGTTACAAGAGGTTGCTGAACGAGGCGAAGTCAAGCGCCATTTCATGGGGAAAGTCGGAGGATGCTTCCACCATTGATGAGCTCGAGAGCATACGAAGGCAGGTTTTACAGCAGGTACAGGCAGAACAGGGCAACGTTAACCGGGTAGTGCACTACAACGAATGGGCCAATCTGTCCCCAGAGGATTTCAGACCGGTTGTGGCGGCATTTCACAGTCTCTACGACCTCTTCTTCTGTTCTGCCTGTGGCTCTGCCATTTATGTCATTCCTGAGATTGGCGATTCACAGTCTCTCAGGTGCAAGTGCACCGAGATGAACCTGAATCTTGTGCGAAAGACAGCGCCGTGATACTTGTCATCGCAGTCTCTATGCGGAATCGACTGACTCTTGCGGAGGAGTTCCCGACCCTATGACGCTGGTCGGGAACGTGCCACATTGCACAATCTTCGACCATTACCTGCAATCGGTGAGTCAAGAATTTCGACTCAATCAACACAAGTGCATTTCCCTTCTCGAGAATGGATACGAGGAGCTGTATGACGAGTACCTGCCAGCGCCCTCTGATCCTCTTTCTCATGACGACTTCAGACTTGTGCTTGATGTCCTTGACATCTATCGGTCTATCGAAGCTTACGTGAGAGATCACCCCAAGGATAAGAAGGTGGCGGGCCATCAGTACGCACGTTTCCCAGGCTTCGATGGGGACGAGGAAACCAATTGCATGGCCTTTGCTGCGTTCTTTATTGACAAGATGGGCAGGTACCCAGCATCACACCATGAAGACTACAACAGCCATTGCCCAATGATCCCTAAGTATCGAAATATGGTGTCCATTTGGAACACCTCAGAGCACGAGCTTGGAGTGTTGACCAAGGGACAAGTTACGCAGTTGCTGGATGCCCCGTACGGCTCGTCCGTACCGAAACAACCCTAGTATCCACAAAGGAGGCACTATGGAACCACTTTCTGAAACGGAACTCACGATTCTCCTCAACCAATACAGAATCCTCGATCTCTTGGATCCTGAAGACAAGGATGGAAACCACTGGAAAAGCAAGATTGACATTCTCGAACACCACTACACGCGCCTGTACGATAGGTACATCGGATCATTTCCGTATCTGGAAGATGTGTCAGATATGATCTACTCAACCGTGAATCAGGTACTTGATCTCTACGCCGCCCTTCAGCGATCCGCCGAACGCATGGCTGAAGGGAAGAGACCTGACGTGACCTTCCCCGGATTCTTCGGAAACGACGAGATTGATTATTTGCACCTCGCCAAGGACTTGCTGGAAGTCGACCCGTTGGCCTACCCTGTGAACCCAAAAGACAACTCCCTGAACAGTCACAGGCCGATGATCCCAAAATATGACAAGATGATCTCAGCCTGGGAAAACGAGTTCAACAAGATGCCGGACCTCAACGGAGAACAAATCGCTGCGATATTGGAGGCAGGCAAGTAGCTCCTAGCCAAGAGCACTGCTGGTTCAGTAGCGAACACGGCCCCTCTCATTGAGGGGCCTTCTCGATCCTGTCCCTATTCTGCAGTTGCTCCAGCATTTTCTCGGTGTTGCGCACCCACACTACGGGCCAGACCTCCCCGCAGAGATCTGAAAGTTGGAGAAGCACGCTTTCGAGGAGAGCATGGCATATTGGAATGCTGCATTGATGCGGTCAAGAATGGAATTGGCACTGTGGTCGCGAAGATAGGGGCCTTCTTTCCCTTGAATTCTCCGATAGCCTACCAACACATACCTCAAGGGGGCTGGCATTCCCTGACTGGACGTCATCACTGCAACCTCGCATTGAGACGGTCGTTGCGCTATCTGACTCCAGGTAGTTCCAGCTGCTCCTTTCCTATCCAGAGGACCCGTAGCATGCTATTGCCGTTGACCTCCGTTTCTCCGTGAGGGTAACGCAGCCAGTTAAGCCCCGATTGAGACAAGTCGCTTGTGCGGACTGTACGACCGAACGGTTTCGGATACAATGGACGTTACCGCTTCCAAGGCGGAGAAACGAGGAGCTCATGACGGAAAGCGAACAACTTGTACAAGCAACGATCAGATCAGGAGGCGCAACCCTCTGCGCTGCAGATGGCGGGGAACTCGTGTACCGGCTGACCGGCAGAGGAATCAGTGCGCTCCTCACAGCGGTGGAAGAGGAACGTGTCGTCAGCCACGGTTCTCTGGATTGGGGCGACAAACTGGTGGGACGAGCTGCTGCACTCCTGTTCGCTCTCGTGCATCCCCGGTCGGTATTCGCCCTGACGATGAGCGCTGGCGCACAGGATGTCCTGCGCACGGCCGGCATTCCATTCGCGTGCGATGCTGCCATCCTCGATGTCC
>JGI24130J36418_10000386_pt1 | contig 14330 bp, 10 predicted proteins | sample BarGraNGADG00212_FD_36418 | JGI IMG/M metagenome (IMG submission 36418)
TCTTACGTTTGTTCGGGGAGGTGGCCACTGGCAACCGGCACATAGTCTCCGAGGAGACACGAGCACGGTGGGCGCACCGAGGAGTCAGACTACTTGCTTTGGAGCCTATGNACCAAACTCACCGCTGCCCGACTCAGGTTGGTCGGCGCCACGCGGAGGCCCCGCGGGTGCCACAACGCGAGGACGCTTGCGTCGACCGCGCGCGGCGGGCGCGCTCACGACGGCCACCTGGGCATCCTGGGTCGCCTCATTGGTCGAAGTGTGCTCGGCTGTCGTCGTCGGTGGTTCGAAGGAATACCGCTCGAGCGCGGGCTCGACGACAACAGCCTGGACGGTTATCGGNGCGGCAGCCGGATCCACCGAGAAAGCAGGCGACTTGGCCGACCGGGAAGAGCGGCGCCTGGACTTCTTGGGCGCAGCCACCTCCATCGGAGCGTCCGGAAGCCGGTCCATCTCCTGTTCGCTGGACGGCTCAACCGCAGGGGACGACCCAGCCTCGCTGGACTGCTCGGTCTCGTTGGACTGCTCAGTCTCACTGGATGACCCAGCCTCGCTGGACGGCTCAACCGTCTCCTCCCGCGACTTCACATGGATGGCTGCGGCGTGTGCCGCAGCAGCTATCTGGGCGGGCGTCGGGCCACCGGCGGTCGTTGGGGGCTCGGGCGCAACCGGAACATCGCGTCCGGTCCCGCGGGCTCGACGGCCCCGGGTGCCGCGTCCGCTGCCGCCATCGCCACCGCTCTTGTCTGCGCCGCTGTTCCCGCCACCGCCGTTGCCGCCGCCGCTAGAGCCGTCGCCGGCCGGCCGGTCGATCGGGTCGGCGCTGACGATGATGCCCCGGCCGTTGCAGTGCTCACAGTCCTCCGAGAAGACCTCGATCAGACCAGCGCCCACGCGCTTGCGGGTCATCTGGACCAGACCCAGCGAAGTCACCTCNGCAACCTGGTGCTTGGTCCGGTCGCGTCCCAGGCATTCCAGCAGTCGACGCACGACCAGGTCGCGGTTGCTCTCCAGCACCATGTCGATGAAGTCGATAACGATGATGCCGCCGATGTCACGCAGCCGTAGCTGGCGAACGACCTCTTCGGCTGCCTCGATGTTGTTCTTGGTGACGGTCTCCTCGAGGTTGCCGCCCGAGCCGACGAACTTGCCGGTGTTGACGTCGACCACGGTCATCGCCTCGGTGCGGTCAATGACCAGCGTTCCGCCCGAGGGCAGCCAGACCTTGCGGTCCATCGCCTTGGCGATCTGTTCGTCGACGCGGTAGTGCGTGAACAGATCCTGCTCGCCGGTCCACTTCTGGACACGGTTGGCCAGGTCCGGTGCCACCGTGTTCACGTAGCCGCTGACGGCATCCCATGCGGGGTCGCCAGCGACAACCAGCTTGTCAAAGTCTTCGTTGAAGACGTCGCGGATGACACGGACCGTGAGATCGGGCTCACCGTGCAGCAGAGCCGGGGCGTTGGCGCTCTTGCTNTTGGCCTGTATCTCGTTCCACGCAGCGGTCAGTCGCGTCACGTCGGCGCGCAGCTCATCCTCGCTGGCGCCCTCGGCCGCCGTGCGCACGATAACCCCGGCGTTCTCAGGGACAACCTCGCGCAGGATCTTCTTCAGTCGGGCCCTCTCGGTGTCCGGGAGCTTGCGCGAGATGCCCATCATGTTGCCGTCCGGCACGTAGACCAGGTAGCGACCGGGCAGCGAGACCTGCGAAGTCAGGCGGGCACCCTTGTGCCCGATCGGGTCCTTGGTGACCTGCACGAGAACACTCTGGCCCGAGCTCAGCGCGTTCTCGATGCGCTTGGCGCGGTTGTCCAGGCCCGCAGCATCCCAGTTGACCTCACCTGCGTACAGCACGGCGTTGCGGCCCTTGCCGATGTCGACAAACGCTGCCTCCATGCTTGGCAGGACGTTCTGGATTCGCCCGAGGTAGACGTTTCCGGCCATCGAGACATTGCTCTCGCGGGACACATAGTGCTCCACCAGAACGCCGTCCTCAAGGACACCGATCTGGGTGCGGTCCTGCTTGTGGCNCACGACCATGACTCGCTGGACGCTCTCGCGCCGAGCCAGGAACTCCGCCTCGGTGATGACCGTGCGACGACGCCCTGCCTCACGACCCTCGCGGCGACGCAGCTTCTTCGCCTCCAGCCGGGTCGAACCTTTGACCGACATGACCTCGTCACGCTTCGGACGCGGCTCACGCGCCCGGGTGGTCGTGCCGGGCTGGTCGTCGCCGTCCTCGGCGGAGCCACGGCGCCGGCGACGGGTGCGACGGCGGCTCTCACCGCCCTCGCCCGACTCGTTGTCCTCAGCAACGGACGGGCCCGACGATGTCGTCTCAGCACTGACCTGGTCTTCGTTGGTCGCCGACTCATCGCCGCCACCGTCGCCGGTGGCACGTCCCCGGCGGCCCTTGCCGCCGCGGCGCCGGCGCCGTGGCGCGCCCTCGGCTCCTGACTCCTCCGGCCCCTTGGGGCTGTCCTGACGCGCCCCATCACCTTGTTCGGCAACGGCAGGTGAGGCAGTCTGCTGAGTCTGCTGAGTCGCAGCCTGCTCGGTCTGCTGGGTCTGCTGAGTCTGCTGAGTCTGCTGAGTCGCAGCCTGCTCGGTCTGCTGGGTCTGCTGGGTCTGCTCGGGCGCAGGTGCTGCCGCCGGAGCGGTCGCCCTGCGCCGACGAGGCGCCTCGGTGGGTGCCGGCGGCTGGAAGAACAGCCCGAAGGTCTCGACCGCAGGGGCCTTCACAGCCTCAGGCTCCGGTGCATGATCCAGCGGTGCGGAATCGATCTGCGCGGGGGCGCCCTGGGCAGACTCCAGATCAAACGGTGCGGCTACGGACTTCTTGGCGGACTTGCGCGGAGCACGCTTAGCCGTCTTTCGAGCCGGAGCTGCGTTGCCCTCAGCGGTGGCTGAGCTCACCTCAGCGGTCGCCTCTGTCGTAGCGCTGGAGACACCATCGGGCGTCAGCTGGAGTGCGCTGGCCTTCTTGGTGGCCTTACGTGGTGCACGCTTGGCGGCGGCCTTCTTGATCGGTGCTGCGGCCTCGGCGGGCACATCAGGTGCGATGCCGGTGCTGGAGATGTTGTCGTCCTCGGATGCCATTTGGGCGTCTTCCCGTCAGCCACGTGGCGAGGACCACACCCAGGCCAGTTGGCCCTCATCGCCGCATGGTGCGCGGTTGTGGTCGTCTCCCGCGCTGAATGCGGGCGGGACGAAAGTCGTATCGCTACATCTTGTGGCTCGCGCTGTCTTGCGCGTCACCGCTCAGATGCCGTTAACGTCCTGGTCGGCAGCCAATGGATCGGTCACCGTCGCGGTTGCAGGATGCAGCGGCCCCTGCGCCAGCCGAGTCACCAGGGGTGGTGTCGGCGGCGTGAGTGCGGCCACTGACTGCAGCGCGGTTAGAACATCATCGGGTCGTACGGCGGGTGTGGTATGCCGTACGACCACCCTCAGTATCGCACATGTGCCGTCCTGGGCGGGCGAAGCGGCCAGCGACACGACCGCGCCGCGGACATCGAAGGTCCGCGGACCGTTCTTCATGACCCGGGTGACCTCCACCCGCTCCAGAGCAACGAACCGTGCGGAGGCCTCCAAAAGGCTGTCGACCCGCATGCCCCTGAACTCCATCATCCAGTCGCTGGCCTGTAGTCGATCCGCTAGGGCCCCCACACCGGCCTCCACCACCTCAAGCACGTCCAGCCCAGCAGGCAGTGCCTCATCGAGCGCTGCTCGCACCCGCTCCGGGTCGACCCGCTCGGTCACCGAGATCTCGAAGTACTCCGCCTCACTGGCCGTTCCGGTCGGCGCTGCGTTCGCGTAGGAGATCTTGGGGTGAGGATGGAAGCCCGCAGAGAAAGCCATGGGGACAGCAGCCCGGCGCAACGCCCGCTCGAGGGCGCGCTGGAAGTCGCGCGTCGAGGAGAAGCGCAGCCGCCCGCGCTTGGCATAGCGAACCCGCAGCTTCTGGACGGCAGGGGCCGGAGGGGGACCGTCGGGAGTGCGTGCCATGACGGCGACCTTACGGGGCCGATGACAACTGGACCGGCCCGATGACAACCACCAGGGGTCCGGCGTACCGTCGATCGATGGACCACTTCAGGGTGAAGCGGTCCCCGGATCGGAGGCTTGTGAGATGTTTGTTCAGATCATTCAGGGCACCTGCCGCGACTCTGAGGCCCTGCGCCGCCAGATCGACGTGTGGCGCCGGGAGCTGGGACCGAAGGCGCAGGGCTGGCTGGGTGGCACGTACGGCGTGACCGACGACAACACTTTTGTCGGCTTGGTGCGCTTCGACTCCAAGGAGGCCGCAGCCCGCAACTCGACCCGCCCAGAGCAGGGCGCGTGGTGGGCGCAGACCGAGAAGTGTTTCGAGGGCGAAGTGACTTTCCACGACTGCGACGACGCCATGACGTTCCTGGATGGCGGCGCTGACGACGCCGGGTTCGTCCAGGTCATCCAGGGCCGGCTAACAGATCCCGAGCGTTTCAGCAGGTTCATGGAGCTACCCATGGACATGCTGCACGAGGCCCGGCCCGAGATCATCGGCGGCCTGATCGCGATGGAGCCGGACGGACGGTTCACCGAGACTGTCGCCTTCCGCAGCGAGGAGGCTGCCCGTGAGGGTGAGCGCAAAGAGATGCCCGCCGAGATGGGCCAGGTCTGGGAGAACGAGCTGGCCCAGATGCAGGACGTGACCTACCTGGACCTGCGTCACCCCTGGTTCGCCAGCAGGGGGTAACCGGCAACAGGCAAGACAGCGGGAAGCCAGACTAGGGGGCCTCCAGCAGGTCGCCCTTGCCGGCAGTCAGCACGGTCAGTGGCAGGAGGCGTTTTCCGGTGGGCCCGATCTCGATTGCGGTGTCCATCTGCGGGCAGACGCCACAGTCGAAGCACGGGGTCCAGCGGCAGTCCTCGACCTCTACGTCGCTCAGGGCGTCCTGCCAGTCCTGCCAGAGCCAGTCCTTGTCCAGACCGGAGTCGAGGTGGTCCCAGGGCAGCACCTCGTTCTGCTCGCGCTCGCGGGTGGTGTACCAGGCAACATCGACGGGCTCGTCGGCCAGAGCGCTCTGGGCACACCGCATCCATCGTTCATAGCTGAAGTGCTCGCTCCAGCCGTCGAACCGGGCACCGTCACGCCATGCTGCCTCGATGACCTTGCCGACGCGGCGGTCACCTCGGGACAGCAGGCCCTCGACGATGCCGGGCTCACCGTCGTGGTAGCGGAACCCGATGGCCGAGGCGAACCGCTTGTCGGCCCGGATCGCGTCGCGCAGCTTCTGCAGCCGCGCGTCGGTCTCCGGCGCGCCAAGCTGGGCACACCACTGGAACGGGGTGTGCGGCTTGGGGATGAACCCTCCGATCGAGACGGTGCAACGGATGTCCCGCAGGCCGGTGACCCGTCGCCCCGTCTCGATGACCCGCTTGGCGAGGTCGGCGATCTGAAGCACGTCCTCGTCGGTCTCGGTCGGCAGACCACACANGAAGTACAGCTTCACCTGGCGCCAGCCGGCCGAGTAGGCGGCGGTGACAGTGTTGATCAGGTCCTGCTCGCTGACCATCTTGTTGATGACCTTGCGAATGCGCTCTGATCCGCCCTCAGGGGCGAACGTGAGGCCGGAGCGGCGCCCGCCCCGGGTCAGCTCGTTGGCCAGGTCGATGTTGAAGGCATCCACGCGGGTCGACGGCAGGGACAGACCCGTCTGGGTGCCTTCGTAGCGGTCGGCCAGACCCTTGGCGATCTCGGCAATCTCCGAATGGTCGGCGCTCGACAGCGAGAGGAGACCCACCTCGTCGAATCCCGTTGCTGCCAAACCTGTTTCGATCATCTCGCCGATACCGGTGATGGATCGCTCGCGAACCGGGCGGGTGATCATGCCGGCCTGGCAGAAGCGGCAACCGCGGGTGCAGCCGCGGAAGATCTCGACCGACATCCGCTCGTGCACGCTCTCAGCCAACGGCACCAGCGGCTTCTTCGGGTATGGCCAGGCGTCCAGATCCATCACCGTGTGCTTGGAGACGCGCCACGGCACCCCGGACGCACTGGCCGCCGGGGCGACGCGCTTGATCCGGCCGTCGGGCAGGTAGTCGACGTCGTAGAACGCCGGCACGTAGACCCCACCGGTGCGCGCCAGTCGAAGGAGCAGCTCGTGCCGGCCCCCAGGGCGACCCTGCGCCTTCCATGTCGTCACCAGCTCCGTCACCTCAAGAACTGCCTGTTCGCCGTCGCCCACGACCNCCGCGTCGATGAAGTCCGCCACCGGCTCGGGGTTGAACGCCGCGTGTCCCCCGGCGATGACGATCGGGTCAGCCTCGCCCCGCTCACGCGCGTGCAGCGGTATGCCGGCCAGATCGAGGGCGGTAAGCAGGTTGGTGTAGCCGAGCTCGGTGGAGAAGGAGACGCCGAGCAGGTCGAAGTCACGCACCGCCCGGTGTCCGTCAACGGTGAACTGCGAGACGCCCTCGCCCCGCAGCAGCGCCTCCATGTCCGGCCACACGGAATACGTGCGTTCGGCAAGGGCATCGCGTCGTTCGTTGATGACCTCGTACAGGATCATGACGCCCTGATTGGGCAGCGCGACCTCGTAGGCGTCGGGGTACATCAGGGCCCAGCGTGCGGTCAGCTCCTGGCCCTNCGGGCCGAACCCGCCGCAGTTCCAGTCCTTGACCGTGGAGTTGAGCTCACCGCCGACGTACTGGATCGGTTTGCTCACCTGCTCCAGCAGCGGCTCCAGGCGTGAGAACAGGGAAGCGCCGGTGGGTCCGGTATCGCGAGNGCCTTCGAGCATGGGTTTAAGCGTAGAGGGAGTCCAGCTCTTTCTTGTACTTGTCGGCGACGACCCGGCGCTTGAGCTTCATGCTCGGGGTGAACTCGCCCTCTTCGATGGACAGATCCCGATCAAGGATGACGAACTTCTTGATCGTCTCCCAGTGGTTGAGCTTGGCGTTNAGCTCGTCGATGTAGCCCTGAATCAGCTGGTGAACCGCGGGCGAGCCGACGAGCTCGCCGTAGGGCAGGCCGGCCATACCGTTGGTCGCCGCCCAGCCCGCCATGGCGTCAGGGTCAAGGGCGACCAGCGCGGACACGAAGGTGCGCCCCTCACCCTCGACGATCAGCTGACTGNCGTACGGGCACACCCCCTGGAAGATCGACTCGATGGCGGAGGGGGCCACATNCTTGCCGTTGGAGGTCTTGAACAGGTCCTTCTTGCGGTCGGTGATGCGCAGGAAACCGCGTTCATCCAGATTGCCGATGTCCCCGGAGTGCAGCCAGCCGTCCGGGTCCACAGCCTCGGCAGTGTCCTGCGGCAGGTTGTGATAGCCCGCCATGACGCCCGGTCCCCTGAGCAGGATCTCCCCGTCGGGGGCGATCCGGACCTCGGTGCCCGGCAACGTCCAACCGACGCTTCCGAAGGCGTATGAGCCCGGCCGGTTGACAAAGGACGCGGCGCTGGACTCGGTCAGCCCGTAGCCCTCCAGGATGAGCATGCCGGCAGCGTCGAACCACCGGGCCACATCGGCGTTGAGTGCAGCCGACCCGGAGATGAAGAACCTGATCCTGCCGCCGAACCGCGCCTGGATCTTGTGCAGCACCAGCCGATCCGCGATCACGAACTCAGCGGCCAGCAAGGGAGAGGCCGAGCGCCCTTCTGCGCGCAGGGCGGCGACCCGACCACCGACCCCGACAGCCCACTGGAAGAGCTTGGCCTTCGCGCCACCCTCGGCGCTCATGGTGGTCGAGATCCGGGCGTAGGCCTTCTCGAAGATGCGTGGAGCCGCACCCATGAACGTCGGCGAGACGACGGCCAGGTTTTCCACGATCTTGTCCACCCGCCCGTCGAGCACGGTGGGAAATCCGATCTGCAGCGGGAGGGTGAGCAGCACCTTGCCCAGGACGTGGGCCAGCGGCAGCCAGAGGTACTGCAGGTCGTCCTTGTTCAGCAGGCCGATCGCGTCGACCGCTGCAGCCTCATAGGTCCAGCAGTCATGGGAGAGGCGGACTCCCTTGGGGCGCCCCGTGGTCCCGGAGGTGTAGATGAGCGTGGCCAGATGCTGCGGCTCGATGGCTTCAATCCGTTCGTGCAGAACCGACGGCGCCTGTTCCAGGTGCGCTGCGCCCAGCTGTTCCAGATCGTCAAGGGAGATGACCCAGTCCCCATCGGCCGTTCCGTCGAAGGTGACAACCTTGACCAGCTCGGGCAGCGCCGAGCGGTTGGCGCGAAGCTTGGCGATCTGTGCGTCATCCTCAGCGAACACGATGCGACTCTGGGAGTCGGCCACGATGTAGATCACGTCGGACTCGGCGGTCGAAGGATAGATGGCGGTCGTCGCAGCGCCGGCCAGCATCACGGCCAGGTCGGCGGCCACCCACTCGTACCGAGTGCTGGAGGCTATTGCCACACGCTGTTCGGACTCGATCCCCAAGGCCACCAGACCCGCTGCTATCTGGCGCACGCGGGCATCAACCTGGCCCCAGGTGACCGACTCCCAAGCGGCGCCCCGGGGGAACCGGAAGGCTTCTTGTTCCGGAGTCCTGGCAACTCGGTCGACGAACAGGTGGGCCACCGAACGTGCCCGATGCTCGATGAGGGAGAGGTCGTTGTGCNCATCGCTCGCCGAGAAGGCCATTCTTCACTCCTGATGTGTGATCTGGGCAGACATCGGATGATGTCAGCGCTTGCGTTGTTCGTAAAGTCCGGACAAATGGGCGTTGTTGACCAGGCCCAGGGCCAGCCAGCAGGCGAACATGCTGGAGCCACCGTANGACACGAACGGCAATGGAAGACCAGTCACCGGCATTATGCCCAGGTTCATCCCCACGTTCTCGAAGATCTGGACGGTAAACCAACAGGCGACGCCAAGGGCGACAAGTCGGCTGAAGACGTCTTTGGCCCTCACCGCGATCATCAGCGTGCGCACTATCAGGAAACCCAGGATCAGCAGCAGACCCACGCTGCCCACGAACCCCAGCTCCTCTCCGGCCACCGAAAAGACAAAGTCGGTCTGCTGGTAGGGGATGAAGCCACCTTGGGTCTGACGCCCCTGAAAAAGCCCCTGGCCCTGCCACCCACCCGAACCGATCGCGATACTGACCTGGTGGGACTGGTAGCCAATGCCCTGCGGATCCGCTGATGAGTTGGCGAAGGTGGTGAGCCGGTCCCGCTGGTACTGGCTCAGGACCGGGGTCGTCCAGGCGACGGCAATGCCGATGAGCACGACCGCCATCACGGCGACCACCCAGCGTTTCGGGGCCCCCGACACCGCGATCACCCCGAGGGCCAGTGCTGCCAGGACGACTGCCGAGCCCAGGTCGGGCTGCAGCAGCACGAGGCCAATCGGTATGCCGGCCACGACCCAGGCGAGCGCGACATCGCGATGGGCCGGTGGCTGTCCTCGCTCTCCGCGCTCCGCGAGGATGACCGCCAGGCCGACGCACAGGGCTACCTTGGCGAACTCCGAGGGTTGGACGGAGAAGCCACCGGGCAGCTGGATCCACGAGTGTGATCCGTTGATGGTCGAGCCGACCGGGGTCATCACGAGCACGAGGCCGGCAACCGAAACCAGATAGAGCCACGGAGCGTAGGCACGCAACCCGCGAAAGTCCACCAGGGTGAGCGCTGCCGCCAGGGCCATGCCGATGCCGGTGTTGAGCAGGTGGCGGGCCAGATACTGCGAGCCGGACTGGTGCCGGGTGGCCGACCAGACCAGCAGAGCCCCGATGAGTGAGAGACCGAGTCCGCCGATGAACAGCCCCCAGTCGGTGCGGGACCAGATCACGCGACCGTGGAGGAGAGCACCGCCCGGGCGCGCTCGACGTCGTCGGCTATCTGCCGGATGAGGTCCTGGATGGAGTCGAACTTCAGGGTCGGCCGCAGTAGTTCGATGAACTCCACAACCACGGTCTCGCCGTAGAGATCGAGGTCGGAGCGATCCAGGACGTGGGCCTCGACCCGGCGCTCGGTGCCCGCAAAGGTCGGGTTGGTGCCGATCGATATCGCGGCCGGCTGCACGCGCTCAACGTCACGATCGGGCAGCTTCGGCCGGATCAGCCGGCCCACGTACACCCCGTCTGCGGGAATCAGCCCCGCGGACTCCTGACTCAGGTTCGCGGTGGGATAGCCCAGCTCGCGCCCGCGGTGGTCACCGTGCACGACCTCACCGGTGACCTGATGGGGACGTCCAAGGATCTCGGCCGCAGCTGCGACGTCGCCCGCCGCCACCAGGGCGCGAACCCGGCTGGAGGACCAGCGACCCCCCTCGCCAATGTCTACGAGAGTGAGCACCTCGAAGCCGTGCTCGACACCGAGCTGGCGCAATGTGTCGACGTCGCCGGAGTTGCGGACACCGAACCGGGTGTCCTCGCCTACGACGACTATGCTCGCGCCCAGCCCCTTGACGAAGACATCGACCACGAAGCGCTCTGGGGTCAACAGGGCGAACTCGTGGGTGAACTCCATGACCAGCACCGCGTCCAGTCCGGTGGACGCGAGCAGGTCGAGGCGCTGCTCGGGTGAGGTGATGATCTGCGGCGCGCGCTCAGGGTGCAGGACGGCGACCGGGTGCGGGTCGAAGGTGACGGCGACCGCGTGGGCGCCTTCTGAGCGGGCCCGCGCCACGACGGTGGACAGTACTGCTCGATGGCCTTTGTGCACGCCGTCGAAGTTGCCCAAGGTCACCACACTGGGGCCGTAGCCCGGTGGGATCTGGGAGAGATCGGTCCATCGCAACATTGAGGACACTCTACGTGAATACGACGTGAGCCTTGGCCAGCGTGCCACTCTCGTCAAGCACGGCGACCAGGTGTCCCTCGGGCGCGAAAGCCGCAATCGGCTCGCTGCGCCCTGCCGGTTTGGAGGGGATGCGCTGTCCGTGGCCGACCGCGGTGGCCTCGGGTGCACTCAGCTCGCGCACGACAAAAGAGTCCCGCGCGGCCTGCGACAAGGTGATCACCGGTATGTCGTCCGCCTCGCTGGCCACCTCAAGATCCTCGAGCGAATGTGAGCTGTCGATCCCGAACCTCCCGACGCGGGTACGCCGCAGCGCAGTCAGGTGCCCGCCCACGCCCAGGGCTGTTCCGAGGTCTCGGGCCAGCGCCCGGATATAGGTGCCCGACGACACGTCCACGATGACGTCAAGGTCCCAGACCCCCTGTCCGGACGCGGTTCGGGTCCGGTGCTGTAGGACGTCGAACCTGCTGACAGTGACCGGCCGGGCGGACAGAACCACGTCCTGTCCCGCACGCACTCGCGCATAGGACCTCTGCCCGTCCACCTTGATCGCGCTGACCGCGCTGGGCACCTGGGAGATCTCACCCGTGAGATCGGCGACGGCATGCTCAACCGCCTCGGGGCTCAGAGCGCCGACATCGTGGGACATCGTGATCTCACCGTCTGCGTCATCGGTGATCGTGGACTGACCCAGGCGAATCGTCGCGGTGTACGTCTTGTCACACCCCACCAGGAACGTCAGAAGCTTGGTNGCCCGATTGATGCCCAGAACGAGAACACCCGTGGCCATCGGGTCCAGGGTCCCGGCATGGCCGACCTTGCGGGTGCCGCACANGCGCCGGCAACGAGCGACGACGTCGTGGCTGGTCCACCCGGCCGGCTTGTCGACGATGAGCAGGCCGTCAGGGGTGGGCATCGTCTGCGGCATCATCGCCTGCGCCGGCTTTTCCGTCGCCGTGCTCGGCCGGTTCGTCGGAGGTGGGCACGGCGTCATCCTCAGCGCGGTCTTCGTCGACCGTCTTCTTGTACGGATCTGCGTCACCGGCATAGGTGGCACCGGCCGCGGCTTCCGCCACTTCCGCATCGCGCTGCTTGGCCGTCAGGAGCAGTCCCTCGAGGTGGGCCGCGCCCTCCGGCAGCGCGTCGGGGATGAACTCCAGCGTGGGAGTGAGCCGGATGCCGATGCCCTTGCCGACCGCCGAGCGGAGCTTGCCCTTGGCAGACTCCAGAGCCGCCGCCGTCTCGGCGCGTTCGGCCTCACCACCGAAGACGGTGTAGAAGACCGACGCATTCTGCAGATCGCCGGTCACCCTGACGTCGGTGATCGTGATGAAACCCAGTCGTTCGTCCTTGACGCGGTACTCCAGCGTCTCGGCCACCAGAACCTTGATGCGGTCTGCAATCTTCTTCGCGCGGGCCGGATCGGCCATGGTCCTTACTCTCCTAGGAAATGACAGGCTACAAACTGACAGGCTACAAAGATGACGTGCCGTGGGGCAGGCAACGAGGATCCGCTGTCGTCTCAGTACCCCGGTGAGGGGCAGCCCCCCGGTGAGCGGGCGGGCTGAAGCCAACCAGCCCGCTCACCGGGGTCAGCCACGATCAGGTGCGCGGGATCTCGCGCATCTCGTGGGTCTCGATGACGTCGTCAACCCTGATGTCGTTGAAGCTACCGAGGTTGATACCGCACTCGAAGCCCTCGCGAACCTCGACCACGTCGTCCTTGAAACGACGCAGACCGGTGATCTCGATGCCCTCGCCGACGACCACACCGTCACGGATGATCCGCGCCTTGGTGCCGCGCTTGATCTCGCCGGAGCGGATCAACGAACCGGCCACGTTGCCGAACTTGGAGGACTTGAAGACCTCACGCACCTCGGCGGTGCCCAGCTGGACCTCTTCGTACTCGGGCTTGAGCATCCCCTTGAGGGCTGCCTCGATGTCGTCGATCGCCGAGTAGATGACCGAGTAGAAGCGCATGTCCACGCCCTCGCGATCGGCCAGCTCGGCCACCCGCTCTGCCGGCTTCACGTTGAAGCCGATGATGACGGCACTGTCGACCGTCGCCAGGTTGACGTCGTTCTGGGTGATCGCGCCGACGCCACGGTGGATGATCCGCAGGTCGACCTCGTCGCCGACATCGATCTTGAGCAAGGCGTCCTCGAGCGCTTCAACAGAACCCGACACATCACCCTTGATGATGAGGTTGAGGTTGTCGACCTTGCCAGCGGCCAGGGCCTCGTTGAGGTCCTCGAGGCTGATCCGCTTGCGGCGCTTGGCCAGGCTGGCCGCACGCTGGGCGGCCTCGCGACGCTCTGCGATCTGACGGGCGGTGCGGTCGTCGGGTGCCACCAGGAACGTGTCACCGGCGCCGGGCACCGAGGTCAGGCCGAGAACCATGACCGGACGCGAAGGCGTGGCCTCCTCGACCGTGTCACCGTGCTCGTCGAGCATGGCACGGACGCGGCCGTAGCCACCGCCGGCCACGATCGAGTCACCGATGCGCAGCGTTCCGGACTGGACCAGAACCGTGGCGACGGGGCCACGACCCTTGTCGAGGTGAGCTTCGATGGCAACTCCGCGGGCGTCCTTGTCGGGATTGGCTCGCAGATCAAGGGCCGCGTCGGCTGTCAGCAGCACGGCCTCGAGAAGCGTGTCGATATTGGTCAGCTCCTTGGCCGAGACGTTGACGAACATCGTCTCGCCGCCGTATTCCTCGGCCACCAGGTTGTACTCGGTCAGCTGCTGGCGAACCTTGTCGGGGTTGGCCCCTTCCTTGTCCACCTTGTTGACCGCGACCACAATCGGCACACCAGCGGCCTGGGCATGGTTAAGTGCCTCGATGGTCTGCGGCATGACGCCGTCATCGGCTGCGACCACGAGGATCGCGATGTCGGTGACCCTGGCACCACGGGCACGCATCGCCGTGAAGGCTTCGTGTCCGGGGGTGTCAATGAACGTGATGGCGCGCTCAACGCCTTCGTGCTCCGAGCGAACCTGGTAGGCACCGATGTGCTGGGTGATGCCACCGGCTTCATGCTGTGCGACCTTCACGGAGCGGATCGCGTCCAGCAGCCGGGTCTTTCCGTGGTCGACGTGACCCATGACGGTCACGACCGGCGGACGAGGCTTGAGATCTTCGTCGCCCTCTTCAGCCAGCTCGGCATCAAGGTCGATGTGGAACTGTCCGAGCAGCTCGCGCTCCTCGTCCTCCGGAGAGACAACCTCGATGTCGTAGCCGAGCTCGGTTCCGAGCGCGCGGAACGTCTCTTCGTCCAGGGACTGCGTGGCCGTGGCCATCTCGCCCAGGTGGATGAGCACCGTGACCAGGCTCGCCGGGTTGGCGTTGATCTTGTCGGCGAAGTCCGTCAGCGAGGCCCCACGACGCACCCGGATGACCGTCTTGCCGTCGCCGCGAGGAACAGTGACACCGCCCAGTGACGGGGCCTGCATCTGCTCGAACTCCTGACGCTTGGCGCGCTTGGACTTGCGTCCGCGAACCGGACGCCCGCCACCACGGCCGAAAGCACCCTGGGTGCCGCCACGGCCACCGGGTCCACCCGGACGACCGCCGCCACCACCGCCTGGGCGACCGGCGAAACCGCC
>JGI24130J36418_10000387_pt1 | contig 14328 bp, 16 predicted proteins | sample BarGraNGADG00212_FD_36418 | JGI IMG/M metagenome (IMG submission 36418)
CCCGCGCAAGGTGTCGCGGTCATTTGGACGACCGGGCAAACAACTGCCGGTTGCCCACATAAGTGGGCACCCGCCAAATCACTTCCTGATACAACAGTGCCGATACAGCAGGCATAAGCAATGGCAGCAGTGACACCTCCGCGCTCTCGGAAGCATGGCCCAGCAAGAAGGAAGGAGGACCAGTCTGCGCCAGCGCAGGCGGCAACAGGTGAGACGCCGGTATTCCATTTCAAGAAGTTCAGCGTCGTCCGCCTCGTGTTCCAAGAGGTCCGGCGACCGGAAGGCGCAGGAGCGCCGGCTCCAGGTACTTATCGACTGGAACTGAGAGTGCGCGCCGGCGTCTCGCTCCTGTCCGGAGGCAACGCAGAGGTGAAGCTTGGTATCGCACTCAAGTCTGATCCTCTCGTCAAACCGTACGAAATCGAATTGGACGTCGTCGGCCTGTTCGACACACCGAACGGTACACCAGAGCAGCTCATCGACTTCTGCCGAAGCGTTGCACCTAATATCCTCTTCCCGTATATTCGCCAAGTAATTGACAAGACGACTTCAGATGGCCGATACGGCGAAGTGCGCCTCGACCCCGCGAATCTCTCTGCACTGCTTCCTGCCGACCAATGGGTCGAAGAGCCCCGGACGACCAAGAGCGACAAAGCAGCGGCCGCCGACAAGATTGCGGTCGAATAGCGGTCGGGCCAGTGCGGGCCGCTTCTCCGCTGGCAACATCCGGCCGGCGGCCCGAATTGCCGCACCGGCATGATCCTCTCCCCCCCTCCCCGAGATCGCCAGTCGAATCGGTGTGTTTGGATCGGTCTGTCCGCTGACGGGGACTCTCCGGGAAATGTGAGAAGGGGTTCGCAATCCCGGCGGCCGGCGATCTTGGACAGGAGTCTGAGGAATGAGGGGCGAGGATTGAGAGGGGACATTTCTAATGAGAGAGGTGGGAAGGGGACATTATCATCGAGGCACAACAGGAGGCTGCGGCCCTGCAGTGACGTGCCGGCGGCGTGTCGCCGGGACCGGTGCCTTCGGCGGTGGTGGCTTCATCGTCGCAGTTCGAGTCGATGGTCCGTCGCCCGGCACTCGCTGCTGGCCATTCTCAATGTCCCGCTGAACGTGGTCACGATCGCGTCGGAGGCGACCATGCCCCTCGCGGTGCCTGAGTAGGAGAGGTCGCCGCCGACGAAGCTGAACTCCGCCAGGAAGTTGTCGGTGATGTCGAAGCGCACGAGGTTGCCTTCAAACGCACCCGTGAATCCGGAGTTGCCAAAATAGGCGATCAGGTTCGGGCCGGAAAGCGTGACGATCAGGTCCTCGGACCGTTGGGTGTTGCGTCCCTCCTCGACGAACGCGGAGTAGGCTCTCGGCATCGCCGCCCCGGGCAACGTGCAGGAGGGAGAGGCGGTGACCGTGAGCCTGTACGCGCCGCGAATTCCACTGCGCGTGTCGACGGTCCGCAGGTCGACGTCGATTGCCGAGTCCTGCCCGACCGTCACCTGCCGGACCTCGGGCTCGAAGCCGTATTTCTCCGCGCGCAGCGTGACTGCGGCGATACCCGGCACCACGTAGTGGCCTTTGGCGTCGGTCAGGGCGTCAAACGCACCCATGGGCGAGGTCGCTGTCACCCGGACTCCCTCCAGGCCGGCTCCCGCATTCCTCACGTAACCCGTGACGAGGAATGCGCCCTCCGGGAGCACCCGCACAGGGAGCAGAAGCGCTGCGCTTCCGTAGGAGATCTTCAGCTCGCTCCGCCCGTATCCGGTGGCGGTGACCAGCTCCTTCCACACCGCAAACACGCCCTGGTCGTCGGACCACCAGGTCGCCGCGGCCGTCACGTCCTTCGTCGTGCCGTCCGTGAAGGTCGACGTCAGTCCGAGTTGGGCCGATTCGCCAGTGCGGCTCAACAGGGCCGACCCGCGAACGGCGATCGACACGACGCCGGGTGACGGCGCCAAGGGACCGGGCGAGCGGTCGCAGGCGATGCAAGCCAGCAGTGCGCCGACGATGAGAGCGAATGCTGCCCCGTTGCGCATTACACACCTCCAGCGGTTGGGCCGGCGCGGGAAGGCGCCGCGCACTCGCCGCGCGTCCCGAGCTCCTCTTAACGCGCCTATAGTTGCGCCCCCGGCCAACGGGCCGGGAACCCGTTCACCTCCTCATGGGCAAACGAAGGTCGGAACACCGCAAGACCAGTGTCACCCCCGAGCCGCGCAAGGCGGCTGTAGAACGCCTTGTAGGCGACCTGGACGCCGTATTCGTCATTGCAGGTGCGGAGCAGATCGGCGAGGAACTCGACGTCCGCGCCGACCAGCGCCGAGACGATCNCCAGAAGCAGCCGGCCTAGAGGTCGGTCGCTAAGATCCTACGTATGAATCAGTGCTATGCTGGCCCAATCGCGCGCCAAATCCCGCCGCATCGCACACTTGCTCTCATAGACGAGCGTTTGACAGTCGGCCCGGTCCATCCCNGTCCACACTCGAGGAGGAAGCGATGCAGACAGGAATGAAGCGCGTATGTTGCTCGGCGGCGTTCGCTGGTGTGCTCACAGCCGTGCTCGCAGGCGCGGTGCAGGCGCAGGGCACCGATCCCGTCATCGGCACCTGGACGCTCAACGTGGCGAAGTCGACGTACAGCCCCGGGCCCGCCTCGCGGAGCACGACGCTCAGGTACGAGGCGGCGGGGCAAGGAATCAGGATCTCGGTGAACTCAGTGAACGCCGACGGCACCGCCGCGAAGTGGGGGTTTACCGCCAACTACGACGGCAAGGACGTGTCCATCACTGGCAACAATCCGAACGCCGACAGCGCCGCGCTGAAGCGCCTCGACGCGACCACCAGTGAGACCACCTACAAGAAAGGCGGCACGGTCACGACCACGAACACTCGCGTGGTGTCGGCTAATAGAAGGACGATGACGATCACAACGAAGGGCACCGACTCCCAGGGACAAACCGTCAACAACGTAGCGGTCTACGAGAAGCGGACCGGCAGCTAGCGTCCCGAGTTAGAGATTCGGTGACGAAGAGTCCGGGAACGGTGCCGCTCGGGGGGGGGCGGCGACCCACGAGCTGTGACTCGGAGCCGGTCGTTCCATTCTGACTATCGTCGGTTCAACACCCCATGCAGGAGGTATGTCATGACGCTGACCGAGGTCCTGAAGCAGGAAGCAGAGTCCATGTACGGCGTGACCGAGGCGCTGTTCCGGCGGGTCGAGCCGGGCATGCTCGCGTGGAAGCCGGCCACCGGGCAGAACTGGATGACGGTCGGCCAGGTGCTGATGCACTGCACCAGCTCGTGCGGCATGTCCATGAAGGGCTTCATCACCGGAGACTGGGGACTGCCGGAAGGCGTGCGGTTCGAGGACATGAAGCCCGAGGACATGCTGCCTCCAGCCTCGCAATTGCCCGCCGTCGAGAGCGTGGAGCAGGCGCTGCAGCTCCTCGCGCAGGATCGAGAGCTGGCGATGAGGCAACTGGGCGCGCTCGACGAATCGAAGCTGCTCGCGGACCGTTTCCCTGCGCCGTGGGGCGGCCCGAAGGTCACGCTGTTCCAGCACCTCTACAACATGGTCGGGCACCTGGGCCAGCACAAGGGGCAGTTATTCTACTACCTGAAGTTGTTGGGCCAGAACGTGAACACGGGGGACCTATACGGAATGTGAGGCGCAGGGATCCCTCCTGCCTTCCTCAGGGCGTCGGGAATGTCCCGAATCGTGGAGTACTAGCGGTCAGTCCCCTCGTTTGAGGGGATCTTGTGAGGACCGAGATCTGTCGTCTTGCCGCCGTGACGCGTTGCACTTTCCCACCGCGGACCGCGAGCTCAACTGTTGTGTCATCTGGCCGTCTCCACCTGCCGCCCGACGCCGACCTACACGGACGTGACGGTGACGAGCCGCGTGACGGTGATCACTGCCGCGCAGGTCGAGGAAATCAGGGGCGCTCTGAGAGGGATTTGGTGAGGAGCAGCAGAGCCTCGACGCTACCGCGTCTCCAGCCCTGCCGCAATGTCCACCTTCAGCTTCTGCGTCTGCTTCGTCTTCCCGTGCGTGAAGGTCACCTCGTAGTCGCCGGGGCGCACGAACTTCCCGCCCTCGCCGCCATACTCCACGAGCAGGTCCTTCGTCAGCCGCAGGTCCCACGTCACGCGGCCGAATCCCGGCGTGCCCGGCGCGCTCAGGTTGGCGACGGTCGCCTTGGCGGCGTTCGTGATGGTGATCTTCACCGGGTCGCCGGTGTACTCCTTCACGTAGAAGTCGATCAGCGCGCCCTCGGGAGGATTCGCGCCGCGATACACGCCGGAGGTCCCCTCGTCGTCAACCCACCCCGGCAGGAGGATGGAGCCGAACGCCGGACGGATCGAGAACAGGTGCGCGTTCGACGCGGCCACCTCGCTGGTGAATTCCTGGAGCGGACGGATGTTGTCCGCGATGAACAGGCTGCGGCCGTGCGTGGCAATCACGAGGTCGGCCTCGCGGGACTGGACGGCGATGTCGTCCACGGCAACCGTCGGCAGACCGGGGTACTTCACCCAGCTTGCGCCGCGATCGAGGCTCACGAACAGGCCGAACTCGGTACCCGCGTACAGCAGATTCGGGTTCTTCACGTCCTCCCGGATCACCTGCACCGGGCCGTCGGCCGGCAGGTTCGCCGCGACGCTTTGCCACGTCTTGCCGGCGTCCGCCGTCCGGTACGCCAGAGGCGCGTAGTTGCCCGATCGGAAGGCGCTGACCGCGAGGTAGGCCACCTTCGCGTCGAAGTGGCCCGGCTCGATGCGCGTCATCCACTGCCCCTTGGCGGCGGGCGGCAGGCCTGCGGTCAGATCGTCCCAGTTCCGACCGTCGTTCTCGGTCACCCAGAGCTTGCCGTCATCAGTGCCGGCCCACAGCATGCCGGCCTTCACGGCTGATTCGGCGAGCGTGTAGATGATCCCGTAGGTCTCCGCCCCGCTGCCGCTGGCGAGGATGCGCTTCACGTCCTCGGTCGTCAGATCCGGGCTGATCACTTTCCACTGCTCACCGCGGTCGGTCATCGCGAACACGCGGTTGCCGGCCAGATAGATCGTCCCCTTCGCATGCGCGCTGGCGAACAGCGGCGAGTTCCAGTGGAAGCGGAACGCCGGCTGTCCCTCGGGAGGCTGCGGCCGCAGCGATTTCATCTCGCCATTCGTCAGGTTGATCCGGTAGAAATCGCCCGACTGCGATTCGGCGTACAGCGTGTTCGCATCCGACGGATCGAAGACGCACGAGAAGCCATCACCGCCGCCGATCATGACCCAGTCGCTGTTGAGGATGCCCGCCTTCGCGCGCGTCGCGCTCGGCCCCATCCAGTTCGAGTTGTCCTGNAGGCCGCCGCACACGCGGTACGGCGTGCTGTTGTCGGTGGTGACGCGGTAGAACTCGCCGGCCGCCACGCGACTCTGGAGGTCCCACCGCTTGCCGCCATCGTAGCTCTGATACGTGCCGCCGTCGGTGCCGAGGATCAGCCGCTTCGTGTTTCGCGGATCGAAGGCCAGCGCGTGGCAGTCCGGGTGCACCTTCTGGAAATACTCCTCCCGGAAAGACTTGCCGCCATCGTCCGACACGTGCAGCATGAAGCCGAGCACGTAGACGCGCTGGTCGTTCTCCGGATCGACGCGGATCTGGCTGAAGTAGAACGGCCGCGGATTGAGCGGGCTCGTTCGCGCCCAGCTCTCGCCCCCGTCGTCGGAGCGGAAGACGCCGCCGCGCTTGCTCATGTTGTTGTCGATGTTCGACGTGCCGCCCTCGTAGCTCTCGACGATCGCGAACACCGTCTTCGGGCTCTTCGCGTAGACCGAGAGGCCGAGGCGTCCGGTGAGGCCGGGGAGGCCCTTCTCGAGTTTCTTCCAGGTGGCGCCGCCGTTGGTGCTCCTGAAGATGCCGCCGAGATCCTTGCCGTCGGTCACATCGGGCCCCGAGGTGAACGACCAGGGAGTGCGCACGCGGGCGTAGAGCGCAGCGTACAGGATGTCCGGGTTGGACGGATCGATGACCACGTCGCCACACCCNACTTTGTTCGTGTAGGCCGCCGGCGCCTGGAGCACCGCCTTCCAGGTTTGCCCGCTGTCGGACGTCTTGTAGAGGCCACGGTCCGGGCTCGGGCTCCAGAGGTCGCCCATCACCGCCACCCATGCGGTCTTCGGGTCCTTCGGGTGGACGACGATCCGGGAGATAGTCTTGCTGATCTTGAGACCGACGTTCTTCCAGGTGTCGCCGGCATCCGTGGAGAGGTAGACGCCGTCACCCCATTGGGAGCTGTTGCGGTCGTTCGCCTCGCCCGTGCCCACCCAGATCGTCTTCGGGTCGGACGGCGCCACCGCCACCGCTCCGACCGCGGCCACCGCTTCCTTTTCGAAGACGGCGTCGAACGATCCGCCGTTGTCGGTGGTCTTCATGACGCCGCCGGTGCCGAGGGCGACGTAGTACGTGAACGAGTCCTGCGGGTCGAACGCCACGTCCGACACGCGACCGCTCATGATCGCGGGACCGATACTCCGCGGCTTCAGCGAGTTCAGCAGGATGGCGTCGAGCTTCGGCCCGGCGACAGCCGGCGGCGCGGCCGGCGCGGCCTTCTTCACCCTGGTGCTCTGCGCAGCCGCGGGAACGATGATGCCAGCGAGCAGAATGACAACGAGGAGCGCTGATCGCGTGAACATCTCAGCAATCTACCATGCGCCACATTCTGCCGGCGAGAAGAACTGCATCCCCGGGGTTGACAGGACCACATCACGAGCGTAGCTTGGTCGCATCCTGCCCTGGATTCGGCGACTCGGCCCGCCCATGCCCGAACGATGCCGACCTGATCGTCCCGAATCGAACAGTCGAACATCACGTCGTGATTTTCTCCGCTCGGCTCTTGCCGCAGCGGCGGCACTGCCAGGAGGAAACGAAATGTTCGCCGCAAAGAACAAGCGCGACGCCGTGCTGGCGTTGCTGGACAGGAACGCGCGCCAGGACTACATCCTTGCCGCCTTCTTCATTCACTTCGACAAGGCCTTCCACTTCGGGCCGCCGGCTGTGCAGAAGCACCTGGAGTACTTCCGCTACACCGGCATGGACTTCGTGAAGATCCAGTACGAACGGACCTTCCCTCCGATTCCGGACATCAAGCGGCCGGAGGACTGGAGGAACATGCCCTCGTACAAGCTGGATTTCTACCAGCCGGAGCTGGAAGCCGTGCAGTGACTCGTCAAGGCGTCACGTGAAGCCATTCGACCTGGTTCTGATGGACGAGATGAACCGGTCGTGTCCGTTCAACATCCTTCACGTGTGCGACTACAACGAACCTTATTCCGACCTGTCTCCTTTCGTCGATTACCCAGGCCACGTGGTGAACTGCAATCCCCAGCTCACGTCGGGGAAACTGTCTTGGAAAGACATAGCGCGGATGTTCAACAGACCCTACATGGGCGGCATGGACCGTCACGGCATCATCGGGTCGAGCACCGCCGAGGAGGTCGGCAAGGCAGCGACAGAGGCCCTGAACGCGGCCTCCGCTCCGTTTGTCCTGGGTGCGGACTGCACGCTGCCGAGCGACATCCAGTGGGACAACATCCGCGCCGCGGTCGCCGCGGCCCACGCCTTCCAGGTGTGATTCGTGCCTGGGGCCGACGCGAAGCCGGTGGCTCGGGTTGGTATAATCGCGCCGAACGCTCATGGTGATTCGCCGAGCCCCATCGTCAACCCGCGCAGTCCTGACGGTTCTGGCCTTGCTCTGCCTGGGCCTCGTCCCTTTCACCTCCGCCGGCGTCGGCGCCGGGAGCACGGGGCCATTCCTCTTCAGCTACTTCCTCGACAACGGCCAGGACGGCCTGCACCTGGCCTTCAGCCGCGACGGTCTGACGTGGACGGCTCTTGGCGGCGAGAAGTCGTACCTGGCGCCGAGAGTCGGCGGCAAGCTGATGCGAGATCCGTGCATCGCGCTCGGGCCGGACAGGGTGTACCACGCGGTGTGGACGACGGGCTGGTGGGACCAGGGAATTGGGATCGCCCACTCGCGGGACTTGATCGCGTGGTCGGAACCCGAGTTCCTGCCGGTCATGGCTCACGAGCCCACGGCCGCCAACGTCTGGGCCCCCGAGATCCTGTACGACAGCGAGACCCGACAATATGTGATCTACTGGTCGACGACGATTCCCGGGCGGTTCCCCGAAACGGAACACGCCGGCGACATTCGTAGCGCGGACGGCGTCGAACTGAACCATCGCATCTACCGCGCGACCACCCGCGACTTCAAGACCTACACGCGAGCGGAGTTGTTCTACGACCCCGGCTTTCCGGTGATCGACGCGTCGATCCTGCACGACGGCGCGCGCTTCGTCATGTTTCTCAAGGACGAGACGAAGCGGCCGGTACCGCAGAAAACCATCCGCGTCGCGTTTGCCGATCACGCGCTGGGTCCGTACGCGCCTCCGTCGAAACCGATATCGGTCGAGAACTGGGTCGAGGGTCCCACCGCCTTCCGTGTCGGCGGGGAGGTGTTCGTCCTCTTCGATGCGTACACTCGAAAGCGCTTCGAGGGGCTGAAATCGAGCGACCTGAAGAGATGGGAGCCCATCACCGATCGGCTCGTCATGCCTGCGGGCGCCCGCCACGGCACGGTGTTCCCGGTGCCTGAGTCCGTGCCCAGCAATCTGCTCGGGCGGAAGTAGCGGTCGGTGTCGAAATCCTGCGCGTGAAGTTCTCGCACCGCCGCGAGCGTCAGGTACGGCAGTTCACTGTAGTTCACGACCTTGTAGCCCGGCCCGACCCCGGTTGTGTCGCCGGCCAACACGAATGCGGAGAGTGGCTTGCCGCCGACGGTTTCGGCGTCGCCACGACGTCTTCGACGCCCGGTAGTTGCGTGCAGCGGCCCACCGGGTCGCCACGCCACGTGAGGCAGTTGCGCGCTCACCGAAACCGCTCTCAGAAGATCCCGGTACGGTTCACCGGGTGATCCTTCAGCAGGTCCGCGTACGACACACCCACCGACGCGCCCGGTGACATGTGCAGCGTCCGAAGAAGTTCGTCCATGAGCCGGCGTGCCTGCGTGGTTCCATGCCGGACCATCACCTCGATCTCGACAAACGCGCCGAGACCGGAGACGTGATCGAGGTGGATCCTGGCGTTCTCGACCAGGAACACCTGCCTGGTCTTGCGCACGACGATGTCGATGCCGAGGGCGCTGGTCAGCAGGCGAATGAGACCGCCGGGGTCGGCGACTGGCCACTTTGAATAGTGACTATTGCGTGCTCCACGCCGCCTCGCCCTCTCGTAGAAGATCAGCTCAGCCCCGCCGTTGCTCACAACGCGGAGCTTGAGGTAACCCCGGCGCCCGTGGAAGTAGTGATCACGCTGCCGCAGAATGGGCAGGCGCCGACAGTGGGGAAGCCCCAGCAGGCGGCGACGGAACGGGACCAGGGATGGCACCCTGACCTTGATCTCCAGATTCGTGGGCATACTCGCTACCGGCCTCCGAGCCACTCTACCCCGTGGCGAGCGTTCAAGGTAGATGCTGTTCGCCGGCGACGGTCGGCCCCGCCGTCGCGTTCGCTCCCTCGCTCTCACCCGTCAGCCACCGTCTCACCATCTCGTAGGTATGGGGTGAGACCTGCCGGTTGCACACGCCCTTCAGCTCGCTGATCCTCCAGCGACGCTCGTCGCGGGTGAGGCTCAATGCTCGTGCAACTACGTGACCTGACTCATGCGATCGAAGACCGGGAGCGCGGCGCGCGGGCGAAGCAGCCGCCATCCGCGCAGCGTGTCGGCAATGGCAGCCCCGAACGGCGCCGCCGTGTCGTCCTCGGACGCGTGCGACAACCACGAGAGCAGCCGGGCCGTCACGTGGCCACCGGCGGCCGAGGCCGCAACCAGCACGTTCGAGTTGATCCGCCGCAGGTGTGACAGCCTGTCTATTACCTCCGGCTCCGCTCTCAGCGTCGTCCTTAGCGTCACGAGCCTCGCGACCGACAGCGCCGAATGCAGGATCTTGCGTGAGGCCCGTCGCATCTGATCGGTCCCGGGGAACCCGAGGTGTCCGAGGAGTTGCTTCTGGGGGCCATACGGCCGTGCCGCCCACGCCGGCTGCGGGCGTTCGGGCCGCGCCGAGAAACTCGCAGCCCGGGCCAGCATGTAGGCGAGGCACGGATTGGCCTTCAACAGGTCGTCGGAGTACGCCCCACAGCGAGCGGCCCAGGAGAGGAGCGCCCAATGGCCGTCCGGGTAACTGGCAATCATCTGCGCCAACGGGCCCGGCACCGAGGCGGTAAATCGTCGAAACGCGTCTTGCCACTCGTTCAGCGGAGCCACGTCGGGTCGCAGGTCTACCCGAAGACTCACCGGCTCGAACGCCTGCCAGTCGTTCTGCCCCACCGTCCGTCTGAACGCACGCATCGTCGGCCACGGTAGGAAGACACCTTCCTGGCCACGTTCGCAGAAGTGCCCCCCTGCGCTGGCATCGCTACTCGATGTCCAGTCACAGGTTGCGCCGCGCCGCTGAGACCGGCCTCCTCGACTCCGCGTCAACCCAGCTTGACGGTTCGCAACCGTCGTTGACATCAACCCTACAATTGACGCCTTCCATTTATCCACGGATAACCGGGCAATTGGCGCTGGCGCCACTTGCTGGTCTGGGAACCGGTCAAGGCGGGGAACCACGTGTTGGCACAGGCGTTTGCCCCCGGACGATATGACGGAAATCATGCTCGTGAGTGGTGGGTGGTTGTCCGACGCACGTGGAGGCACTCCGGGCGTCTGACCGGCAATTTGGCGCCGTCCACCTATATGACGTTAGCCGGACTGATTGGCAGGAATACGCGACATGATCCGATTCACCATGGATGGCGGCGAAGTGAGCTGCGTCGCGGAGCTCGGAGATCGCGTGGGCGTGTACCTGGACAACGACGTCGTCTCCGAACTCGCCAGGCCCGGCGATCTCGGTGCGCGATTCGTCGACGCGCTACGTCGCCGAGGAACGCTCCTGTTCTCCTTCGCAAATGCNATCGAGGTGTCAATATCGGACAACGTCCGGTCGTTCCTCGACGCGCTTGGACCTGAATGGATACCGTTGGCNCTCAATCCATGGGACGTGGTTCGACGCGAAGAGGCAGGCGCGGGGCCGGGCGCGCCAGTTTCTGAGCGGTTTCTTACGGCGTTCTTCCAAGAGCGTGCGTATGATTGCGACGCTGGATCGGCAATGGAAGCGGCGCGTTGACGGCCTTCCAAAGCCCAACGGACTGGCGAGCGTGTACTATCGCGCGGAGACCGAGGCATTCGTGCAGAGGTTCGAGGCACTCGTGGAAGGTCGAGGGCGATAGACACGCCGGCTAACAAGCGGTCGCACCCGACGGCGCCGGCCGAGTTCGGGTGGCGCCGCGGATGAACCGCTACCGTTAGACGGCTTTCCCAGCAGGCTGCTTCGCAGGACACAGCGATGCAATCCAGGAACTGGAACAGCGCGAAGGACCAAATCGTCGATGCGTCAGGAGCGCCCCTGACGGCTTGTGCAAATCCGACGGATCGCCCAGAACGGCTCTTTCATTTCACGGATTCGGCCGGGTTGGTCGGCATCCTCCAGAGCCGGTCTCTGCGCGCATCCCTGGCAACGTCTCTAAATGACCCTTCGGAGATAGCCCACGGGATGCAGTGCTCCCGGGAGGTTCTGGCGCGAGGCGTTGGGTCGATCTCGAGGGAGTTCCTCGACACGACGAGCCGACTGCTGGACCCAGCGAACGTGCGCCAAGCATATCGGCTGGAGTGGCGGGCCTATGTCATCTCGTTCTGTGCGTCCGTCGACAATGTACTGCACTGGCTGCACTATGGCCGCTCCGGAATAGGCGTTGCGATCGGATTCGACGCCACGGCGGTCCGGCGGGCGCCGTTTGATCTCTTCAAGGTCGTGTACGATCGTGCGGAACAGGATCGTCTCGTGGCGTCGGTGATCCAGGGAACGGCAGGAGCNCTCGAACACTGCCTCGTCGACCTGGAAGCAGCAGAAGGCGATGCGCTGAAAGAAGTCGCTGCACACATTGCGGCCGGCCGATTGTGGGCCCTGGCATCGCTGATGAAGAACCCGGTGTTCGCGGCCGAGGGAGAGTGGCGTCTGGTCACTCACGACCTCAGGGGCGAACGGATCCCGAACGAACACATGGTGCCGCTGCGGATGGACTATCGCGCAACATCAGGCCGGGTCGTGCCGTTCCAGGAACTCGTGTTCGACCACCTGCCTGCCACGGAGATCGTGCTCGGGTGGAGCGCGGCAATGGAGCCCAATGACCAGGGCCTGGATGAATTGATGCACAACACTTGCGGCACCCTGACGGTGAGGCGTTCAACCGTTCCCGTTCGCCCATAGACGCCGTCTAACGGCTTCCACCCGACGGCGCTTGGTGCGATCGTGAAGCGCCGCGGCTGAAGCGGCACGTTCGGCACACCGTGGCGAGTAGAATCAGCCGAGGATGTCCAACACCACAGACGCCTTTGACGCGCGGGGAAATGCCCCTGGACCGTGGTGGTGGTTCGGCAAGAACCTGCTGGTCGCGGCGGACGTACTGCAGCAGCACAGGCTGGGTCCAACGGCAGTCATGACCGCGGAACCACGCCAGCGCGGCACGAGCATCGCGGTGTTCGGACCGATGCTCATGTTGCGGGCCTGTGCGATCGAGTGCCTGCTCAAGGCGAAGTACCTCGATCGTGGAAACACTCTCGCGAAGGGCGGCCGTTTGCAGAATCCGCCGGCGCGAGACCACGACCTCGACGCGCTGGCTCGTCTGGCCGGGCTACGCCCATCGCCAGAGCTAGCGGCATTGCTAGTGAAGCTCCAGAGATACATAACCGGCGGCTGCTATCCGATCGAGAAGACGTCGGATCGCACGTATCCGACTGATGCCTCTGGTCACGCATGGTCTGAGGCCGACGAGGCCGAGTTCACACGCCTTCGGCTAAGGCTATTTGAGGAAGACGAGCGACTCAGCCAAGAATGAGTTGCGAGGCTGCCGAACAAGGGGATGAAGCCGACAAGGCCTGAGCATATCGGAGCCTTGCAGCTTATCCCCGATGTCCCAGGACCGATAGCTCGATGTCGGTCGCTGCCTCGCCAATTGACCGATTCAGCATCAGGCTCTCGACCAAACCTGCCAGAACCGGCGTCCTTTCGATTCCGATCTCGGCAGGTGTCTCACTAAGCCCACCTGCGCCTGGATGTGGGAACTCGCAGAAATCGAACAGATCCGCATCGTGCCGCGAGTCGTTTGGTGTCTCGTCAAACATGTGATTCCTGAGACGCCAAGCAATCAGCCAACCCGTATTACCCGGTCGAGCCGGAACGAATGGCGTCCGCCGGATCAGCGCGGTCTACGATCCCCAAGTGAGCAGCACACTCGCCATCGCCCCCCGCCGGTGCCCCCCGCAGATGCCGCCCCGCCCCGGCACGGCGGTCATCACCGCGACCGCGCCGAACCCAACGTGTCTCGAGTCCGGCGGCGGCACCCGCCCGGCGCGGGCCAGGAGGCTTGTCTGCAGCCATTGCGCGTGCCAGTCCTGCGGACGTGGGCAGAGATTGCCTGCCCGAACGGCCCGGCCGGCGCATATCCTCCGTTTTCCTCCGGTATGCCGACTGGCATCCTCTGTGCGCCTGGCACGGCGTGAACTCCCTGTCGACGGCGTATGAGCCGCGGATTCCCTCGCAGGGTGTCGTGTACCAGGTGGTCCGCGATCACTTCGAGACCTTCCGCGCGCAGGCCGCCGGTCTGCGCAACGGGGAAGGCCTGCCTCGGTTTGTCGAGCAGGAGTTTCGCGAGTTTCTGCGCTGCGGGTGCCTGGCCGGCGGCTTCGCGCGCTTCCGCTGCGAAGAGTGTGGTCTCGATCGGGTCGTGGCCTTCAGCTGTAAAGGGCGGGCGGTCTGCGCGAGTGGTGGCGGGCGCCGAATGGCGGACCGCGCCGCGCACGTGGTCGACCACGTCCTCGCGCCGGTGCCGGTGCGGCAGTGGGTGCTGACCCTGCCGCATCGGCTGCGCTACCGGCTGGCGTGGGCCCACGACCTGTGCCGCGCGGTCGTGGGCGTCGACGTCCGGACGGTCCTCGGCTTCCTGCGTCACGTGGCCCGCGAGGCCGGGGTGGGGGACGGACGCGGTGGGGCCGTGGCCCTTCGACGTCGCTCAGGACCATCCCGAGCGAAGTCGAGGGATGGCGCTCGTGCAGCGGTTCGGCGGAGGGATCAATCTCAATGTCCATACCCACGTGCTCGTGATCGATGGCGTGTTTGCGAGAGACGGCGTGGGCGTGCGCTTCTGTCCTGCCCCGCCCCTGACGGACCTCGACGTGGCCGAGGTGCTCGCG
>JGI24130J36418_10000388_pt1 | contig 14322 bp, 7 predicted proteins | sample BarGraNGADG00212_FD_36418 | JGI IMG/M metagenome (IMG submission 36418)
TCTACGCCTATCAAGTAGCCATCTGTATAGGCCTCATAGACGTTGAGGATGTGCGCGGCTGGATGCTGCTTCCTGACATCTATTTTCATCGGAGTGTCTCGGACGAGATGCTTAACCCTGTAAGGCAGACCAAGCCACGCAAAGTCGTAGTCGTCGACATACGGACTGAACGCTATTAACACACCCCCCTTTCGCATAAACTGCTGCAGGGGCGTGCCTACGCTTCTCACTGATTTTGCGACTGTGCTATAGGCCGGATTCCCAAAACCAACGGGAAGAATCGCCACCTTAAATTTCGGAGAGTACGCGGTTCCAATCTGTAACGGCGACACACGCACACATGCTAATCCATATTCAACAAACAACTTCTCAAAAAGAAGCGGACGATCCCAAATGAGCGCGATCTCACTCATTGTGCAAAAGAGATTTCGCGTCTACTTAAGGATTGTTAAAGGTCGTTCGGTGGGACCACCGCGTTAAGTTATTACGCCGATAGTCAAGTCCGCTTCCACCTATCGACTAATTCAGATAGTTCTGCAACGTCAGTTATCTCCTCAAGCCAGACCTCGTTGAATCGGGTGCGCAGTGCGGGCGAGAGCACGTTTCTCGAAGGGTGGATTTTCGGCGGATTTATAGAAAAGAACAATCTGAAATTTGGATGCAGTTCAAATAAGGTTGCCTCTTCGTCTGTGACGTAACCGAAGTCTAGCAGCGTGTTGAGGTACTCAGAGAGAGGGTTAAGGTTCGCTTCGTCGATTAAAAGCCACGCACCGCTTTTGACGGCTTTAAAGAGAAGGCCTCGCTTGTAGCGCCACGTGCCACGACGATCTTGCGTAAAGCCGCCCAGGAGCTCCTCGATGCCCGAATCTGATGAAAGGTTCACATAGTACAGGTCCGTCTTCTTCTGCCGCGCCAGGTATCTTACTAACGTGGTTTTTCCGGAAGCAGGGTAGCCAACTAGAAGAATGGGCTCATCAAACTTGAGAGCTTTAAGCATGCTCACGAGTGTGTGTCTCTGCGTTTCGGTCGGTACGATTCGAGCTTCTTCACCTGGAATGAAGCGGCGACCCCTAGTCACCGGCAAGTCAGCGAGTAGCTGCCCCAGCTGTTCGGAGGGGTTAATGAACGCGTCTTCACTGCTGCTGCCCTCTGCTTTGATGCCGAAGATGGTGTCAATGAGCTTTAGCAGGCCTTCGCGTTCGTCGCGGTTTCGCACGCGTGCTACGCAGATGTCAGCCAATTCTGTACCAAGGAGTCGCATAAATGCGGGTTCGGGCACGTTCGTTTGTATGGCGGGCTCCAATCGCCTTCCAAGCCGTATCAAATCTCGCAAACTGAAGATGTATGGTTCCTTTTCCTCCTTGCCAATAACTTTAGAGTTAGCTTGTTCCTGTAAGGTAACGTGAAAAAACGCGATTGAGTAGGCCAAATGAGCGGGGATACCAAACAACCCGCTTAGAATTTCAATCAAGTCCTCTTCACTCAGCTCCCTTTGGTATTGGACCTTGAACCGAGACACAAACACCTGTGAAAGCCGTTCCCGTTGTGCGTAACTTGACGGGTTCGCTGTGGCAAACAGCCGGAATTCGCCCGACGGCTCGACAACGCGTTGATCGCCATTCTCAGAATAGACGAATTTGCCCGTAATTAAGTAATCATTAAGTATCTCGAGTACCTCAGACGCCGCAAGGTTTAGCTCTTCAAGAACAAGCCAAGTTCCGCGTTTGGCTGCCTTTAAGATGATTCCATTCTGCCAGACGAACTTTCCTTGGTTGTTTGGTTTTATACCGCCTATCAGTTCTGACTTCGAGATGTATGGATTCAGTGTGTACGAAATATGCTCGTAACCCAGGGTCTCAGCTAACCACTTTATCAAGAAACTTTTCCCGGTAGACGTCGGGCCCATCAGGAGAAACGGATGGTTCAAAAGAAATGCTGAAGCAATTGCATTAAGCATCTCATACGCAGTTTTTGTTACGATGCACTGCTGAGCACTAGTGTGCAGCGTCTTTTTTTGCATCGAGAGAGGCCCTACTTGCAGGGAGTTCCCTTTCAACTGGACATAAGGCGAATAAGTGCCAGAAAGCGGCGCAGAAAGAGACNCATCAAGTTCGTCACCCAGCTCGCGAATCGTCTCTTGAAACTCTCCATTATCAGAGCCTAGGAGCATAGCACGCGCGACGCTACCGAAAAGGTTCTGGGCCTCACTACGAACTTCAACAGCATTGTCATCTAACACTTGTTGGAGTGCGTGCAGATTAACGGCCATGTCCTTGTCGACGCATCTCGGGTACACTCTCGCTAGCGCTTCGACGGCCGCCTGGCGCACGTCCGAATTGTTATCAGTTAGGAGCTGTTCCAGCGGTCTTATATCAGGCTCTTTGCCACACTCAATGAGTGTTGCATAGATATCGCCGAGAGCTTTAGCCGCTGCTACGCGATTTTTTGCGTGTTTGTCACTCGTGGAATTCTCTAGCTTTTTGACCCTTACGGCGGACTTTTTTGCGTGAATAAGTGCAGGATAAACCAGGCCAAATGCTTTGATTATGGCTTGGCGGACCTCGATGTCGTCATCGGTGAGCAGGTTTTCTAATAGGGCAACGTCTGTCGGGATCCCGCGTTCAATGCGTGCTGTGTAGACGCGGCTCAGTGCCTCTACTGAAACCCTGCGGAGCTCATCGTTACTTTCCGTTAGGACGTGTTGGAGTAACGAGACGTCGGTCGGGATCCCGCGTTCTATGCGTGCTGTGTAGACGTCACCTAGCGCGTTCACCGTTGCTTTGCGCACCACCCACGACCTATCTTTAAGGGCGGCTTCAAGCCCTTTGAGATCGACGTCTACGTCTCTTTGAATGAGGGTGGGGTAGATATTGCCCAGCGCTTTGACAGTGGCTTGGCGCACAGCCCAGTATTCATCATTAAGCCCGAGTTCCAAACGCGGCAGGTCTACTTGGATGCCAACGTCGATGAGCGCAGGGTAAATAACGCCCAGCGCTTCGATTGTAACTTGCCGGTTGTAATCAAGAAGCGCATCCAGCCCCATCTCGAGCTGTTCTAAGTCAATCGCTTCTCCGTGTTTAATAAAAGCGGGATAAACTACACCTAAAACTGAAGCTGCTGTCTTACGGACCCCTAGAAACTCGCTGGAAATGCCGCGCTCAACTCTTGATATTGGGCTCACTATCCCGCGATCCAGTAGCGCAACATAAACACTGCCAAGGGCAATCATGAGCGCCATCTGGACTTTTTCGTCACGGCTTGCAGCATCTGCCTCGAGAGAACTGATATCGACGTCCTTGCCCCGCTTTATGAGGGTTGAGTATACGTCACCCAACGCCCCTAAAGCGGCTTGATGGACCTCTGTGTCGTGATCGGTGAGCAGGCGCTCTAGTGGGGCGACGTCGGTCGGGATCCCGCGTTCAACGCGTGCTGTGTAGACGTCGCCTAGCGCGTTCACCGTTGCTTTGCGCACCACCCACGACCTATCTTTAAGGGCGGCTTCAAGCCCTTTGAGATCGACGTCTACGTCTCTTTGAATGAGGGTCGGATATATATTGCTCAGCGCTTCGACAGTCGCTTGCCGCACAGCCCATGCATCATCACGAAGCAACGTTTCCAATAGATGCCAGTCAGTGTTTTTTCCACCTGCAATGCGATCACCATACAGAGTGGCAAGAACGACGACGGCCGCTTGGCGCGCAGTCCAAGCCATATCAGTCAACTCCTCCTCTAATTCCTCCAAGATGACGTCGCGCAAAGAATCATCAAAAAGCAAGTCGTAAGCAATTTTTCGTGCCATAATCCGGGTTTCTCTGTCTGTCGCATTCACCAAACTGGCAAGCATGGCAAGCAACGTTTTGACAGTCGGACTCTCGTTATAGGTCTCAAGAATCTGCAAAAACGAGTTGAGGCCCCCTGAAATAGACGTGACGAGTGCAGGGAGCCGAGGAGTAAGTAACGTCAAATCACGAGGTTCGAAATCTGGCAACACTGCTTTAATGTAACTATCTTGTTCGATTATAGATCGAACTATCCCCTCACTCTTTGGCTGTATCTGTGTAAAAGCGTAGTTACACACATCAACAAAAGCGTCTTTTTCTGACAACCCAGAGTCCAAAAATAACACAAGCGCCTCAGTTGCCCGTTTTAGGTCCCTTATTGTGAAAAGTTCGGGAAAGTCTTGCTTGAGCTTCAGATAAACGTGAGCGATTAACGCCCCAAGTTCCTCACTAAATCGATCATGAATGGTTTGAGAACGCTCTTGGGCATCGTTTGAACCATTATAGTTCATCGAAGTATTGTTACGAATCTGAGGTCACCCCTTTTGCTAGCACACTGCCCAGAGTCAAAGGCAAATCGTCAACCGTCGCGACTTGTATCGGACGGTCATACCTTGTGCGTATTGATGTAGCACCTTCCCCTATGCCGATTCCTACTACGTGGATAGATTTCGTTGCTGCAACGTCCTGTAGTTCTTTAAACGTAAGACCGGTACTATTGACATTCCCCTCGCCGTCCGAGACAACGATTATAAGACGATAAACATCTTCGGGCTCTCGTTCGAAAAGATCTATTCCCAAAGCAAGAGCGTCCGCATCCGCCGTCGCCCCAAACGGTATGAACTGAGATACGTCCTCAAATACTTGCTCGCGCTCATGCTGAGTAAAATTGTCGCCAAACGGCTTATGGACTATTGGCGCGTCCGCAAAGCCGATGATTGCGTAATCAATCCCGATATAATCGAACGCTTCCATAAAGAGCAAGACACCTTGTAACGCAGCAGTTCGTTTTGGCTCCTGCATTGAACCTGATTCGTCTAAGAGTAACATAATCCGGTGATCTACGTGAGTGGGCCGCCGGCGCTTTAAGAACACATCGAAGTCTTTAGTTGTTGTTGGAACCCCTTGTTGTATCTTTCTCGTCACATCCATAACTCGGCGTAAATCCGGTTTCTGACCGGAAGAGTAATAGCCTTCGTACTTTGGCTTTCGGTTTTTTGCAAGCACGTTATTCAGCGTTCCAACAAGCGTTTGTAACAATCCTGATACCGCAGCAAACGCCTTGTTATATTCGTTCTTGTCCGAGATGCTTTTGCTTTGAAGGTGCCGACGCTGAGCGACAAGATCCCTGCGGGTAATTTCAGAGTGCGGCTTTTCTGAGGAAATTCGTACGTTTTCACTTCGGTCTCTTTTTGCCCCAATTCTTTTTTCAACAGTATTGGCTTCAAGTGATTCAGGCACAGTGCGCTTCGCAGATAGCCGATCGGCGAGTTCTTTTGAATGTTTCTCCAGAATCTGTTGCGCCTCTTGCTCCAATTGCTGAAACTTAATCTCCGATGGGTTATCGCCCTCGCCCAGAGGTCGCTGCCCACGCTCAATCGTTAGCGCTATGTTTTCGATAGCTTTTTTGAGCAGCGTTTCGTACGGTTCTAAAATATACTTCTGCACGTTTTCAGCTGCTTCCCACGCAAAACGACGTTTCTCTTGCTCTGAAGCGCGGCCACGAGGGTGATGGATAAAGATAGATTCAAAAAACTGAACGGTGGTCTCGAAGACTGTCCGTACTTCTGGGTTGATAAAGAGTGAAGGAGGCTTACCAAACCGCCAATAGTACAAGACGGACAACAGATACTCAAGATGGGGGAGGACCTGATACGCCTGAATTGTTGAATTAGAGCTTTTTTGAACCTCCTTTTGTAGTTTGTAGCTGTAGGATGTGGTGCTTAGGTCTTCAGAGAGCAGATCGTCGTAAATGAGATCCAAATATCGGGAGGTCCCGGTGAACGTCGCTTTGATCCAGTTATTTGCTCGCGGATCTTCAAATGTATTCAGAAGCAACCGCAACGATTCGGTCGAAAGGAGTTGCCCGAAGGTCGGATTTTTTTTGTCCACTCGCGTTATCTGATAGTGACCGATCTCGTGCAACAATGAACCTACGATTTTGTCCGGTGGTGCCGTAACGAGGTCGATAAGGGGGAAGGTTACAGTGTTGTTTTCATAGTCATAGGCCCACCCTTCTCCGGGAATGACGTTTATATCAACATCCTCTCCTAATCCCGTAGAGATTATCGTTATCAAGGTGTGCATCTTCTGAAGGAGGAGGACCTGATCCATCTTGTTTTTTGCAGCTAACTGTGCTATTTGTCTTTTTTGTGTTTCTGACAGCCCGACTCCTCGCGTTTGCGACGGTGGTACCAACGTGCCTAAAGAAACGGGCTCAGATAAAGCGTTAGGCTCCGCTTGCGTGCGCAACCTTGAATTTTTTTCAGTCAACGATACCTCTAGGACATCCAACCAGCCCTTGTCTGCAAAAATAGCATAACGTTCTGGAGTTCGCAACACGTTGATCTGGTCTACAAGAAGGGGCAACGACAGTCCCCGAAGAAGTTCTTTGTCGTTTTTTTCTCGTCGGACCAAACAACCGAACAAGCACTCGAACACACCAAGTCGGAACCCGACTGGTACCCCGTCGCGCAGTAATGCATAGCTTACATAAGCAACGTCGTTTTCCAGACTCGCCAAAGCAACGTTATCTGCTTCATCAACGAGAGCACGGGCATTAGCCGTTAAGGTTACATTTAACGGCGGCCCTCTGGGAGATCGGCTCAGTGCGACCCACGTGGCGAAATCCCGTTTAAACTGAGCGATCGCCTGTCTTAACTGTGCATGCAACCGCGATGGGACACCTGCAACGTAGTTCTCACTGGAGTGGTACTCCACTTGTCGGCCTTTGGGAAGTACCCGTATCAACAGCTGTGGAAAACCCTTCTCCTCTTCTGTTGGCTCAGAAAATGCCGGATAGCGCACCATTTATGCCATCGAGGCTCCTGTTTCATTTATTCACGTCAGAAAAAATCTCCATGTCTAAAGTGAGCAAAATCTTGGCGACTACATATTCAACGGCGCTATGCTACAGCACATATATTCGCCGTAGAGAATATAATGATAACGAAGCCGTGTGTGCGCGAGTGGGGCTTATCAGATTTTTTTCCCCCACGTTTCGCTCGAAATTATTTAAAGTATAACTTATTGACGCGTGATGTCTCAAAGCTGATACCAGATAGCCTAGCAGCGGGAGCCAGCAAAGCCTAAAAAAGACACTATAGTTGTTACTCTGTTGTACGCAACTATATCTTCACTCGTTCTTGGGGACCAAGAGACGTTGTTTTAACCGCTTATTTTTGTCCACCTGTATCTTTAATGTTGACTTTTACGGCTTTCACCTTTTCCACAGGCTCTTTCCTTGGCATAGTGATTTCTAGTACCCCATTATTGAATCGCGCTTTTGCTTTTTCCGGAACTACAGTGGCAGGCAAAGAAATCCTTCGTTTATACGCGCAACCCCGCTCTCGACAAGCATACGACTGCTGTTCACCTTCCACCTCAGCTTGTGGTTCAGCAGAAATGTCTATAGTGTCGGGCATAAGGTCGATGTCAATGTCCTCTTTCTTGACCCCTGGTAGATCCGCTACGAGATGAAGTTCTGTGCCGAGGTCGATTACATCTATTTCAGGCGTCCTCGTTGGGCCCCAATGCCTTGGCATTATATCGGGGACGTACGTTTTGTATAAATGCTCAGCCTTTGAGCGTTGTTCCTCAGGAACGAATCTTTGGTAAAGATCTTCCACTGTCGCAAGCGCGGCATCGAGCACGCCCCCCACGTTTGCAATAACCTCTTGAATCCTATCGTCTCTTGTTGTCATTCTGATCCCTCTAATTAGCTAATCTCCCGTGTGAGCCCTCCTAACTAAGAACGCTCACGTGCACCTACAAATCTGCTTTTCTTATTTATATCCTCACCCCTTGTAAGAGTAAATATGTTCGGCGCTCAGCGACCTGCAAGTACCATAGCACCTTGAAGGAAGTCGGGGCAAAAAAGGCGTGCTCGTTGGAGGGTTAGCTTTGTTAGAAGCCTTGGAGAGCGATAACCAAGCATAAATATCATACCATATAGAGTCTAAAACCTCTTACAACAAAAAGGAGATGATATCTATGGGAACAGACCATGCGTATGTTTTGCCAAAATTGCCCTACGACTACAACGGTTTAGAGCCATATATCTCTGAGCAACAACTTACGATTCATCACGATAAGCACCATCTCACGTACGTAAACGCGGCGAATGCGGCTTTTAAAAAGCTTGAAGAAGCACGAAAGAACAAAGCAGAAATTGACGTTAAGGCAATGCTGAAAGAGTTGTCTTTCAACATAGGCGGCCATCAACTGCATTCTATTTTTTGGCCCACTATGGCGCCTGCTGGAAAAGGCGGCGGTGGGGAGCCCACAGGTAAGCTCGCAGAAGCTATAAACGACACATTTGGCAGCTTTGCCCAGTTCAAGGCGGAGTTTAGCAAGGCAGCAGCAACCACTGAGGGTTCCGGATGGGCTGCACTCGCTATCGACGTGAAGACTAAACAGCTAGCCATAATGCAGATAGAAAAGCACAACGTCAACGTCTATACCGGCTTCTACATTGTTATGGTGCTAGACGTTTGGGAACATGCCTACTACCTAGATTACAAGAACGAACGGCCGAAATTCGTTGAGGCTTTTTGGAATATCGTGAATTGGGAGAGGATCAATAAGCGTTTTGAAGAGGCTTTAGATAGTACGTTCGCGGTCCTCTAGACTTTATTACCACAAGGTGAGCGTTAGACATGCGCAGTCTAAACGCTCCTTTTTTTGATAATACCGCCTACATCAGGTCTCACACGATTGTTCAGATCACTGCATATCACGATTTGTTTTGCGTATAATTGTAAAACGTGATTCTCAAGCAATTTAGCTTAACGAGCGGTGCCCTATCTCACCATTCAACGGAGCTGCCGCCACCGTCAGATCCTCTTTGAATTGTGATTTGCTGCCTAGTATGCGAATGAAAAGCGTCATCGTGACTTATGACGATGACTTGGCTTAATCCTTTAATTGCACCTATTTGGCTAGCCAAGTTGTTACGGCGTTCCTCATCAAGATGTACAGTAGGTTCATCAAGAATGAAAAGGCCGAGTCCGCCGATAACTTCCTGAAGCGCTAGGCGAACGCTCAGGCATGCTGATATTTTCTCGCCGCCACTCATTTCGTACAGCGAGATTACATTTTCATTTATTGTTTTGAAGATTAGGTAATCTTCCTGCCAAAACAGTTGAGACCCTGCACCGGCGAGACTTGACCAGTACCGCTCTGCGTGCTTGCTTATCTCTCTCGTGTAGACGGGGCGTAATGAACTCAATTTCTTAAAACTAGCGCGAACCTCGTCAAAAAATTTAGCGTCGGATTCAATTTCAGTAAGTTCGACTTCAGCGACCATTAGATCTTCTTTTTTCTCTTTAACGTCGCTTTTGATTGACTTTTCTTGATCAATCTGTTTGAGTAATTGCGTCAGGACGCCTTTTTTTTCGTTGAAAACTCGTTGTTTCCCTTCTAGCTCTTCAATGATTCGCTGATGTTCCTGTTTGTCGTAGACCGCTTTGGTTTCGAGGACTTTGCTATCAAATTCGGCTCGTTGGGCCTCCAAATCCTGAAGTCTGCTGCATAACTGATCGTAACTGGTCTCTAAGTTTTCCAGTTTCTCGGCGCTACTTTTAGATGCTAAGTAAAGATCATACGCTGGTTTCACTTCCTGCAGTTCCTGGGCAAGTCTCGTTTCATTTTCTTCGTTCCCACCTGCTTTAGAAAGCTTCGCCGTTTCACTATCGATGCGTTCCAGCGCCCGGGTGAGTTGATATTGTGTTTCCTCGACGTCAGAGATCTCTTTTAGTGCTGCAGGTTCATCAAATCTTTGAAGATTGTACCATATCGAGTTGAACTCGTCAGCAAGTGGTTTCAACTCATCAAGAAGTGCTTTTGTGTTTTTGATTACTTCAGAAGAATCACTTGTAACGTCAGTCTCGGCGACCAATCGCTTAATTTCGGTGTTGACGCTGTCCACTTGCCCCTTTAGAAGCCCAAGCTCGTGTTTCTTCTTTTCGAGTATCCTGAGTTGCTTTTCGGCTTGAGCGGCTTGCTCAATTGCTGCCGATTTTTCTTTCTTTCGTGACTCCAGTTTGACCAGATCTTGTTGAAGTTTCTCCAGCTTTTGCCGCTGCCTTTGCCCGAGCTCCAAAATTGACTCACAAGTTTCGTGGGTATAAGGGCAGATCCCTTCTAATAGATCCGCCAATTCTTTCTCAAATTGCCGCTTTAAGCCATTTCGTTCGCCCAGTAGCGCGATTATATCATTATACTCCTTGTTTAAACCCTCCAACTGATCAGCTTCTGTTTTTAGAGCGTCATAACTTCGCAGTTCTAGCTCAAGTGCGTTGATTTTAGCGTCGTATTCGTTGAGTGTTTTGTGCTTCTCGTCTAATTTGTCCAGGAGGGTTTCATATTTCCGTTGGTTACTCTGTAACGTCTCTAATTCAGCCTGAAGCTTGTTGTAATCGTCAGCGTGTTTTTTGAGCCCTTCGGCTCTTTTTTTGAAATTTCGAAAATTATCTAAGTCAGCTATTTTGTTGTGCTTTCTATTTTCAAGACGATCATATTCACCTTGTTTGGCGAAATGATCTTCCTGAAGTTTCGCAATTTGTCGAAGATACTCCCGTACCGTTTGAAGCTCAGTTGAGATTTTGTTATATCTTCGAAAATATTGGTAATTGGCTTCGACTATCTCATTTGCGCTGCGACTGTCTGCTAGATCTCTCTTGACATTGCTCTGGTTCATTTTCAGAGCACCTATTTGAGTCGCTGCATCACGGAGCTCGCGTTCGAGGTTGATGATTGTTTCACTGAGCTCGTCTAGGATCCGTTTGTGGGCCGCTATTGAAGTTATTTCTTTTTCGATGTCTTTAAGCTCGTTTTTTAAGATAATCGATTGATCTTCGTGTTCCTCCAGGCTCTCGATTTGTTTCTCCAGGTGTTCAACGCTTGACTTGAGTACGCGAACGTCGCCGTCATGCTTAATTGCCTGCTCTTTGAAGTTGTTCTTGACGTGCTTGGAATCTTCAAAGGCTTGCCTGTAGCGGTATAGGCCTAGCACTCTGTCAAAATGGTCTTTACGAGCCTGAGCGCTGTACTCGAACTCATCGATGATCTTACCTTGTTGAACACAAACGACATTTGAAAACAAACTGCTGGCTGAATCATTGTAGACGCTCGAAATGCCAAGCTCGTCTATGATTCGCTGGTGGATTTCCTCCTTTCCGAATAGTTTGGAATTCTTGTCGTTGATGTAAAGCTCCCACGTTTGCGGCGCCGAACGAGAGAGTGTGTTTACTACACGGAACGCCTTTCCGTTGCTGGAGAACTTGACTTCGATAAAACCTTCAGTCTCACCTTTCCTGATGAGATATTCAACCACGCCTTGCTTGTATTTGGTACCTTTATGATCAATTATGGCAGACTTGATGCCTTGCGGGTCGAAACCGAAAATTGCCCGCCCTATGCAATCGACGATGGTACTCTTCCCTGCGCCGTTCTCCCCATAAATGGAAATCGTGCCGTCACCAAGCTGGATTTCGCCCGAATCGACGAATGTCCGAATATTCCTGAGGCGAATGCTGTCGATTTTCATATGGTTTCTCTTCTAAAACTTGAGACGTGCTGCGCTATCATTTCAGCGTCTTCGGCACTTGCAGGACTCGTATCGAGTACCTCTTTCATGATGCCTCGCGCAAACGCCGCTACGTCTGGCGCTTGCAGATCGTAGCTGGAAAACGTGTGTTCAAACATTTTGAGTTCAAGTTTGTCCATCGAAGTCTCGACTTCAGAAAACGCGGCTTCATCACTCGTAGTATTGTCTATTATCAAACAGTAAAGTGGTGAGTAGCGGACCTCAATTGCTGCTTTTGACTCAGCCAAGCTCAGATTCGGAGGGGCTTGACCGCTGAACACTACCCTGACGAGAGAGTCGGCAAGTTGATTGTCCGTATTTTCTCTGTCCAACAGTTCAAGGGCCTTTTCGGTTGCTTGATCGGTACTGGCTAGCTCGACGTTGAGACTAAGCATGCGGCGAGCGCTGCGAACGTCGACTTCTGTAACCTCGGCGACTCCATCTTCCAGCGTCACATCATAAAAGATCCTTTTGTACTCATGATCAGTGAATCTATAGTATTCCGGGCTCCCTGGATTGAAAATCCAGTCACTTATCTGAAAGCTGTTGTGAGCGTGTCCGAGCGCCAAATACGCCGCTTTTGGCCTGAGNATTTCAAGCTCTGNCAATGAAATATCAGGCTGCCCCTCGGCAACGTGATGCTCAACTGCAGCGTGCAAAAGTATAATNTTGGGTGCATCCGGCATTTGATTGAAAAAATTCTCAATTTTTGACCGCAGATAGATGCCGTGATACCCGAGCCCTATGATATTTGTATCGCCAATGTGTCTAGTCGCGTTTTCAAGATTGTCCCCATCTGGGCCAAGATAGTCGACCAGCTCCAGGTATTCAAGGACGTTATTGGCCGTGTCGCTCTGAGAGCCTTTTCTCCTATCGTGATTACCATCGATCACGAAAAAGGGGATCCCAGCTTCCTTTAGTGGATTCAGTATTTTGATGGCGTGGATGAGGGTTGTGTGGTCAACTAAATTTGAGTTAAAGAGGTCGCCGCTATGCAGCACAAAATCAACCTCGTTCTTGATAGCGTAGTTGACGATTTCTCGTGTTGCTCTGGTCCAGTCTTGCAGGCGTTGTTTTAATCCGTATTGTCGATAGCCCAAGTGACTGTCGCTGAGATGTACAAACCTAAGTTTAGTTCTGATCGTGAGCACCTCTTTTTGCAATGACAGTTTAACAGCTTTAGATAATCCGCTCTTACGACAGAGAAACGCCGAGCACGTAGGGGTTTCCGTCCTCGCTCTCAAACGTGATCGTGCCGTTACGCGCTACAGCTCAACTAGCTCGTATGATCGTGTACCGAGTCCAATCTCCTCTCCGTATGCGAGCTGGAGCGGCCCGTCGGTTTCACCCCAGATGCCCTTGAACTTATCCTCCCCGGGCGCTAGATTGCGCGTAAGACGGGTGCCCGGCAAGCCCTGCTGTTGGTTAACGAGGTCAAAGCTCGCGGCGTCAATTGCCACGGGATCAGTGGACGCCAAGATGCCAATATCTGGCACGATCGGCGCGTCACTCCAGGGAACGCAGTCGCAGTCGGGGGTGATCTGCAAGAGGAAGTTAAAGTAGCCGATGCCGCGCTTGCCAGACGTCGCACCAAACGCATACTCCGTGAGCATCTCAATAAAGGTGGGCTCGTATCTTTCCAAGTCAAAGCTGATGGACGACGTCGTGCATTGCATCATGCAATCGCCACATCCCGCGCACAGGTCGCGGTTAATGTGTGACACGCCGTCTTCAAGCGATATGGCCCCACGCGGGCAGACTTCAACGCACACGCCGCACGCAACGCAGCCGGCTTCGTCTACAATCGGCAGCATCCCCTTGTGCTGATCGATTTTCCCCGCGCTCGGCGCGCACCCCATCCCGAGGTTCTTTATAGCGCCGCCAAACCCGGCCAGCCCGTGTCCTTTGAAATGTGACATGACTATCATGCTCGGTGCTGAAAGGATGCCGCCCGCGATCTTTACGCTTGTAAAATGCTTTTTGCCGATCTCTGTCTCTCCGTACCACTCGCCGGCAAGGCCGTCAGCAATAATGAGCGGCGCTCCCACGACGGCGTAGTCGAATCCGTGTGCTATTGCGGTGTTCATATGGTCGATGGCATTCTGTCGCGAGCCCGTATAGAGCGTGTTCGCGTCTGTGATGAACGGCTTGCCTCCACACGCCTTTATTTTATCGACAACTTGCCTGACGAACGTTGGGCGTACGTACGAATCGTTCCCCCGTTCGCCAAAGTGAAGCTTGATCGCCGTTGGCGCGTCGGCCGTAACAAGATGATCGAATTGTGCCGCGTCGAACAGCTGCTGGACGCGAGCGATTGCGCTCCCGTCACTTCCTGCCTTGAGACGGGCGAAATATACCTGGCTTGCCATGATTATTTCTCCTTGTATAACGAGACGGATGTCTCACGCTGACTTTTTATTTTGCCAATCCTTACACCAATAGCAGATCTTTTAATCTCAGCTATGTGGTTTATTCCACCTAAAACTATTGAACACATTTTTGAGTAGAAGTCAAAAGCCGTTCCTCTGATCCTATTTCCACGACGTACAATATCCGTCAAATTCGACCACCTTTTCCACCCTCCTGTAGCTAACATAACTATGGGCATTATCGAAGTCGGTGACTCCTTTGACATTATGGAGGCTACTTCGGCCGGACAATGGTACTTCTCTTCCTTTTTTTCGAGTAAACCCATGCTCACGACAGCATCAAGCAATATGGTGACGCCCCGCACAG
>JGI24130J36418_10000393_pt1 | contig 14249 bp, 16 predicted proteins | sample BarGraNGADG00212_FD_36418 | JGI IMG/M metagenome (IMG submission 36418)
CTCCACGTCCTCCAAGGGGCAGCGTGTGCACTCCGCGAGCATCGAATCGAGTTGCTCCAGTTGGAGTGGAACGAAGCGTCGAAAGCGGCCCTTGGGGTCGATCGGTCTCCTGTCGAGGCGCTCTTGACTGAACATGGTTACCAGCTCCTGCGTCCACGCGACGACGGAACCTTGGACCCGGGCGGGCCATTCGACGGCGCGCTCGACCTCTTCGCCGCTCCGATAGCGCACTGAGCTCGGGTCAGTCTGCCGGATGAAATCGCCCGATCTTGTTTCGTGTAAACACAGATCGAATGCACGGGTAGTCCGCCGCAAGATGTCCGGGTTCAAGGTGAAACGTGCCGCACATCGCCGACTGTTGGTAGATGAGTCGGCTCGGGCCGAGATGGGTACCGCTGGTCGGCGCTACGCGGTTGAGAAGTTCTCGGCACTGGACTTCCTGGCCGACACGTCACTGTTCTCGGCGAACCGCTGAGTCACTCACACCATTCCGAGCTGGCAGGTCATTCGTGAACAGATACCATCTACTCAAAGGAACTCGTGCAATTCGAGTTGAGACAGTGGAGGCGCGGAGATTCGGTTCAGAGTCAATTCCAGAGTCCGGGGCCTGGGTGAGAGGACACGTAGGACCATCCGTTCCCGGATGGGTTACGAGAGTCGGACCTATCAATTAGCTGGCCGATTGGCAGATACCTATTTTGCTCTCACGCGGGGAAGGCTCGGTGGTTGGAGACTTCTTTCAGCATCGCGCAGGTCGATATCTGGCCAGACGCCAGTTAAACTGCCAAATCTTCGTTACCCGATATGGATCCGTCACCCAAGCCCTGACGGGGACATGATCATCGGGACTGTCCTTCGGGGTGAGTATGGCCAGTTGGCCGAAGGTTTCATTCCTCGAACGATTTTGGACGGAGGCGCATACATTGGAGACGTAACCGCCTACCTTGCCACCCGATTCCCGCTTGCGCGAATTATCGCGGTCGAAGCAGCGAAGGCAACATTCCTAATGGCAGAGAAAAACCTCAATCCATATGGCGATCAGGTAACACTCGTGAATGCAGCGCTTTGGTCCGAGGAGACAATGGTCCAGTTTGGTGGATCAGAAACGGGAGCAAGCATCGGTTCCGCCGGTGACTTCGTCTCAGCGACGACCGTCGCGGCCCTGCTGCAGCGACAGGGCTGGAGCGAACTTGATCTCCTGAAATTGGACATCGAAGGTGCCGAGTTAGAGGTTCTCACCTCCGGTGTTGGATCGTGGCTTGATCGAGTCAAGTGCATAATCCTTGAGATTCATGGTCCCGAGTTGACGGCTCAAGTGGTCCCATTACTTGGACAGAACGGCTTTAATTGCCTGCTATATCGCAGCGTTTGGTATTGCGATCGGGAGTGACTGTTCAGGGTGCGTCCAGTAGCTCGGGCGCCAGGGTCTTCGAAAGGAGTTCAGCGGGGTAGCCGTGAAAATCGGCCCCAGCTAACCCTGAATCACCCTGGATCCACTGTCCACAATGGTTTCGCATGGCTAACCCGGATCTCTTCTGGCGTGGGCGGGGCTGGCCGCACTGGTGTTGCTGGCGCTGGCCGGTGGGTTGTTCTTCATCCTGCGCTCACGGCGCTCGGGCACGACTGTCGGTTGAACTCGCTGACCAGGGTGGCCCGCGCACCGGGCACCACCCGGTGAGCGGGACGACTTCTGGGGGATGACGACATGACCGATCTGTGCTCGGTGGCGCGTCCGGCGGGCACGGTCGTGATCGCCGGCCAGGGCTACGTCGGGTTGTCCATTGCGATGCGGGCGGTCGAGGTGGGCTACGACGTCGTCGGGTACGAGCCGGACCTGACCAGGGCGAAGCGGTTGCTCTCGGGTTCTTCGTACGTCGAGGACGTGTCTGACGCGGTGCTGTTGGCGGCGCTCGCCAGTGGGCGGTATGAGCCTTCCGACGCGATCGAGTTGTGCGAAGGGTTCGACGTGGCCGTCATCACCGTGCCGACCCCGCTCACCGAGGGTGCTCCCGATCTGTCCTACATCGAACGCTCGGCTCGGGAGCTGGCCCCGTACGTGCGTCCGGGCTCGACGGTCATCCTCGAGTCGACCACGTACCCAGGTACCACCGAGGAACTCCTCGTGCCGATCCTCGAGGCGGGTTCTGGATTGACCGCGGGTCGAGACTTCTGGGTCGGCTACAGCCCCGAGCGGATCGACCCAGGGAACAGGACCTGGACCTTCCAGAACACCCCGAAGGTGGTCTCGGGGATCGACGAGAGATCCGCCGTCGCCGTCGATGCGTTCTATCGGTCCCTGGTGGATGCGACGGTGGTGGTATCGGGGCCGAAGGTGGCCGAGATGAGCAAACTCCTCGAGAACACGTTCCGCCACGTGAACATCGCCCTGGTGAACGAACTGGCCATGTTCGCCGGCGAGCTGGGGGTCGACGTGTGGGAGGCAATCGACGCAGCGTCGACCAAGCCGTTCGGGTTCATGACCTTCACCCCCGGGCCCGGGGTCGGCGGGCACTGCCTGCCGGTGGACCCTTCGTACCTGTCGTGGCGGGTGAAACAAACCCTTGGTGCAAACTTCCGATTCGTCGAGCTGGCCAACGACATCAACGACCATATGCCCGACTACGTTGCCCAACGGGCTGCGATGGCACTGAACCGCGATGCCAAGGCGGTGAACGGGTCGCGAATTCTGGTGCTCGGTCTCGCTTACAAGCGAAACTCGGGTGACGTGCGAGTGTCGCCGGTGCCGGTGTTCTGCGACCGCATGGCTGCGCTTGACGCGGACGTACACGCCGTCGATCCCCATGTGCCGGAAGAGCAGTTCCCGTCGAGTGCGGCGCCCGTGGCGCTCACCCAGGCAGAGCTACATGCGGCGGACCTGGTTGTGGTGACAACGGATCATGACGAATTCGATTGGGAGCTGGTGGTCGGATCGGCTCGGCGGGTGCTCGACACTCGCCACCGAGTCCCAGCCGACGATCATGTCGAGTATCTGTGACGTGCCCGATCGGCGCATAGATCTGGCCAACCGACGTGCGTTTGCTGACGATTCGGGACTCCACGGGCGATTCAGCACTCTTGTCGTCCTAGCCGCCTTGGCGGGCATCATGCGCCAAGGCGAGTCTGAAGACCGCTGACATTGTCGCCAGGGTCCGCTACGTTGCCATCACATGAACCGACGGAAGCGATCGTCGTGGAAGCGGCCGCTCATTGCCTGCATCGCCGTGTCGGCGGTCACAATTCTGTTGCTCTCAGTCGTGCTGTTCGTCTGGCCCCGCACCGACACCCCCCGGAAGGTCGATGCCATCGTAGTGCTCGGAGGCGGAAGCGGACCCATTCGTTTGACCAAGGGATTGAAGCTGGCTTTGGATGGCTACGCTCCGACGCTGCTCATCTCCACTCCTGAGCATTCGACTTGTCGGTACAGCCTTCCGCGGGTCTCAGTCATCTGCTTCCACCCCTTACCTGGGACTACACAGGGTGAAGCACGGTACGTAGGCAAGCTCGCATCCGAGCGCCATTGGAGTCAGATCATCGTAGTCTCCGGGAGGGCCCAGACAACGCGAGCCCGCTTGCGATTCGATCGCTGCTACCACGGCACGGCGCTGTTCGATCCAGCCGGCCCAGTCAATTTTCAAAACGTCGTCTACGAGTGGGGTGCCTTGGCCAAGGCACTGACCACTCAACGAGGTTGTTGACATGGGCTGAGCCATTGTTCCCGTGCTGTGTCTAGATCTGAGGCAGTGACGCGATCCCCCCCAGCTGGGCCAGGTGGTTCATCGACTGAATGGCCGGAGCTTCTGATCATTGACTTGCGCAGAGACATCGCGGCCATATTGATGGCTCCATGGTCATCGATGCTCGAAATGCCTTCGACCCCGGGCCGGATCCGAGGTTAGGGAGAAACACGTGAGACGATTCACAGAGGGGTGCGACTCGACGGATGTGCAGTGGCGGTCACGATCTCCACCCTGGCATTGCTCAACTAGGGTGGCGAACGCGGTGTGGTCGCTGTAGGTGCGGAAGTGACGCGCCCGGCCCGGCAGCCCACTCGGGGGCGCCCCCGGGACAGAATCGTCGCCTGCTCCCGGGCGGCCGACGACCTACTTGCTCGGCCAGTGGCAGCTATAGCCGTCAAACGGGGTGATCCCGGCGGGCGGCACGGTGACGGTGACCGGGGGTGGGTTCCGGGCCTTCGCCCGAGTGGGTCTAGCCCTCGGAGGCACGGCACGGGGTTCGGCGACCGCCGACGCCAACGGCTCGTTCACGCCTGGCGAAGTGATCCCGTCGTCGACCCCACCGGGAACCTACGTGGTCACCACCAGTGGGGGCGGCCAGATGCTCGCCGACCCCACTGGTGGTGACCGGGAGCGAGTCCGGTAGTAGTGCGGGAGCTGCACCGAGGACCGCGTCAGGAGCGCTGATCGTTGGGACGCCGTCGTCAGGATCGTGGGGCGGTGGAAGATCCGGGAGCGCCAGGAGGTCGGGGGCGAGTTCGGCTGGTCGAGTGGTGGATCGGCGATTGGCCCCGGTTCGAGCGGATCGAGTCGCAGGAGCGGAAGCACCTACGGTGCGAGCCCCGGTCACATTGCCGCACCGGCCACAATGGTCTCGCATGCCTAACCCCGGATCTCTTCTGGCGTGGGCCGGGCTGGCTGGACTAGCGTCCCTGGCGCTGGCCGGTGGGTTCTTCTTCACCCTGCGCTCGCGGCCCTCGGGCACGACCGCCAGTTGAACTCGCTGACTAGTGGTGGGCCGGGCACCGGGCAACGCCGGGGAAGGGTGACGACTTCTGAGGAATGATGACATGACCAATCTGCGCTCCGGAGCGCGCCCGACGGGCAAGGTCGTGATCGCCGGCCAGGGCTACGTCGGATTGCCCATTGCCATGCGGGCGGTCGAGGTGGGATACGACGTGGTCGGCTACGAACCCGACCTGAACAGGACGAAGCGGTTGCTCTCGTGTTCCTCTTACGTCGAGGACGTGTCTGACGCGGTGCTGTTGGCGGCGCTCGACAGCGGGCGGTATAGGCCTTCTGATGCGATCGAGTCGTGCGAAGGGTTCGACGTGGTCGTCATCACGGTACCCACCCCACTCACCGAGGGCGCTCCCGATCTCACCTATATCGAACGCTCGGCTCGGGAGCTGGCACCCTACGTTCGTCCAGAGTCGACTGTCATTCTGGAGTCGACCACCTACCCAGGGACCACCGAGGAGCTCCTCGTACCGATTCTCGAGGCGGGTTCCGGGTTGGTCGCCGGTCGCGACTTCTGCGTCGGCTACAGCCCCGAGCGGATCGATCCGGGCAATCCCACCTGGACGTTCCGAAACACCCCGAAGGTGGTGTCGGGGATCGACGATCGATCCACCGTCGCCGTTGATGCGTTCTATCGGTCCCTGGTGGATACGACGGTGGTGGTGTCGGGTCCGAAGGTGGCCGAGATGAGCAAACTCCTCGAGAACACGTTCCGTCACGTGAACATCGCCCTAGTGAACGAACTGGCCATGTTCGCCCGCGAGCTAGGGGTCGACGTATGGGAGTCGATCGACGCGGCGACGACCAAGCCCTTCGGGTTCATGACCTTCACCCCCGGGCCCGGGGTCGGCGGGCACTGCCTACCGGTGGATCCATCGTACCTGTCGTGGCGGGTGAAACAAACCCTTGGTGCAACGTTCCGGTTCGTCGAGCTCGCTAACGACGTCAACGACCACATGCCGGACTATGTGTCCCAACGAATCGCCGTGGCCCTGAACCGGGACGCCAAGGCGGTCAACGGATCTCGGATTTTGGTGCTCGGCCTCGCCTACAAGCGGAACTCGGGCGATGTGCGGGTCTCGCCGGTGCCGGTGCTCTGCGACCGTCTGGCTGCCCTGGGGGCGGACGTCCACGCCGTCGATCCCCACGTAGCGGAAGAGCAGTTCCCGTCGAGCGCGGCGTCCGCGACACTCACCCAGGCAGAGTTGCGTTGGGCAGACCTGGTGGTGGTGACGACGGATCATGACGCGTTCGATTGGGAGCTGGTGGTCGGATCGGCGCATCGGGTGCTCGACACGCGTCACCGAGTCCCGGCGGCCGATCACGTCGAGTACCTGTGACGCGCCCTATGGGTGCGCATTCCCCGAACGGCGAGTTCGACCGCGTCAGCACCGAACGCCAGCCAGGCAGAAGGCCAACGTCAGCCGGCTGGCGTGGCCTCGATGATCCAGTTGGTCCCGAACCAGTGCCCGAATCCCGGCACAGCCAGGATGGTCTCGAGGTGGGGTACCAGACCCAGGTGACCGGCCCCGGGGGGGCTGCCGATCCGGCGGGGCCCGTAGGTGAGCTGCCAGCCGCTCCGATCGATGAGCGTGCACAACGCTCGCCGGGTGAATCCACGGATATGGGTCGGATCGTCCCAGACGGCTCGAGGGATGGCTCGCGGCGTGGTGAGCAGGATGGTCGCGCCCGGCCGCACCACCCGCCGGACTTCTCGGAGGACAGCTATAGGATCTGCGACGTGCTCCACGATGTCCTTGAGCAGCGCGCCATCGAACGTGTTGCTGTCGAAGGGCAACCGAGCTGCGTCAGCGCGAACGAAGATCCCCGAGGTCACGTCAGGTGGTTCGATGTCGACTCCGATCACCTGTCGTTCGCGGTCGGCCAACGAGGTCGAACCGGCACCGAGGTTGAGAAGAGTGCCGACTGGGAGTCGGCTGAAGAAGTGAGCGACTACCGCGTGTGGCGTGCCCGGAACGCGGTGCGTGGGTCCGGAAGGGCTACCGGCTTGGGCATCGAGAGGGTCTCCGGTCGTCGGCCCGCCACCATGGTTGGTCATGGCGGTGCAGTAGCGGTCGCATCGGAGCGGCGGCGCTCCGATGGCCGAGCAGTCTGGAGCCAAGGGCCGACTCGTGTCTCGTGAGGGGAATGGAGTGAACGAGCCGACGAAACCACGGGTGCTGATCGTGCTCGAGCACCCCGCACAGCATTTCTCCGAGAGTTTTCGACTTGCGGCCGATTCTACGGAGATGGACGTCTCGGTGCTCTATTGGAGTGACGACATCGATGGACGGTCCGACCCTGAATTCGGCATGCACATCTCGTGGGACGTCGATCTCCACTCGGGCTACCCGTGGCGCAAGGTAGAAGGGGGCAGCTTCGTCCAGCGAGTGGCAAACTTCCGCCGGACGATGAGAGAGTCCACGCCCGACGTGGTGATCTGTTTTGGATGGGGTACGGCGGTGGCTCGTCTGACCATCGCATGGTGTGCACTCACCCGCACTCCATTGTTGTTTTTCGGCGATACGACGTGGCAATTCGCGGGTGGAACCGGAGGGCGCGTTCGATCTGTAGTCCGTTCTTTGATCCTCCGAGGCCTGTTTCGAATGGCGGCAGGCGCACTGTCGACAGGGACGTTTAACCGGGAGTTCTACATCTTGCATGGGTTACACCCGTCTCGAGTCATTGACGGCGTGTACCCGATCGATGTCGACAGCTATTCGACTGCGCGTGCCATGAGGAAGCCTGCCAATACAGGGAGGGGGGGCGTGGAGATCGGCTTTGCCGGGAAGTTGATCCGGAGGAAGGGCGTGGCCGAATTGTTACATGCGCTGGCCCGCCTGAAGGACGACCGGCGGTGGCATGCCAGAATCATTGGCGATGGTCCGGAATGGGACCGGCTCGAGAAGCTCAGTGGAGAACTGGGGATCGTTGGGAGGGTGAGATTCATCGGATTCCGTAATACGTCCGAGATGCCAAATGAACTCGCTTCTTGTGACATTGTCGTGGTTCCGTCCCTCCGCGACATGCGCGTGCTGGTTGTTGCCGAGGCGATGGCAGCCGGAGCGGTCGTCGTGGCAAGTTCGAACACGGCTGTGTGGGGGCGGGGGGATCTGATCGAGGATGGCGTGACGGGCCGCGTTTATCGAAGTGGGGATCCCGCCCACCTTGCCTCGGTGCTCAAGGAGCTCGTTGAAGATGCGGATCGGCGAGCGATGTTCCAGGCCGCGGGTGCCGAGAGGGCACTTGGACAAGGGCCGGACGCGTTCGTCGCCGGCCTGGAGCGCGCGGTGGCGGTATTCGGTCGTGGGTGATCCGCTGGAGGTGGCCGACGCCATCGTCATTGGCCCCGACCACCTGGACTCGTTCGCCACCAATATCGCAGCCGGACTCGGCAGCCTTGGAATCACGGCCGCGGTCATCGATCCCAACGGAGGTTTTGCCCGTCCGGGAACATTGCGGGCCTACACGACCTACGGCGCGATCGTCAGCGAAGCGGTTCGCCGGGTGGACCGGGTCCAACGACTGGTTGTCGACCGACCCATCGAGCGCCAGCTTGCCCGCTCAGATCCGCTGCTGGTCATCTCGGTCTGGGCCGAGTTCAGCCCCGCACAGATCGAACGTTGGCGGAAGCTCACCCCTCGGGCCACGTGGGTATTTTGGTATCCGGACGCGATTGTCAACTTGGGGGCCCACAAGGTGTTCGTCGCCCCCTTTGACCATTTCTTCTTTGTGGAGCCGTACCTCGTCAACCTGCTCTCGACCAGGACGCGCCTACCTGTGCATACGCTCGCAGATGCGTGCAACCCGGACCTCCACCGTATCGAAGAGCCCTGGGAGGACGGCGAACGTCGTCGCTACCAGTGCGACGTGGCAGTGGCCGGAAACGTCTACCCGTACCGGCTTCTGGTGATGGAGGCGATTCCCGAGGGGATCGATCTCCGGATCTACGGCAACCCGCGACAATCAATCCCGAGCGGCTTCGACCGCTTTGCTCAAGCCCGGACGGGTGAGTACGTGGCCGGCAGAACCAAGGCATTGGCATTCCGCGGTGCCAAGATCGTCTTGAACACCATGCACTATGGCGCAATTCGCGCGGTGAATTGTCGATTATTCGAGGCGACCGGGTGTGGCGGGTTCGTGTTGAGCCACAGCGGACCCGAGATCGATCGGTACTACGAGCCGGGTGTCGAGATCGTCACCTTTGACAGCCAAGAGGAACTAGGCGAAGCAATCAACTACTACCTCGGCGCCGATGAGGAGCGCCGGAGGATCGCTGAGGCGGGCCAGGCTCGCGCCCACCGGGACCATACCTTCGCACGCCGGCTCGGCCAACTGCTCGAGATCGTCGGCCTGGCTGAGCGATTCGGCAGCACTGGCAATCCATTGGCGTCGTGACGCGGGGAGAACAATCCCAGGTGGTCGGTCGAACGATCAATCGGTTTGTGAAGCGTGTCTCCAGCAGACCGCACGCGCGCTCCGTCGCCGGAACGGCCGGAGCGAACATAGCCAGCACCCTGATCGGTAGCCTGGGAGGATTGCTTCTTGCTCGGGTGCTCGGGCCCACTCACCGGGGCGATCTGGTGACGATCCTCGTGTGGCCGGCCATGACCGCCTCGATTGCCAGCTTGGGGATCGATCAGGCCACGTGTTACTGGATGTCCAAGCGGCCTCGTGAGGGACGCGCGATCATGTCGACGGCGGTAATCGCCGGGTTGCTGACTGGCCTGGTCATCGCGGTGGCCGGCCCGTGGATCGCCTCGGCCATCGGTCGGAACGACCAAGTGGTGCGCTCTCTGACATTCCTGTTCGCGCTGTCACCCCTGTACATCGCCAGCGGGGTGTGGCTGTCGGCCCTCCAGGCCACCTCGATCATCCGTTGGAACGTGGCGCGCCTGACGCAGCCGTTGGTCTACTTGGCCGGCGTGCTCTGCTTCTGGGGGACCGGCGCGCTGACGCTAACGGGAGCTGTCGGTGCCTTCGCCGGGTCCCTGGTCGTGCAGTCTCTCTATTCGTTGATGTCGGCACGTCGTGAAGTTGGACATCACTGTCGTCCCGAACTCGGGCTGCTCCGCCCGCTGTACTCCTACGGGAGCAAAGTGTGGCTGTCGACCGTTCCGCGTTTTGTGAACATCAGTGTCGACCAGCTGGTGCTCTCTGTGTGGCCGGGCGTGACAGCCGCCGAGCTGGGGAACTACGTACTGGCAGTCTCGTTGTCGTCCCTCGCCTTGCCCGTGTCGCAGGCGTTCGGATCGGTGGCGTTTCCTCGGATTGCCCGAGCCCACAGCGAAGCCGACGCACTGCGGATTGAACGGGTATCGCTTGTCGGCACCGGCGTTTCTGCCGCGGTGATCATTGCCGCCGTCTGCGCTTTGGCGCCGGTGCTGGTCCCGGTGGTGTTCGGCAACGGGTACCAGAACTCGATAGCGGTGCTCTGGCTCTTGGCCCCCGGTGCCGTGTTCCTGGCGATGAACCAGGTGCTCGGCGACATCCTCCAGGGCAGGGGTCGGCCGCTACTCGTCTCGATCGCGGAGGGTATCGGATCAGTGGTTACGGTAGTGCTACTCGCCGCGCTGATCCCATCGTTCGGCATCCGGGGCGCCGCTGTCGCATCGACTGTTGCCTATGGTGTTGTGATGGTGTTCCTTCTCTGGGCAACACGTCGTGCGCGCGTCTCTCGGCCCGACCATGTGGTGTCCCGATTAGCGACGTGAAGTTCCGGGTCGCCGTCGCGCTCGAAACGAAGGTAGGTCGGCCTGACCTCTTCCGTGGATATCGTCGTAGCCTCGGCTCCGCCCATCGTGACCCTCCGAACCGGCTGGGTGACAACGGCGAGTGGAGAGTCCAAGACATCGTGGCGACCTACGAGGGAGTGAAGCCGGCTCTACGCGGTGAGGCGTGGGTGCGAACATGGGCGCAGTTGATCTGCTTGGAAGGTGGGCTCGCTGACGCCGAGCCGAAGAGGCTCCGGGACCGGCCACTACACGTTGCGGCTGTCCTCGTGCACCGGGGCCGAAGGCTCATTTTCCGCCTCGATGAGACCTGGCCGTGGGCAGCGGCGCTCAGGCGACCCTTCCTCGGGCTGCGGACCGTGTTCCCGAGGCAAGCGGGGTCCCGGCGTCGGACCCGACAACGGTGAATCTCACCAAAGCGTGACATTTGATTACAGCACGAGCCTCTGACCCGTCTCGCCCTGCCATGGCCGGACACCCCCGCTGTCTCCCCATTGCCAACGGTTCACCGCTCGCCGTCAGATTCCCGAGGCGGCATGGATGATTGAGGCTAGCGTAAGGTCAGATTTCCACGCGGCACCGTCGGACGGTCGCCGTCAACCCCGAGAGGCGCAAATGAGCGAGCAAAAAGCCGCGCGGCCTGAGGACAACGAGAACTGTCTGGCCCCGCCTGCAGACGGGCATCTCGACGGCAAAGCTACCATCGAGGGTGGTGCCGCCGTGCACCAGTCTGCGAGAGTGTGGCAACACGCAAAGGTCCGTTCTGGTGCGGTTATTGGCGCCGAGACACGCATCGGTGGCGGCGCGTACGTCGGGATGGGCGTTGCCGTTGGTGCGCGCTGCAAGATCGAGAACGCCGCGCAATTGTTCGAAGGCGCGAATCTCGCGGATGGCGTATTCATCGGTCCGGGCGCAATTCTCGCAAATGACCGCTATCCCCGAGCAGTCCGGCCAGACGGCCGGCTCAAGGAGGCTGCTGACTGGGAGGTCATCGGGGTCCGTGTCGAGGTCGGCGCCTCGATTGGCGCAGGTGCGGTCGTGCTGCCCGGCATCACGATCGGCTCGTGGGCACTCGTCGGCGCTGGGGCTACGGTGACTCGTGACGTGGCGGCACACTGCCTCGTCGTCGGGAATCCTGCGCGTTGCAGTGGCTGGATCTGTCGGTGTGCGCGACCAATCGAGCCAGGGTCCACGTGTCCGACCTGCGACTACCGCTACGTGCTCCGTTCCGGTGAGCTGATCGAGGAACAAACTTGAGCCCGCTTCGGGTGGGTGTAGCTGGGCTCGGCCGGATGGGCCGGCGCCATCTTCGGGTGCTCTCTGAGTTGGACGATGTCGCGGTCGCCTGGACCTTGGATTCAGCAGGTGCGCCGCCGGAGACTGGCGCGACCACTCGAGCAGGTGCGTCGCCTGTTCAGAGCGTACCCAACTTTCTTTCGATCGATGATGTGATCGACCAGCACGTCGACGCGGTCGTCGTCGCTACGCCAACGTTCACCCACGCTGCGGTCGCCCGCTCGCTGCTCGCACCCGGACGCACGCTGCTGGTCGAGAAGCCGTTGGCTACCACGACCGCTGAGGCGAAAGAACTCATCGCGCTCGCCGGCAGGCTCGGTGCGACGCTCGCCGTCGGACATGTGGAGCGATTCAACCCGGCGGTGCTGGCGGTGCGGGAACTACTCGCGGCTGAACGCCTTGGCCGACCGCTCAGCCTCGCGTTCCGCAGGGTGGGGCTGAGGCCGACAGCGGCGCCCGATGTCGATGTGCTCGGCGATCTCGGCGTTCACGACCTTGACATCTGTGCGCTGTTGTGCGCCGATGAGCTCTCCGTGGTGGGCGCGGTCACCTGGCCAGCCGAGGGGTTGGCGGAGTCCGCGCAGATACTATGCCGCGCAGGCGACGTGGGGGCGCAGGTGCAGGTGAACTGGCGTACCCCGACGCGGATCCGCGAGTTCACACTCACCACCGAGGAGTGTCTAGTCGAGGTGAACTACACGACCCAGGCCGTCGAGATCGCCGAGCCGATCGACCCGCAGCACTTTGAACGGTTTAGCGGCTTCCAGTCGCACTACGGGGTTGCGCGCCGAACGAGACTCGAGGTGCCCACGAGCGAACCGCTCCTCGGCCAGGCAATGGCGTTCGTCAGTCTGGCACGTGACGGCACCCCATCACTTCTGGCTTCTGGCGACGACGGGCTTCGTGCAGTGAGGTTGGCCGAGCAGGCGCGGAACTTGGCAGCGACCGACCGGCGGACGCGGCGATGAAGGTGCCGAGCGCGTCGGCGGTAGCCACTGACGACGATATCGAAGCAGTGGTCTCGGTTCTGCGATCCGGCGTACTGGCGAATGGAGCGGAGGCGACCGCACTCGAGGTGGAATTCGCGAGGATTGTCGGCGCTAAGCACGCGGTCGCCGTGTCGTCGGGGACCGACGCGTTGTACGTGGCCGGCCGCGCGATCGGCGTGGGTGGTCGAGTGGTGTTGGCGGCAGGCTTCAGCTTTGCGGCGACCGCCAATGCGTTCTTGTCGCTCGGGGCCTCCGTCGTCCCCGTCGACGTCGACCCCGTCACGATGAACATTTCAGCCGAAGCCCTCGCGAGGGCGCTACAGGAGTATCCGCAGACCGTGGCTGTCGTCGTTGTAGACCTCTTCGGAAGTACGAGCGGGACCGACGAGGCCCTTCGTATAGCTGGCGATGCCGGTGTCATCGTTATAGAAGACGCCTGTCAGGCGCACGGAGCCGTCGGCCCTGAAGGCAGGCCAGTGGGAGTCCGCGCAGACTTCACGGCGTTCTCGCTGTACGCGACGAAGAACGTCTCGGCGGGCGAGGGTGGGATCGTGACGACTGAGGACGACGACCGGGCACGCCTGTTGAGGCTCCTTCGCAACCACGGGTCGGCGTCCCAGTACGTGCCGGAGGTGGTGGGGTTGAATCACCGGCTGCCTGAGATGTCGGCGGCGCTCGGCCGCTCGCGCCTGGCGCGCCTGCCCGAGGGCAACCGTTTGCGCCGTGAACATGCCGAGGATCTTGCATCCTGGTGCTCGGCCGCTTGGCCCGGCGTATCGGTCCCGCTCGTCCCGGTCGACATGCGCCACGTGTTCCATCAGTTCACCATTGTGTTCGCCCAGCATACCCAGCGGGATCTTACACACGAGGCGCTGCGCAACCTCGGGATCGACGCAAGGATCTTCTACCCTTACACTCTCGCGGAGTTGCCGGGGGTCGTCTTCACAGCGCTGCCAGTCGCCGAATCGCTGCGCGACCGGGTCCTCAGTTTGCCGGTCCACGCTGGCCTGTCCGCCGACCAAATGGAGTTCCTCCACGAGTCGATCGTGACGGTCGGCGAAGAGCCCTGGTGGGATTCACGCGCCGGGTCCCACTCGTGACCGTGACCATCGGCCAACGGAGCCGGACCGGGGTTCCGTTGGACCTGACTGCCGGCCTTGTTCTGGTCATGGTGGGATTGTGCGTGTCGACCGTGGTATTGGCCTTCCCGGCATCACCCGGTGGGCAAGTCGGTTCGCTGTGGTTGTCGGTCGGAGGGGCCGTGGGCGTGGGGTGCGGCAGCTTTGTGCTAGCGCGGCGTCGGATTGGCATGCTCGGCACTCCGCGATGGCTCCGGATGGGTCCTTTGTTCAGCGCGTACTATGCGCTCGTCTTCGGTGTGAACCGCCCTGGAAATTGTGGAGACTCTTTCGCTTGGAAGGGAAAGAGCAATGTCCACACCGAAGAAGCAGCCCACGCAGCAGGAGAAGAAGCCACCG
>JGI24130J36418_10000397_pt1 | contig 14172 bp, 12 predicted proteins | sample BarGraNGADG00212_FD_36418 | JGI IMG/M metagenome (IMG submission 36418)
TCTTCGGGCTGGATCAGGTAGAGGCAGGCCGCGGCAAAGGAGACCGAGAACGCGCCGTAGGCGATGATCGCCACGGCGACGTGGATGGTCAGCAGGAGGTTGTTCTGCAGAGCCGGCACCAGCGGGTTGGCCGTGGCCCCGACCGACAAGGCATAAAGGAGAAGCCCGGTGGTGAGCGGAAGGATCAGCAGGGCGATCGTGCGCACGTGGTAGCGGTGCTCGAAGTACACGTAGGCGGCGACCATGCCCCAGCCGAAGGAGACGGAGAACTCGTACTGGTTGGAGAACGGCCCGTGACCGACCGCGATCGTCCGGAAGACGAGGCAGGCGGTGAGGAACACCAGGGCAAGGCGGGTGAAGTGGGTGCCGTAGAGCGCCAGAGCCCGTGGCCGTGAGGTGACAACCGGGGCCACCGTCGCGCCGTCGCCAAGGTCAGTGTCCACGCCGTCGTCTACGCCGCCCCGGGCGCCCACACCAGCGTGGACCAAGGCCGGCGCCTGACGAACGGACTTCTTCAGCGTCAGCGCCAGGACGTAGCAAGCCAGGGCCAGGACGACCAGCATGAGGCTGGCGATCAGGCTGTATTGCGAATACTTAAGCATCGTTCTGCCCTACTTCTTGGGTGGTGCTCGACGGGGTACCGGCGAGCTGTATGTCGGTGACGAGCTGGTGGAACTGTGGCTCGAACGCCACGTCACGCTTCATCGTGGAAGCGCAGAGGATCTCGGTGCCGCCAGATGTCTTGCGGATCCGCACCCACACGCGACGGTGCGGGAAGAAGAACACGAGGAAGAGTCCGAGCACGAGCAGCGTCGAGCCAACCCATACCCACATCGCTCCCGGGTCGCGGGCCACGATCAGCCCGGTGAACTGGCGGGTGCGCTCGAAGGTGTAGGTCACGCCGGCGATCGTCGTCGGCTTGCCCTGGTCAACGACCTGCGTCGCGATCGGGGCATCCGCCCCGTTCTGGTGGATCTCGAGCTCGACCTGCCCCGCCTTGATGTTGGGGTCGGGCTGGCCGGAGGCTGCCACGATGACGTACACGCTCAGCCCGTTTGCCTTCATGTTGATCTGGCCGATGCTGTGCTTGCCGTCGTCGGACTGCCACTGCAGCGCCGCGGCGTCGGCATAGAGGGTCTTTCCGGCGGCGTCGGTGACCTTCATCGCCGCCGCCGTGCCGAAGAACGACTGGTAGAACGAGACGCCGTTCCACGTCAGGGGGTGGTTGACCCGCACCGTCTGCCGATCGACCGCCACGCCGTTCTTGTATACGACAAGGTCGCTCGCGTAGTCGCTCGGGGAGCCGTCTGGGTAGTAGGCGTCGTTGAAGGACTTTGCCTCGATCGACAGCCCCGTCCCGTGACCGACCTGGACTTTGGAGCCCACCGGAGCGACGAACTGGGTGTCCTTGAAGCCCGTCGCCGCGCTGAGGAAGAAACCCAGGAGGATGATGACGAAACTGAGGTGGGCAATGACGGTTCCGAAGGGACCCCAGCGGAACCGGTCCGCGTAGAGGTTGAGCCCGTTGTCGTCGGGGTCGGTGACTGTCCGGAAGTGGTGGGACTGCAGGACCTCGCGCACGTCGTCCATCGCGGTGTCCGGCCCGGTCGGCACGAGAATGTTGGCTCTCAGGGCCGCGTGCGTGAAGAACGTCTCGCCCATGCGCGTGCGGGGGTGGAAAGCGATCTTCCACAGGCGCGGCGCCCGGTTGACCGAGCAGGCAAGGACGCTCGTCGTCAGCAGCACGGTGATGGCCTTGAACCAGATCGACGAGAAGACGGCGAAGAAGCCGAGCTTGTCAAAGACGGGCGTCCAGCCGCCGTACTTGGAATGGATCGAGGCGACCCAGCTCGTGTAGGCGGCCGGGTCGGCGGTCATCCCTGCTGGCGCCTGTACGAGCAGGGTGCCGATCAGTGACAGCAGTCCCAGCCCGAGGATCAGGACAAGCCCGGTGCGCATCGAGATGAAGAACCGCCAGAGCCGGTCCAGAACGTCCGAGGCGGCGACGAAGCCGCCACCGTCGAGACCGTCGAGGCCATCGAGGCCATCGAGCGACTCGCGATCACCTGACTCGGTGGGGCGTGTGCGGACGTCTTGGCTCATGTGAACTCTTTCTCAGATACCGAAGTTGGGTAGGGCGCCGGACAGTTTGATGAACAGGTTCGTGATCATCAGGAAGCCGACCAGGATGAGCATTCCTCCGGTCACGAGTGAGACCGCGGCTTCGTGCTTGCGGAACCACGCGAGTCGCTGGTTGGCCGCGGTCGCACCCACAGCCACGAGGACGAACGGGACCCCGAGACCTATCGCGTACGCAACGAGCAGGACCGTGCCCTGGCCGACGCTCGAGCCCAGAGAAGCAAGGCCGATGATGCCGCCGAGGATGGGTCCGATGCAGGGGGTCCAGCCGGCTGCGAAGGCCACGCCGAGAAGGCTCGAGCGAACGTAGCTCGGGGCTTGCACCATCACGGTTCCGTCCCCTGTTGGCGACTGTCCGACAATCCGCGATGTTGGGACCGTCACCTGCTGGTACAGGGCCGAGATACGGATGACTCCCGCCACATGCAGGCCCATGACGATGAGCACAGCGCCACCGACCTGTCGCAGGATCCCGACGTAGTCCCTCAGCAGGTAGCCGACGAGTCCGACCGAGGCCCACAGTGCGACGAACACCACCGTGAAGCCCAGGACGAAGGCGAGTGACTGGTTGAACGCGACCCGCCGTGCCCTCGGTGACCCGGAGGGCGTCGTCCCGACCATGTAACTGACATAGGCCGGGACGAGCGGGAGGCAGCACGGCGACGCGAAAGACACGATTCCTGCGAGGAACGCGACGGCGATGCTGAGGATGGTCATGGCGTTACTTGGCGCTGGGTGTGGCAGACGCGCTGGGTGTGGCGCTGGAACTGCTCAGGTGGGTGGCGACCGTCTTCGCCAGCTGGGAGTTGGGGTCGATTGCGACGACCTTCTTCCACTCGGCCTGCATGTTGGCCGAGTCAGGCGGGGTCTGGCTGAAATACAGGAAACCAAGGTCGTAGTGGACCTCAGCGTTCTTGGGGTAGAGCGCGGCGGCGATAAGCCACTGCTTCTTGGCCTCGACCGCGTTGCCGAGGTTGAACTGTCCGGCGCCGAGTGCGAGGAGCGCGACCTGGTTCTTCGGGTCGATGCCGAGGATCTTCTGCTCCCAGACGATCGCGTTCGTGAAGTCTGTGGCGCCGAAGTACAGGTCGCCGATGCCCTGGAGCGAGGCAATATCCTTGGGGTTGGCGGTGATCTTCTGCATCAGCGCGGCCAGCTTGGCCGGGTCGACCGGGGTGGCGGCCCCTGCGGCTGCCGTCGTCTCCGTTCCAGTCGGCGTGCCTGAGATACCGGGAACGTCGGCACTCTTGCCCATCTGGAAGACCAGGAAGACGATAGCGACGGCGAGTACGGCACCGATCGCACCAATGATCTTGTTCCGCTGTGGCTTGTTTGCCGCGAGTGCGGCGAAAGCGCCAGGTGCGGCTGCAGGAGACTCGGATATCTGGGCCGGCGCGCCTTGAGCGATCACGGCGATATCTGTCGCCGCAACCAGATCCACCTCGGGGCCGGACAGCAACGCGAACGCCTCGTCCACGTCCGTGGTCCGAGCCGCAGCCCAGGACTTCACCTCACGCGGCGCCAGCTCAAGGAACTCAACCAGCCCGTTGTGGGCTGTCTCGACGTCCGCATCGCTCGCGCTCTCGCGGAGGCCGAGCCGACCGAGCAGCTCATTCCTGAGCCCGGCCGCATCTGCGCGGCCTTCCACGGATACNGACTGACGACTCATGATGTTCCCTGCTCCATTTCGCTCCCGGTTGGTTGCCGCGGAAGCTTCGGCTCTCGTCATCTAGTCTGCGTTTGAGCGATTTGGAGCACTATCCGTCGCGTGGCACATCTTGGGTAGAGACGGTGCGAGGGAGTCCATGATCAGGCGGGACAGGGTATAGACGCGTCTGTACCCTGTCCCAGAAGGGGCTGTGCCCGGCACCGAACAGCAGGCCGGTACCGGGGCTCAGTACTTCAGCGAGACGTGGGTGTATCCGTGGCACGTTAGGGTGCACGATGCCGTTCCGGCGGCGTCCGCGGTCCATGCGACTGGTTCGCTTGCCGAGACCGGCTGCACGTCGGGGGCGAAGTTCACCAGGCGAGAGCCCGGGATCACCTGCGAGCCGACCTTGTTCGTCGTCGAGTGGATCCGGAAGTGACACTCTGCGCAGATCGCGTTGCCTTCCCCTGCGCCGGGTGTGTCGATGTCCGTGCCTCCGTCGCCTTTCCCCGTCAGCCCCGTGAGGTGCCTGCTGTGGAGCGAGAAGTTCGTGGCGCCGGAGCTGGTGCCGCCAGGGGCGAATGGTTCTTCGCCATGGCATACGTAGCACAGCGCAAAATCTCCCGCCGAGTAAGCCGCATCGGTGGCTGACGCAAGTGCTGAGGGCTTCAGCACCCGGTCCCGGTAGTTCTCCAGCAAGATCCCTCGATTGCTCGATGTGTGCGGCGCGAGGGCACTGCCCGGAAGCGGCAGTGGAGGCGTCGCGGTGGGGTCAGTTGCAGCACCGGCATGGCAGTTCAAACACCGAATCGTGCTGTTGACGCTGAAGTTCCACAGTTTGTACGGCGATGATTTGTCCAGGCTGGCCGTCATCGCGGCCGTGGCGTTCTTGCCGGAAGCCTCGACCGGGTGGAAAGAGGCGTTCGCTGGGTTGAACTCCACGGCTTTGTCCAGCGCGTACTGCGAAGGCTTGAGGTCGGCGTTTGACGTCAACGTCGTGAAACCCGAGTGGCATTTGAAGCACAGCTGGTATTCGCGGGTGACTATGTCGGTCACGCCGTTCAGGAACTTGTACGTCGTAGGCGCCTCGCCGGCCGCGCCATTCACGACCGACACCCCGGAGACGCCGTCCAGCTGTCCGGAGGCGCTCCAGCCGGTCGACAGCGGCGGCGTCTGGGTGTCGTCCCAGATCTGGGTGCTGTCCGTCTTCGCGTTCGCCTTGTGCGAGTTGTGGCAGTCCGCGCATTCGCTGTGTCGATTGCTGACGCCGCCGAACTCGTCCAGCTCGGAGCGGGTGTGCTTGACCGTGGGGGTCTCATCAACGGCGTCGTGGGAGTAGTACTCGCGCGCTGATGGGACGTTCTCGGGAATCGACGTATCGGTGTATTGGCTCTGGACATCCGTGTTGGCGCCCTGACCGCCGCTGCCATGGCACTCGAAGCACAGAACGCTTTGCGAACCCGGCTTGACCAACAGGTTGGGGGCCTTCGTCGCGTGTGTGCGGTGACAGACCGCGCATGCGTCGGTTGTCATGCTGTAAGGGCCATGGATTCCGTCTGGCGCAACGGTCGCGGCGCTCAGGGTGCTGGCAGTCAAGGGATAGGTCATGGTGTTCGGACGGTAGACGGCAACTACGGCAGGGGCCGACGTCGTGTCCGCGACTATCGACTGAGCAGAGAGAAGCGGGTACGAAGCGCCGGGAGAGGTGCTCGTCGGTGCGGGGTCAGCCACGGCGACACCCTGATGCTGACCCGGAGAGAGAACCACAGCAGGCGACGCGCCGAGCCGGATCGTTGCCACGTCAGTTCCCGTCAGAGCCGTCCCGCCGTCGGTGATCCGCATCTCATAACCGGTGAGGTACTGCGCGTCGATCGACAACGATACGGTGAACTCTTCTTCGGTGTAAGAGCCTGCCGGCAGGGTGATGGGCTGGTCTGGGTTAGCGCCCATCGAGTGGTGGCCGCTCACCGCGAGACCGCCTCCCTCGTTGCCGGTGAGGAAGTCGCCGACGGCGATGTCCTCACCCAGCGGACCTTGCATGGTGCCACCACCGAGGCCGAGGCTCGGGACCCATTCGCGGGCTACGTGGAGGGGAACTCCCACCGTCGGCTTGTCGGGTACGACGACGTAGCCAGTGCCCCCGTCCGGGCGGTACTCCAAGCGCGGGGTCTCCGTCTTTGGGCTGGTCCCGTCGTTGTGAAACTTGAATCGTACGCGGAAGGTCTGGAACTGCGACGCGTCGGTCACGGCGGCGTCGACAGGTAGGTAGCTGGCCTGGAACTCGGGGCCTTCGATCCGCGCCAGCACGTGATGGTCGACAGGGACGCCAACTGGTGTGGCTCCGGACGACGGGCTGGGAATGGAGATCGTGCTCGGACCCGTGGTCGTGCTGGGACCCGTGGTCGTGGTCGTGCTGGGACCCGTGGTCGTGGTCGTGCTGGGACCCGTGGTTGCGGTCGTAATAGGAGTCTCGGTCGCTGTCGGAGTTACCTCGGCGGCCAGAGCCATGACCTGCGAGGGGCCGAATGGGGTCAAGGCAAGGGCAACCGCGGCCACCAGGACCAAAGAGACGGCTGGGTATGCCACTACAGCCCGCAGGCGAATGCGGTGAACTGGACCCTTGCTCATGCGCTTCACAGAGAACTTCCTGAGGTTGCTGATCGTTTGGTGAAGGGCCTTGGGTGGACCGGTAGACCGGGCCACCCAAGGCCCGAAAACACGCAATTTCTTACGTGGGTATCACTTCTCTAGACGTTGTGGCACATAACGCAGGTGCCACGGTTGTCAACGCGGAGCAGCCGGCTGGTACCCGCGGGGGTCCCGCTGGTTCCAGGCTGGGCCACGCCGGCGTGGTCGGTGTACGGGGTGGCCACGCCGCCCTTGGCGGTGGGAACCAGACCATCAGGCGCCGTGAACGTGGCCGCCCGGCTGGTCATGTTCGCACTCGTGCCGTGAGAGACGTGGCACTGAATGCAGTTCGGGCTGTTTGCCTTGCCCGACTCCGAGCGGTGACGGTACGTGAAGGTTGCATCGACAACACCAGCAGCATCCGTCAAAGGAGTCTTGTAGGAACCGCTCCCCGCCAGGTAGCGAGTGTGGCACGTGGTGCACCACGCGGCGATGTTGGCAACGTAGCCGTCCGGGGTACCGGCAGCAGGTGCAACTCCACCCTTAACCAGCGGAACGTTGGGGTCCCCAACCAGCCAGTAGTCGGTCGTCGTGTAGACCTTCGTAATCGCGTCAGGAATGTTGACCGCGACAGCTGCACCTGANTCGTTCGGGATGGGCTTCAGGATGCGGTAGTTGCCGTTGCCGTGCGGGTCGTGACATGAGCCGCACTCCAGCGTGACGCCAGCCTTACCCGGGTTGACGGCAGCCGAGACGGCACCGTTGCCCCACATGGTGCCGGACGTCGTGCCATCGATCTGGTGCCGTGACGTAACAACCGCGGGCACGGTTCCAGCGGGGGCCGTGGCACTGTGCGACTGCCGAGGCGTAATCCCCGTAATCGGGTCAGGAACCGTTGCTGGCCCCATCGTCTTTGTTGCGGTAGCACCATTGATCAGGGCGAACTCGAAGCCGCCGCCTCGAAGCGCAAGGCTGTCGTCGTTGTTGACGCCGTCAATAACATCCAGAGATGCTGCCGACCCGCCGTGGCAGGTGTAGCACAAAGCGGGCTGAGAGTCCTTCAGCAGGTACTCAGCCTTGGCTGTGTGCGCCCGGTGACAGGATGCACACCGGCCACCTCCCGCGATGGAAACGAGCGCCGTGTCGCCAGCGGCTACCTGGGTGGACCCGTGCGGCCCGGCGTCAGCCGCTGCTGGGCCGACACCACCCATCGTGAACATGAGGGCACTTCCTGCTCCCAAGAGGAGAAGTCTCTTCATTGCCCCACCTTCTTTTCGCATTATCTGTGCTCCTTTTCCTTCACTGTGTTCGTGCAGGCTGTGTTCGTGCATGTTCAATCCCTTTCATCTGCCGCCGGACGGAGCGGCGTTGGATGCCCCTAGCCCCTCTCTCCCGTGCTCAGTAGCCCCACACCTGGACCCGGTTGTTCTCCCGGTCGGTGACGTAGATGTGAGCACGTGTATCGGTGGCGATCCCGTTGGGGAACTCGAACGTCCCGTCGACCTGTCCCTCCGTGCCGAAGAGTCCAACGTAGGTCGGCACTGCCGAATCTGAGTTGCCGAGGTTGTAGACCTTGACATTCTGGTCAGAGGTGTCCACGACGTAGAGCCTTCCGCTGTCGTCGACAGCCGCTCCTCTCGGCATACCGAGGTCGCCCTCGCCGATGCCGGGACTGATCGTGGAGAGCATCTTCCCGTACAGGCTGAAGACCACCAGTCGGCCGTTGTTGCTGTCGCTGACCTCGATATTTCCGTGAGAGTCGACCACGATCCCGTTCGGGAAGGACAGGCCGGGTGTGCCCATGGAATGCACCAGCGTGCCGTCGGGTCCGAAGACCAGAACCCGGTGTGTCTTGGTGGTGGGGCCCTTGATGTCGGTGACGTAGAGACTGCCGTCGGGACCGAACGCAAGCGCCAGGGGAGCCCACTTGCCCCCAAGGCTTCCCTTGGGAGCAAAGGTGCGTAGGAACGTGCCCTTCGCGTCGTAGACATAGATCGAGGCGCTTAGACGGTCGCTGACATAGACGTCTTGCGTGGTCGGGTTGATGGCCACGTATATGGGTAGATGTGCTGGGCCGGTGGACAACGGGGGGGTGAGGGTGCCGACAGGCTTGCCGGTGCGGTCGTAGACCCGCACCAGGCGCGCTCCGTCACTCTCAGTGACATAGATGCGGTCTCCAGAGGGGGTGACAGCCACGCCGAGCGGCTTGGTCGCTCCGTAGATGCTGAGCTCGTAGTGCGGCATCGTCGTTGAGCTGAGTCCTGGCAGCTCGGAAAGCGGCTTGCGGTTCATGAGGTACCAGACGACCAGGAGGGCCAGGATCACCAAGGCGATCAGGAGAGCAGTGATCTTTGCCTTACGCTTCTTGCTCATCTTCGTGGGCGCCGCCTCACCGGCGATGCCACTGAAACCGTCGATGGGAGACGCCGTGATCTCAGGGGACTCCGGCGGAGTGTTGTCGAAGGTGGTCATGTCAGCTTGGTCCTTGCGTCGTGGCGGAGCTCGTAGGTCCTGGGGTCGGCCCCGTGCCGAGGCGTGACAGGGCGGAGGTCGCGGCGACGTTGGTGCGATCGCGGCTGAGCACTTCCTTGTACCAGGTGATTGCCTCGGGATTGTTGGACTCCATCTCGGCCATCAGGCCGAGTCCCAGCAGGGCATCGACTGCCTCCGGTCCATTGACCAGCGTCTTGAGTTGGGTTTTCGCAACGCCCGGCTTCTTGAGACAGAAGTCCGCCATCCCGGCGGCGTACGTCTTCTGGGGGGCAAGGTTGAGTTTTCCGTAAGCCAGGGCGAGCTGAGAGTAGGGCTCACACCAGCCGGTCGGCACGAACAGGAGGGCCTTCTTAAGGGGGGCGATGGCGAGCTTGGGTGCGTTGGCGTTGAGCTCGGCGACCCCCAGGAGGTACAAGGAGTCCGAGTCAGTGGCGTTGATCCTGAGTGCGGCTTCGAGCTCGGTTATCGCCACCCTTGTCGCCCCCTGCTTCACAGCGATCGAGCCGAGGTAGTAGTGGGCTTCCTGCGCCACAGTGTCGGCGCCGGCAAACTCACCCTTGGCGGCCACATCAGTGACCTTGTGGTAGCTCACCGCGGCGGCCGTGAGGTCACTTTTGTCAAAAAGGATCTGCCCGCGACCCATCAGCGCAGTCCGGTTGCCGGCGTCGGCCTTCAGAATCTCGTCGTACTGCTTCAGTGCGTCATCCGGGCGCTTGTCCTGGAGATAGGCCGCCGCGAGCTGAAGCCGAACTTGGATGTTGTTCGGTGTCTTCTTCACGGCAGCCTCGGCACCCGCGATCTGCCGACCAACCATGGACGGGCCAGCGTCGACATGCTGGTCCTGGTAGTAGAAACCACCGAACGCCAGGGCGCCGGCCACGAGCACCAGGGCCCCGAGCCGCATCAGACGACTGAACGTCTGGTCTGTGACGGAGGCTTTCCGTCGACTCAACTTCATTGTGATGCCAGTTCCTCTCGCTATGCCCGACACGCCTTCGAATCAAGCGCGTGCGCGACATGGAGGCGAGGACCTCCGCAAACCATCCTGTCTTCCGCACGCGTGGGATCCCATCCGTCGCACGGTAGATTTCGGGTACAGGCACTCTTGAACCCGTGGGCCCTAGGGTCAGGATCCGGCGCCGGGTTTCTAGACGGTCGGAGCTGCGAGAGTCCTGACGCGGCGGGCCTTGACCGGCCGCGTGACGATGCTGCTCTCGCGGACTGCCTGGACGATCTGCTCGAGCCCGGCGGCGCATGGCGCAATGACCGAGCCCCGGGTGATGACAGTGCTCACGTCAATGAGCACGGCGTGTGGGGCGAGCGTGGTCAGGTCGAACTGCTCGAAAGGATCGCTTGACTCGAAGATGACGACCGACGGACCGAGGGCCAGAGCCGACCTGACGGCCTCAGGGTGACGCATCGACGCCACCGTCGCCTCGACGCCGATCTGGGCCCGAACGTACTTGGCGATTCCCTCACCAAGCAGGGCGTGCTCGTAGAGGATCACGACCGGGTGCTGCGTTTCGTTCGCCACGGCCTGCCCCTTCCCGGTAGCACGTGATTCCCGCCACTTTGAACGGTAACCACCCCCGCACCCCCACGACCATCCCCGAACCGGCACAGTTCCCGACCGGTCTATCTCTACCTCGCAGTGCGTCACTCGTCGACTGGTCGGCGTCCCAAGCCCTGCCGCACGATGTATGCCGTGGCCTGGATGCGGTTCTCCATGTGCAGCTTTTCGAGGGCGTTGTGGACGTGGTTCTTCACGGTGCCCTCCGTGATCGAGAGACTCTTGCCGATCTCTTTGTTGCTCATGCCCTCAGCCACCAGCTGGAGGATCTCGAGCTCGCGGCGTGTGACGGGCGGCCCCTCGGGCTGCGCCGGAGAGGAGGTCCGCCTCGTGGCCCCGTTCTGGATCTCGCTCAGCAGCCGCCCGGCGATGGCCGGCGACAGGGGCGTCTCGTTGCGCATGACAGACCGAATCATGTCGTAGAGCTGTTCGGGTCGAAGATCCTTCAGGAGATACCCGTGGGCTCCGAATCGAATGGCGTCGAAGACATGGTCGTCGGCCTCGGACACGGTGAGCATGATGACCTTGACGGTCGACAGCTGCTCGCGGATGAGACGGACAGCTTCAACCCCGTCCATCACCGGCATCTCGACGTCCATCACGACGAGGTCCGGCAGCAGCAGGCGCGCCTTCTCCACGGCATCGAGACCGTTCTCGGCCTCCCCCACGACCGTCATGTCGTCACGACCGTCGATCAGCGACGCGATGGCGCCTCGGAAGAGAGGCTGATCGTCAACGAGCAGGATGCGGATCGGTTCGTGCGCCTGCATTCATCACCTCGACGGGAGCTGTTCTCGGATGCGATCGCTCGGGGACGCTTGCAGTGACATGCGTTCCACGCCCTGGGGCNGAGTCGATCGTAAGGCTACCGTTGAGGAGCGCCATCCGCTCGCGCATGGTGAACAGCCCGAACCCGTCCCGGTCGAAGGGCGAGCCACCCTGGTCGAAGCCGTGACCGTCGTCCTCCACGACAAAGGTCGTGCTCGAGTCGGACTCGGTGATCCGGACGATGGCCGACTTGGCACCCGAGTGCTTGCGGACGTTCGTCAGCGCCTCTTGGATGACCCGGATCACCTGGACCTCACACCGCGGCGACAGGGCCAGCTTGTGGTCGAGGTCGCTGCTCAACGAGGTCTCGATCTTGCACTGCTGGGTGTACTTGGTCAGGTAGTCGCGGAGGTTGTCCTGCAGCCCCCGCTCGGTCTTGCTCGAGCCGCGCAGACCGAGGATCGACTCGCGGACGTCCTGGTAGGCGTCCTCACAGATATCCGCGATCTCAGCCAGCTCCTCCGCGACCGCGGGGTTGTCGCAGACCTCTTCGCGGGAGTCCAGCGCTCGGAGCCGCAGATGGGTCACACCGAGNACNTGCGCCAGGCTGTCGTGCATCTCGCGGGCGATCCGCTCGCGTTCGGCGAGGACCGCACGCTGGCGCCCGTTCTCGCGCATCTGAGCGCTCGTGATGGTGATCGCAGCAAGGCCGGAGAGGGTCACGAGGAAGCCACGGTCACGCTCGGTGAACGGGACCTCGGATCTCCGGNCGATCCACAGCTCTCCCAGCAACCCGATCGGGCCGCGGATCGGGACCACCATGTCGGCGTTCCAGTCCGGCGAGGACCGAACCGGGCAGACAGCCGCGGGCCCGTGGTCCTGGTGGCGAGACCCAGCCTCGGAAGTCATACAGGCGGTGCCTTCGGCGAAGGAGGCCCCGCTCTCGGACGTCCCAGCGAACTGGACGGATCGAGAGGCGTCCTCGTCGAGGCTCAGGACGGCCTCGTCGCTGCCCATGAGCTCCCGCGCGTGCTGGACCACGGCCGAGAGGATGTCAGGGGGCGGGTTCTGGTTCGAGATCTGCAGGAGCACGTCGTAGAAGGCGTGCCCTTCGTACTTCCTGCGCTGGAGGTCGGCCACGAGCTGNGCGAGCTGGATCGCGCTGGCCANCTGATGGCCNATGGTCTGCAGCGTGCCCGAGGCCAGGCGGTCGCCCGCGCCTGCACCGACNGGGAGCCAAAGCCGCATCCGGCCGACGGTCACCGTCCCCGTTGACAGCGGGAAGTCAATGATGGGCGCGTCATCGCCACCAGGGTCNTTGGGCACGAGCATNGCTGACCCGGGGGCTGCGAGCAGACGCCGTGTCACGCCCGCGCCTTCAGGCGATCGGTCCTCGGTGTTGAAAATGGTGACTGAGACCTGAGCCGCGCCGCTCGTGACGAGCACGCTCTCGAGGGCCACGTCGATGATCCGGTCCACACCGACTTCGCCCTGCACGGCGCTCGACACGGCGTTCATGGCCGCCAGCTCACGGTTCTGCCTGACCACTTGTCGCTGCGCTCGATCGATGAACCGGAACATGACCAGGCCGAAGACAAGGATCGACGCCACAGTGACGCCAATGAAGACGGGGCGGTAGCCGTCCCAGAACCCGTCGAGCCTCAGGTCTCTGGCCTCAACCCTGTAGTGGACGAACTCCAGGGCAAGGATGAAACAAACCGGCAGCAGGACGCTCATCACCTTGAGGCGGCGATCGACCCACTTGTAGGCCCAGCGCTCGGCTGCTCGCGCCGAAGGCTGGTGCGCAGACGTGGGCATCGCGGCCTTCGCAGGCTCAAACCTCGCGTGCGCGGACTCAGACGTCGACTCCGACTCCGACGTCGAGGCCGAGGTCACGTTGTCTGCCCGAATACTGATCTTGCCTCCTAGGTCCACACGCTGACGCTGGGCGCCGCTCAGGACCCATCCATCGTACGGCCTCGTGTCCAGCCCGAAGCCCAGCCGCAGTCGAGCAGATCACGTCGGCTCCCTGCGCGTGACGTGGCTAACATCGAGGACGGGACCAAGGTCCTAAGGCAAGCCTAACCTCACCATGTACGGTCGCAGGATGACCTTGCCTGAGAGCCCACTGGGCGCCGAGCTGCGCGTGACCGGTGTCCGGCTGCCGGCGCCGGACGCGTTCCGCCTGAACGAGATGGGCATTCGGTTGGGGACGCTTGCCCACGTCACGCAGCACGCGGCTTTCGGCGGCCGGGTCATCGCCGTGGCCGGGTCCCGCTATGCACTCGACGGCGGGACGGCGGCCCTCATCGACGTTGAGCCGGTGCCACGCCGCACATGAGCAGCTGTCACGGCTCCGCCCCCGCGGCGCCTCTCAACCACTCCGCCATCGCGACCATGCCGGACGTCCTGCGGGTGTTGTTGGTCGGCGGACCGAACGTGGGCAAGTCCACCCTGTTCAACGCACTGACCGGCGCTCGGCANCACACCACGAACGCCCCCGGCACCACCGTCGAGCTCGCCACCGGCACCTGGCGCACCGCCTCGACCTCCGTCGCGGACTCGGCCACAGAGCGGTCAATTGTCGACCTCCCCGGCAGCTACAGCCTGCTGGCCCGATCGGCCGATGAACAGGTCACCGCGGAGGCAGTGTGGGAGCTCGCGCGGAGCACCGGCGAGGTGACCGGCCAGCGAGGCGTTGTCGTCGCCGTCCTGGATGCCACCGCGCTCGCCCGGTCCCTTTATCTGCTGGCCCAGGTTGCCCAGACTGGCGTGCCGCTTGTTGTCGCCCTGACGATGCTCGACCTCGCTGCAACCGCGACCGACTCGCCCACGTCGGGCGTGGGAGCCCGACGCTTTGGCGGCGGCTCTCGCGGCCTCGCTCGGCGTACCCGCCGTCGCCGTCGACCCACGCAGCCGAGCTGAC
>JGI24130J36418_10000407_pt1 | contig 14019 bp, 10 predicted proteins | sample BarGraNGADG00212_FD_36418 | JGI IMG/M metagenome (IMG submission 36418)
CCCTGCACTGCGGCGCCCGCGTCGGGCGGTCAACCAAGCACAGCATGGTTGACCGCCTGGGGCCGGTCGCCGCTTTGCCGCGCAGGTTGTGACGAGCCGGGGCTGCCCGGATGCCGCGGGTGCCAGCCGGGAGGACCTTTGGCTCTATGAACCGAGGCATCGGTGAGCCACGATGGCACCGAAGCGGATTGAGATCTCGACTCGAGGTCAATACCCCTGTCAATACGAATCTCTCTGCAAGAAAGTGGACATGTACAAGATTCTTGANCGAGTGGATTATTCGGATGACGTGTATATGCAGGTTATCGAGGCTCCNGCGGTAGCCGCAGCCTGCGAGGCGGGGCAGTTCATCATCCTGATGATCCACGAAGAGGGGGAGAGGATTCCCCTCACCATCGCCGATTTCGACCGCGAGGCGGGCACGATCACCATCGTCGTGCAGGCGGTCGGCACCTCGACGCGGCATCTGCAGACGCTGGGCAAGGGCGACTCGGTCAGCAACTTCATCGGCCCGCTGGGTATGCCGAGCGAGATCGAGAAAGTGGGCACCGTCATCTGTGCCGGCGGCGGCGTCGGCGTGGCGCCGATCTATCCCATCGCCAGGGCGCTCAAGGAAGCCGGGAACAAGGTCATCGCCATCCTGGCCGCCCGCAACGAGAGCCTGCTGTTCTGGGAAGACAAGATGCGGGAGGTCAGCGACGAGCTGATCATCACCACCGATGACGGCAGCAGAGGCCGCCACTGCCTGGTCACCGAGCCGCTCAAGGAGCTCTGCGAAGCCGGTGACGTCGATCTCGTCTACGCAATAGGCCCGGGCATCATGATGAAGTTCTGCGCCAAGACCACCAAGGAGTATGGCGTCAAGACCCTCGTCAGCCTCAACTCGATCATGGTGGACGGCACTGGCATGTGTGGCGGTTGCCGCGTTAGCGTCGGCGACGAGACCAAGTTCGTCTGCGTAGACGGGCCGGAGTTCGACGGGCACAAGGTTGACTTCGATCTGCTGATGTCCCGGCAACGGCAGTACCTCACACAGGAGAAGCAGTCATTGGACGCCTATCTGTCCAGGGCCGCCGCGTCGCCTGCAACAGCGTGCAAGAGGGCGGTGGCTGCGCATGTCTGACCTCGCCGACGTCGTGCACGCAGAGCGGCCCCCGAGGAAGCCGAAGAAGCCGAAGCTGCCTCGCACGGACATGCCCTGTCAGCCAGCGGCGCAGCGGGCGACCAACTTTGGCGAAGTCACTCTCGGCTACGACGATGACATGGCCATGATCGAGGCCAGCCGCTGTCTGCAGTGCAAGAAGCCCAAGTGCGTGGACGGCTGCCCGGTGGGCATCGATATCCCCGCCTTCGTCCTGCTGATCGAGGCCGGGGATCCCGCCGGCGCCATCGCCAAGCTCAAGGAGACAACCAGCTTCCCGGCCGTCTGCGGCCGCGTCTGCCCGCAGGAGGAGCAGTGCGAACAGCTTTGCGTCCTGGGCGTGAAGCAGGAGCCGGTCGCCATCGGGCGCTTGGAGCGCTACGCCTCCGACTGGGAATTTGCCCATGACGCCTCCGGCAAGCCGCAGGTCGCGCCGAAGAAGGGCAAGCATGTTGGTGTTGTGGGTTCCGGCCCGGCCGGCCTCACCTGTGCCGGCGAGCTGGCCAAGATGGGCTATGACGTCACTATCTATGAAGCCCTGCACAAGCCGGGAGGGGTCTTGGTCTATGGGATTCCTGAGTTCCGGCTGCCCAAGGCGATCGTGGCGCGGGAGTGCGCCTACGTCGAGTCCCTGGGCGTAGAGATCAAGCCGGACTATGTCATCGGGCGCACCTTGACGGTCGACCAGATGCTGGCCAACGGCCATGAGGCCATCTTCTTGGCCAATGGCGCCGGACTGCCCTCTTTCATGGACATTCCGGGGGAGAACCTGAACGGCGTGTACTCCGCCAACGAGTTCCTCACCCGGTCGAACCTGATGAAGGCCTACCGCTTCCCGGAGTACGACACACCGATCGCGGTAGGCAAGAGGGTCGCCGTTATCGGCGGCGGCAATGTGGCCATGGACGCGGCCCGCACCGCCCTGAGGCTGGGCGCCGAGGTGCACCTCATCTATCGTCGTACCCGCGACGAGATGCCGGCGCGCGGTGAGGAGATCCACCACGCCGAGGAGGAGGGGATCGTCTTCGACCTGCTGGCCAGCCCGACGCAGATCATCGGCGATGCCGATGGCTGGGTCAAGGAGATCGAGGTCATCGACATGGAGCTGGGGGAGCCGGACGCCAGCGGACGCCGGCGCCCCGTCCCCATCGAGGGCTCCGGGAGACGCATCCCCGTGGACGTGGTCATCGTCTCGGTCGGCACCAATGCCAACCCGCTGTTGACGAAGAGCACCACCGGACTTGATCTCACCAAGTGGGGCAACATCGTCGCCGACCAGAACACTCTGGCGACCAGCAAGAAGGGCGTGTTCGCTGGTGGCGACATTGTCACAGGCGCCGCCACGGTCATCCTGGCGATGGGCGCCGGCAAGACCGGCGCGCGCTCCATCGACCGCTATCTGCAGGGCCAGCCTCTGCTGACGGTGGAAGAGGAGGAAGCGATCGCTGGGTCGTGACAGGGCGCGTTAGCCTGTCCTAACCGATACCCCAGGGGGTACCGTTCCACGTGGGTCGGGAGTCGATCCGCTGTTCTCATTCTGGAGCGCACATGGCTCGAGTCGTCGTTCTGGGTGCAGGCATCTCGGGGCACACGGCCGCACTGCACCTTCGCCGCATGCTGGACGCGACGCACGAGGTCGTCGTCGTCTCACCCAAGGCTGACTGGAACTGGATTCCGTCAAACATCTGGGTCGGTGTCGGGCGGATGACGGCGAGCCAGGTGACCTTTCCGCTGGCCCCGGTCTACGTGAAGAAGGGCATCGACTTTCGTCAGGCCAAGGCGGTGGCCCTCCACCCTGAGGGCGACGGCGACCAGAGGCGCAGCTCGGTCGACGTCGTGTACACGATGGCCGCCCGCGAGGGCGAGACGGAACGGATCGAGTACGACTACCTCATCAACGCGACCGGGCCGAAGCTCAACTTCGCTGCCACGCCCGGGCTCGGCCCGGATGGGCACACGTTGTCGGTATGCACTGCGGAACACGCCGAGCTCACTGCCGATGCGTTCGCCGAGGTCATCCGCAAGCTCGAACAGGGCGAGCACCAGACGCTGGTGATCGGAGTGGGGCACGGCACGTGCACGTGCGAGGGCGCAGCGTTCGAGTACACCTTCAACGTCGAGCACGAGCTTCGGATGCGCGGTCTGCGCGACCGCGCCGACGTCATCTACCTCACCAACGAGTACGAGCTCGGTGACTTCGGTGTCGGAGGGATGTCCTTCAAGCAGAACGGATTCGTCACGACGAGCCAGCTCTGGACCGAGTCGCTCTTCAAGGAGCGAGGTGTCAAGGCACTTTCCAGGGCACACGTGCAGCGGGTCGAGGAGGGTCGGCTCCACTACGAGACCCTCGACGGTGAGGAAGGGGCCCTCGACTTCGACTTCGCGATGCTGCTGCCGCCTTTCCGTGGCGCTGACCTGCTCGCGTTCGACCGGAAAGGCGATGAGATCACCTCGGACGTCTTCGCCCCGAGCGGATTCCTCAAGGTCGACGCCAACTACACCGCGAAGCCGTTCGAGGAATGGCGTGCCGAGGACTGGCCCAGGACGTATCTGACGCCCAAGTATCCGAACCTGTTCGGCATCGGCATCGCCTTTGCACCGCCGCACCCGATCTCGCGGCCACGCACGAGCGCCAAAGGGACAGTCATCTCACCAGCACCGCCGCGAACCGGCATGCCATCAGGGCTCATGGGTCGCCAGGTCGCGCGCAGCATCGCCGACATGATCCAGAAGGGCGCCACGACTCCGACCCACACGGCGTCAATGGCCGAGATGGGTGCCGCCTGCGTAGCCTCAGCGGGAGCAGGGTTCCGTAAGGGAACGGCGGCGGCTATGACCATGTTCCCTGTCGTGCCCGACTATGTGAAGTTCCCCGGCTACGGCCGGAGTCTCACGGACACGACAGGCGAGATCGGCCTCGCAGGTCACTGGATCAAGCACATGCTCCACCTCATGTTCATCTACAAGGCGAAGGGTCGACCTGGGTGGTTCCTGGTGCCGGAATGAGCGATCTGACGCCGTTCTCGGGAGGTCGACACCAATGAGCGGAACACAGCCCACACCAAGTGCCAAGCGCGACGTGCCCGAGACACCAGCCGCAGTGGCCACACCCGACAACCTGGAGTCATCGACTGCACCCATGCCGACGCCGCACACGGTGCGCATGCGCACCAACCTTCCGTTACAGGTCGTGCGCTTCGGAATCGTGAACCTCAGGATGCTCCGGATGGTGCTCAAGTCGCACAAGTGACCTGAGCCTCTCCGTTGTGGCCACCCGGTCGGCGCGTCCCGTCCTTCGCGCACAACACGGATCCGATGGTGACTGCTTTCCTGACGACCGTTCGGACATCATCAAGATGATCCTTCCCACCGCGGTTCCTCGGGAGTCGTCCAGGTTGGGGCTGCTTCGTTCGGATCTTGTTCGACCCTCCTGAGACGCCCGGTCGTTGGGACCCGTATTGCGGACGGGCCGGATAGCCTCGATCGTATGCATCTCAACCCGACGCTCACCCTCGCCAGGCGCGCCGTCGCCACGCTGGGCTCCACCCTGCATCCCGACGGCTATCACGGTGCCTACGAACGAGCGGGGTTCTTCGAGGGCTGGTACGTGAAGCTCATCTCGAGTGACCGCTCGGCCCGGATCGCGGTGATCCCCGGGATCTTCCTGGGCCTGGAGGACTCAGCCGGCCGCCACGATGAGGCGTTCGTCCAGGTCCTCGACGGATCCACCGGACGGTCGTGGTATGAGCGCTACGACGCTGCGGACTTCCATGCCGCGACCGGTCGCTTCGACGTGGCGATAGGGCCGAACCGGTTCAGCGCGGAGGGAATCACGCTCGATCTGCCGGGATCAGGTCTGCGCGGGCGGGTTGACTTCACCACCGGGTTCGACCCATGGCCGGTGACGATGAGATCGCCAGGGATCATGGGCTGGTACGCGTGGGTCCCGGTCATGGAGACCTACCACGGGGTCGTCTCCTTCGGGCACGATCTTTCCGGCGAGCTGTCGCTGGGCGGTGTCTCCCTGCCGTTCGACGGGGGACGCGGCTATCTCGAGAAGGACTGGGGACGCGCGTTCCCCGCCGGCTACATCTGGATGCAGAGCAATCACTTCACCGACTCCGGCGTGAGCCTGGTCGCCTCGATCGCCGTCATTCCCTGGCGCCGCACGCGGTTCCGTGGGTTCATCGTCGGGTTGCGGATGCCCGGTCCGGATGGTCGACCCGCACTGCACCGGTTCGCCACCTACACGGGGGCGCGCACGAGGACGCTGACCGTCGATGACGACCAGGTGCGCTGGTCGCTGCGCAGCCGGGCGGGCCTGACTCTGGATATCACGGCAGAACGTCGACGNGGCGGGTTGCTGCACGAGCCGGCGCGCACACAGATGCACCGTCGCGTCGANGAGACCTTGGACGCCCGCATCCACGTGACGCTGACCGATCGCGACGGCCGGACAATCTTGGCCGACTGCGGTGAGGTCGCCGGGCTCGAGGTGCACGGCGACATCGACGAGCTGCTTGCGATGGCCTAGCGATGGCATACCCCACGCCCGGCTCGCCGCCTACAGCAGCGGGTGGTCGTTCTGGCGCCGGGACGTAGCTCAGCGGTGTTCCACCAGCCACCAGGCGGCATGCGGCGGCAGCCAGAAGCTCCCGTCGGCGTCAGGTTCGACGAACCGGGAGCTGATCGCGTCGAATGGACGGTCAAGTCCGAGCTCCGCCACCCGTGCGGCTGACCAGGGGCGCCAGCTGTCGGTGACGTTGTAGAGGCCGACCAAGGGTCCGAAGGGATGGCGACGGAGAGTCCCGAGAACACCCCAGTCGTCGACCTGCAACACCTCACTGGCCACGCTGGCATGCAGTTGGGGAAGGTCCGCGCGCACACGTGCGAGATCGGTCAGGCCTGAAAATGCCCGTCCCCCCGCAGTCACCGGGTCGTGCCGGGACTTCGCCAGGTCCGGGTCCAGTCGAGGACGGTGTGCCCACCGGTTGTCGCCGACGTGGCCCTCCTCGGCGGCCCAGTCGGGGTCGTTCAGCATCGCCAGCTCGTCACCGCTCCACAGCACGGGGATCCCGCCCCACGCGAAGATGATGGCGTGGGCGAGCAGGAACCGGCCGATCGCTTGTTCCACCTCGTCCGGCGACCGCGCGGACGCCATACCGACCAGACTGGCTGAGGTGCCGCTGATGCGCCGGTCGCCGGTCGCCGGGTTGTACTGGAAGGTCAGGCCGCGCGCAGGTGACGAGGGGTAGAGACCGGAGTACCAGTCCGACAAGAAGTGTCGGTGGGCTGATCCTGAGAGGCCGACAGCCTCGGCATCCGCGTCGTCGATCGCCCAGCCGATGTCGTCATGACAGCGCACGTAGCAGATCCAGGTCGAGGACGCTGGCGCTGGCGGGAGGGTGGACAAGGCATGGGCGGTGAGACGGACGTCGCCTGTCGCGAGCATCGACCAGATCTGAACCATGAGGCTGTTGTGATAAGCGAGATCGCACACCTTGCCGTGATGGCTTCCCTGCCCCAGGTACTGCACGAGGTCGCTCGGCCCGACGATCGCCTCTGCCTTGAATGACACCGCAGGGCAGGCAATTCGAGCCAGTGCACGCAGCACCTGGGTAATGGAGTGGACCTCCGGCTGGTTCTGGCAGTTCGTGCCCAGTCGCTTCCACAAGAACGCGATGGCGTCGAGCCTGAGCACCTCGACCCCGGCATTGGCGAGGAAGAGAACGATCTCGGCATACTCCAGAAGCACGTCCGGGTTGGCCCAGTTGACGTCCCACTGCCACTCGTTGAACGTCGTCCACACCCAACCCGCGACCTCTGGGTCCCACGTGAAGCTGCCAGAGCTGAACTCAGGGAAGATCTCGGGCAGGGTGAGCTCGTAGGCGTCTGGCTGCGCGCGGTCGGGAAACAGGTGAAAGTACCGTCGGTAGCGCTCACTGCCCGCGCGCGCAGCTTGCGCCCAGGCGTGCTCCCTGGCGACATGGTTCAGCACGAGGTCGAGCACGAGGCTGATTCCGTTGTCCCGCAGGGACTTCGCCAGGCTACGCAGATCGTCCATCGTCCCCAGGTCGGGACGAACTTCTCTGTAGTCGGCCACGGCAAATCCGCCGTCGCTGCCGCCCGCGCGGGGACGGAGCAAGGGCATGAGGTGCAGATAGGTGACACCGAGCTCCTGCAGGTAGGGGATCCGGTCGCGGACCCCTGCCAGATCGCCCGCGAACCGGTCGGCATACGCGGCGTAGCCCACCATGCGGGGCTGCTGCAACCAGTCAGGCTGCAGGCTGCGGACAAGATCGAGCCGGTGAAGGTCGGGGTCGCGGACGAGGTATGCCGTCGCCGCGTGATCCGCTAGGCGCAGCGCCACCTCGCGTGTGGTCCGGGCGTCGTACAGCGCGCCAAGCCCGTCGACGAGGTCGGGCCACCATCGGTCCAGCCTGAGTGCGAACAGCTCCCGGCGTTCGTCGGACATCGCGGCCAGCACCCCCGCGCACTGTTTCTGAGCAACCGGCAGTCCTTCGTCCATGACCGGAATCCTCCAACCAACCATGCAGCGGCGCCAGTGGGTCGATCAGCGCAGACAGATGATCGAGGCCGACTGGCCCGGCAGGGTGATCTGGTGGCCTTCGGTATGCAGGCCCGCCTCNGTCCCGAAGATCACCTCGCCGGGGGCGTTTGGTAGNTGCTGAGCGTGGTCGGCCAGGTTCGCCAGCACGTCGAACGCACCGCGGTGCACGATGATCCACTGCGCCGTCTCGTCGAAGTCGACCTCGACCCGGTCAAGACGCGGGTCAGCCAGATCCGGGCGCTCACGACGCAACCTCAGCAGCTGGCGATAGATCGCCAGGATGTCCGCATGCCCGGGTTCGCCTTGTTCGGACCAGCGCAGCTTCGCCTCGATGAACGAGGCCGGATCCTGTGGGCTGACGACCTCGTCGGCGTCCCAGCCGTGCTCTGCGAACTCGTCGATCCGCCCAGCCGCTGTGGCCACCGCAAGCTCCGGCTCGGGGTGCGACGTGAAGAAGGGCCAGGGAGTGCTCGCGGCCCACTCCTCTCCCATCCAGAGCATCGGGGTGAACGGCGACGTCAGCAGAAGGGTGGCGCCAACCTTCAGCATGCCGGGGGATGTGGTCCGGGGGAGACGGTCGCCGGCGGCCCGGTTGCCCACCTGGTCATGGTTCTGGAGGCAGACGACGAACCGGTACCCCGGGGTGCGTTGGGTGTCCACCGGCTTGCCGTGGTTGCAGCTCCGGAAGCTGGAGTAGGTCCCATCGTGGAAGAACGCCCGGGTGAGCACCTTGGCCAGCGCGGACAGCGACCCGAAGTCGCTGTAGTAGGCCTGCCGCTCCCCGGACACGAGTGCGTGCAACGCGTGGTGCACGTCGTCGTTCCACTGACCGTCCAGCCCGTATCCACCCTCGTCACGGTCGGTGAAGATGATCGGGTCGTTCAGGTCAGACTCGGCGAGAAGAACAAGGGGTCGGCCCAGCACGGAAGACAGGGCCTTGACCCGGGTCGACAGCTCAGCCAGCACGTGCACGCCGGAGGAGTCATGGAGCGCGTGGACCGCGTCCAGCCGAAGTGCGTCGATATGGAACTCCGACAGCCACATCAGCGCGTTGCCGAGGATGTACTCGCGCACCGGACGGGCCTCCTCGCCGTCCAGGTTGATCAGCTCACCCCACGTGTTACGTCCGGCGTTGACGTATGGACCGAAGCGCGGCAGGTAGTTGCCGGAGGGGCCGAGGTGGTTGTAGACGACGTCGAGCACCACGGCCAGACCTGCCCGATGGCAGGCATCGACGAGGCGTTTGAGCCCGTCGGGGCCGCCGTAGGCGGCGTGCACCGCGGACCAGAGCACGCCGTCATAGCCCCAGTTCCAGCCGCCGTTGAAGTCGTTGACCGGCAGCAGCTCGACATGTGTCACGCCCAGCCCGACCAGGTAGCCGAGCCTTTCGATCGCGGCGTCGAAGGTGCCGACCGGGGTGAACGTGCCAACGTGGAGCTCGTAGATCACGGAGTCGGCAAGAGCGTGGCCGGGCCAGCCGGAGTCGGTCCAGGCGAAGTCGTCGGAGTAGAACCGGCTGGGTCGATGCACACCGTGTGGTTGCCATCGGGATCGTGGGTCGGGAAGCACCTGGTCGTCGTCGTCAAGCAGGAATCCGTAGTCTCGGCCCGGCAGNGCCTCCGCTACGTCCGCCCGCCACCAACCGCCGGTGGCGGGCTCGAGGTCCGCAGTCACCGCCGGCTCGTCGATGGGTTCGTCGGGTTCGGCAATCGCGACACGCACCCGGACGGCGTTGGGTGCCCACACCCTGACCTCGGGCATCAGGACCTCTCGGTGAGCAACAGGGCTACCGGGTACTGGGCGAAGGCATCGGCCACAGAGAGCTCATCGGTATGGCGGGAGCCGGTGAACGCGTCGCGGTACTGACCGGGAGGCAGGGTCAGGGCAGCGTCGCCCCAGCCGCCCGAGGCGGCCAGGCCAACAGGCAGTCGCGTTGCGAGGGTGATGGCGCCGCCACGGTCGAAGGCGACCAGGTGTTCGTGTTTCGGGCCTTCGACCAGCAGAGGCTCATAGCCGGTGAACAGCTCGGGGTGATCCCGGCGGGCTCTCAGCGCACGGCTGACCACCCACAGCTTGGCCGAGGCTGTGCCGTTCAGTGCCGGCGGTGAGGTCAGTGCGGTCAGGGTCTCCTCCCGGGAACCGAAATCTACCGGCCGCCGATTGTCCGGGTCGACCAGCGAGTCATCCCACAGCTCACTGCCCTGGTAGACGTCCGGGACGCCTGGCATCGTCAGCTGAATGACCTTTTGTGACAGCGAGTTCACCCAACCATACGGTTCGATGCGGGTTGACAGGGACGCGATCAAGTTGCGCGCCTCGGGATTGTCGTAGGCGGCGTCGACCGCGGAGTGCACGGCGGCCTCGAATCGCTCGTCCGGGTCGATCCAGCCGGTGCCGTCTGCTGCTTCCCGCATGGCCTTCTGGGCGTGCGCATGGAGTCGGGTTCGTCTGGGCCCGGTCCCGCCGGATGATGGCCCTGCCCCTGCAGTCACCGCCTCCATCGCAACCGCGGTCTGCCAGAGCAGGTATCCGAACGCGGCGTTGGGCACTGGCGCAAGAGCCATCAGTCGCCCTGCCGTGTGGCCCCACTGCTCAGGAAGCTCGGCCAGAACGGCAAGGCAGGCCCGGATGTCCTCGCTCCGTTTGGTGTCATGGGTGGACAGGGTGGTCATGCCTGACGGCGACAATGCGGCCCGGCGCAGCTGCGCGCGGTGGAAGTCGCCGATCGTTGAACCGAAGGTGCCCGGGTAGCCGCCGACCTCGTTGAGCCCGATGAACCGGGTGTAGCGGTAGTACGCGGTGTCCTCGACGCCCTTGGCCATGATCGCGCCGGTCAGCTGCTGGAACCGGACGCACAGCTCGTCCGTCGGGTCGGACAGCCGGGGGAGCAGCGCCTCGATGACGGGGGCGAGCTGCGGTCGGCGCAAGGTGGCGCGCGAAGCGGCTTCGGCAAGGTATCGCGCGCCGAGCGGCAGGTAGGAGCGGTACACCGGAAAGGCGACGGCGAGCTCGGTGAGGGCATCCACCGCCTTGTCGATCTCCGGGACGAGCCGGGCGAGCCGGCATACCTCGGCCTGCAGGATGGTGGTGGCCACCATCCGTTTGCCGTCGGCGATGTGCTGTTCGAAGTCGTGGTCTTCACCTGTCAGGTCCATGTACAGCCGCGTCATGGCGTCTTCTGCGGCTGGGTCCATCAGCAGGGCATTGACCTCGGCCAGCGCGTCGTACCCGGTCATCCCGGCCACCGGCCAGGTTGTGGGGAGCTGCTCGCCAGGTTCGGTGATCTTCTCCACGGTGATCCAACAGCCGGGGGCGACAGCCGCCAACCGGTCGAGGTAGGCGCCCGGGTCGGCAAGCCCGTCCGGATGATCGATGCGAAGACCCGTCACTCCGTAGGTGGATACCCAGCGCAGGATCTCGACATGGGTCGCGTCAAACACCGCCGGATCCTCGACCCGCAGACCGGCCAGGTCGGTCTCCGCGAAGAACCTGCGGTAGTTCTGCTCGGTGTCCGCAAGGCGGAAGCTGACCAGCTGGTAGTGCTGTAGGGCGTGCACCGCCGCCGGGCTGCCCTCACCCGTTCCGGGCGCGATCGGATAGCGATGCGACCCGTAGCGCAGCTCGCTGTCGGCGAGTGTGAGATCAACCTCCGGGTCGGCATCGTCACCGAGGACGGGGATCAGGATCCTGCCGTCGTTGATCTGCCAGTCGATGTCGAACCAGGAGGCGAACGGTGATTCCTGGCCCAGTCGCAGCACGTCCCACCAGGCGTGGTTCTCTGCCGGGGCGCCCACACCCATGTGATTGGGCACGATGTCGACGACAAGGTCCAGACCGGTCGCGNGGCAGGCCCGGGCCAGCGTGGCCAGCCCGGCATCGCCGCCGCGGTCAGGGTCGACGAGCCGGTGNTCGACCACGTCGTACCCATGACTGGACCCGGTGGTTGATCGCAACAAAGGGGAGACATAGACGGCCCCAACCCCGAGCTGGGCAAGGTAGCCGGTCACGGCGGCCGCGTCGAACAGGGTGAACGAAGCGCTGACCTGCAGTCGGTAGGTAGAGCTTGGGGGCACGGCCGGGGCTCGGCTCAGCTGGGGGTCTACGTCCCGCAGACCTGCGTCACCCGGTATCACGCGGTCCGCGTCTTGGCCCTGTCGCCTCGGGAGGCTTCACGCCTCGGGCCCCTCGACGGCCGCCCAAGACAGGGCCCGGACGACGTCGTCGGAGAGGGCGATGCCGTGGGACTCGAGCTCGGCCAGGAGCCGGTCCTCGGCGGCAGACATGGACTGGGGGTTGCTCAGCTGCATGTTCGTGTATGCGGTCTGGAGGATCTGGGCGTAGTCGGCAGCAGTTCGCTCATCGGTCATGTCGTCATCGTGTCGCCGATCAGTCGGCCTGTCACCACCGACACCCGCCGGAGCTCGGTATTCAGGAGCAGCGCCGGTGGTCAGGTCTCCCTTGCATCACCACGGTCATAGGACGAAGGCCTTNCTACCTCTATCGTTTATTTAGTGCCGCGCCCGTGTACGGTGGGCGCATGCCTCGATATGGGTGGGTCAAGCCGGTCTCGGATCGTCGGTTGTCCGATCTGGTGGCAGTGAGGGTGCTGACGCGCGTGTTCCCGCCCCACCTCGTCGACGAGGTGATCGCTGCCACGGGCCGCACCGAGCAGCGGAACCGGTCGTTGCCGGCAAGGTTGACGGCGTACTTCGTCATGGGGATGGCGCTGTACTCCGAGGGGTCCTATGAGGACGTGCTGGGCCTGTTGACCGATGGGCTGTCGTGGGCCTCGGGCTGGCAGGAGAGCTACCCGTCGCCTTCGAAGTCGGCGATCTTCCAGGCTCGGGTCCGGCTGGGCGCGGAGCCGCTGGAGGCGCTGTTCACCCGCGTGGCCAGGCCGCTCGGGACACCCGGGACGCCTGGGGTGTGGCTGTCGGGCCGGCGGCTGGTGGCGATCGACGGTGCCTGCCTGGACGTCGCGGACACGCCTGCCAACGAGGAGTTCTTCGGCCGACCCAATGTGGCGAAGGGTGAGAAGTCGGCGTTCCCCCAGGCCCGGATTGTCNCGGTGGCCGAGTGCGGTACGCACGCGATCCTGGACGCCGTCGTGGGCACCTGCGCCACCTCGGAGGCCGCACTGGCCGACAAGCTGATCGGGCGGCTGCAACCGGGGAGCCTGCTTTTGGCCGAGGGTGGCTTCTCCTCCTACGCATTGTGGAACAAGGCGATCGGCACGGGTGCGGACCTGCTCTGGCGGGCCAGGACCGACCTGCTGCTGGAGCACCGCCGCACCCTGGAGGACGCCTCGTGGCTCGGTCTGCTCCGCCCAGGCGGTGAGAAGAACGCTGAGCCGATCATTGTNCGAGTCATCGACCACACCGTCGAAGACGCTCGCGAGACCCCTGAGCCCTACCGGCTGTTCACCACCATCCTGGACCCGCAAAAGGCTTCGGCCACCGACCTGGCCGCGGCCTACATCGGGCGCTGGGAGATCGAGCGTGCCCTGGACGAGCTCAAGACCCAGCAACGTGGACCCCGCACCGTGCTGCGGTCAAAGTCCCCCGAGCTGGTGCTGCAGGAGATCTGGGGATCCCTCTGCTGCCACTACGCGATCCGGGCGTTGATGGCCGAGGTTGACGCGTAGAGCGGCTGGTCACGAAACGCACGATGCTGCGACGACTTCTTGGCCTTAACTGAACGACAATAGTCTTACGACTATCGAGCCATGGTGCTAGTACCCCGCGCTCTGTCACGGTTGCTGCGGGTTGGGAATTCGCTTCAGTAAGGACAAGGAAGAGTCGCCATGAGTGAGCAGACAGCAGACGGGGTGCTGGTAACGGTGTGTTACCAGCCCCAATCGGTAGGGTCCTACGACCGTGTTCGGGCGGCACCAGGTTCGCCGGCGCGTTGGACAGCGCGATAGACCGTCGATCGGCCGACGGAGAACAGTTCGGCTAGCTCTGCGGTGGTGTGCTGGCCGGCTCGGTACAGCCCGACCAGATGAGTCTCCTGGGTGGGGCTGAGTTTGGGTGGCTTGCCCCGCAGTCGGCCTTTTGCTTTGGCGACTTTCATGCCCTCCCTCGTTCTCATCCTGATGAGGTCCGACTCGAATTCGGCGATCATGGCCAACACGTTGAACAGCAACCGCCCGATCGGGTCGTTCGGGTCGTGCAGCGATCCGCCGATGTTGAGTTTCACTTCGGCGGCGGTGAGCTCTTCGACAATGTCGCGGGCGTCGGGAAGGGAGCGGGCCAGGCGGTCGAGCTTGGTGACCACGAGGGTGTCACCGGAGCGGCAGGCGGCGAGG
>JGI24130J36418_10000408_pt1 | contig 14012 bp, 8 predicted proteins | sample BarGraNGADG00212_FD_36418 | JGI IMG/M metagenome (IMG submission 36418)
TCGCAATCTCCAGCAGGTGCCCATCGCCATCAATGATAATGTCTTTCTGAATACTCACCTTAACATCTCTTGCCGGATTATTCTTCCTGACCGTAAGGAGGATGGTCCGAACCATTTTGCTTAAATCAACGGATTCGCGTTTAAATTCAACCCGGTTTACCCGCGATAGTTTCAGCAGATCGTCAATCAGCAACCCCATGCGTTGCGTTCCCGCGCGGATGCGCTCCAGGTAATTTTTCCCTGTGGCATCAAGTTTGTCGCTATAATCCTCCAGGAGCGTCTTGCTGAATCCGTCCATGCCTCGCAGCGGCGCCCGCAGATCGTGGGAAACGGAATAACTAAACGACTCCAGTTCTTTATTGGTTGCCTCCAGTGCCCGGTTGGCTATGTCAATTTTTTTTGTATTCTGGTTCATGTCATCTACCAGATTCAGCAGGGCCAGTTGGCTGTCGCGCAGTTCATTTGTTCGCGTGGTCACCTTATTTTCCAGTTCTATGTTCAACTGGATAATTTCCTCCTCCGCCCGCTTGCGGTCGGTAATGTCGAAAATAATGGAATAGAGGAGATCCCTTTTATTTACTTCGATTTTGCTGCTGAACACCTCCACATCCCGAACGGAACCATCTGCCCGCCTGTGGCGGAATTCGAAATGGATCTTTTTTTGGGCTCTGGCCTTCTCCATCTCTTTTTTGACCTCTTCAGGTGACAGTGTATTGATCTCCTGAATCTTCATCTGCTTGAGTTGTTCACGCGACCATCCATAGAAAACTGCCGCTGCTTCGTTGGCATCGACGATATTCCCGGTATCCGGATCGAGGATCAGCTTGACTGCTGAGTGGTCTTCAAACAGTTTCCTGAAAAGCACCTCGCTCTCCCACAGTGCTTCCTCGGCCTGCTTGCGCTCGGTAATGTCTGTCATCACGGCGTGGCACACTTCGCGCTCACCACGCGAGGCGTCAGAGATAGTTGCCTCGATGTGCACCCAAAGCGGAGCAGCCCCATCTTTCTGAAGCACGACTTCGCAGGTCTCTTTGTTCGCGCCGGTTGAAAGCACCCTCGCAAGGAAGGCGCTGAAAGCGGGGCGGGATTCAACGGAAACAAACATTCCAAAGCGTCGTTTGATCAGTGCGCCGCGCTCTACGCCCAGCAGGTTCGCCCCGGCCAGATTGACCTGATGGATCGCGCCGTCACGCGCCAGCGTAAAATAACCCACCGGGGCAAAGTCGTACAGGTCGGTGTACTGGCGCAGTCCCATCTCCACTTGTGCGCGTGATTGCACCAGTTCTTCATTCTGCATCTCCAGTTCGATCTGGTGCACCTCCAGTTCGTGGATGAGGCGCTGGAGGTCGGACTTCGTTGCAGGAAGAGCCGCGGCTTTCTTCCTGCGCTCGCTCAACTTCGCTTCCGCCTGGCGGCGCAGTGCCTGCCCTGAGCTTGCTTGCGGTGAGCTTGTCGAATCCGCCGAAGGGGCGGCTTGTTTGGGTCGGTCATCCTTGTTTTTCATTGTGCACCTCCATCGTTTGACCGAGCTTTGATTCTCTCGTCCGTTCCGTTGTCGCAATCGCATACATCTGCCCGGCCTCATTCAGCAAAGCGGTGGAGGTCATCCAAACCTCCACGACATTTCCGTCTTTGGTGATCCGTTGGGTACGATACGGTTCCAGAATTTCAGCCCGGCTAAGCTGATGTAATTTAGCCAACGCTTCCTCTCGCAGCCCCTCCGGGATCCGGTCGCGGACGTTCATCACCAGCGCCTCGGTTTCACTCCAGCCATACATCCTCACCGCTCCCGGGTTCCAGGCGATGATGCGGCCATCCATGTCCTGCACGGTGATGGCATCGTGCGCATCGCGCACTACCACAGCCAGACGGTGCAGCTCATTGGCTTTCCGCAGCAGCTCCTCTGTCCGCTTAATCTCCGTGATGTCGACAAAGGTGATCACTATCCCGTCAATCATATTGTCCAGCGTGCGGTACGGCAGGATGCGCGCCGCGAACCAATTCCCGTCGGGGATGGGAATCTGTCTCTCCACTTTGACCAGCGTGCGCAGGACTTCACGCGCGTCATCAGCCAGTTCGGGGTAGAGCAATGCCGAGGCGATATCGGTGATCGGCCGCCCTGCGTCGCCGGGGATCAACTTGGTGACCTTGCTCGTCTCGCTGGTAAAGCGCCGCACGCACAGACTGTTATCTAAAAACAGCGTGGCGATGTCGGTGCTGTCCAGCAGATTCTTCATGTCGTTGCTCGTGCGCGAGAGTTCATCCATCCTGGTTTGCAGTTCGGAGTTAACTGTGTGCAATTCTTCGTTCATGGATTGCATCTCTTCCTTGGAAGTGGTCAACTCTTCGTTAGTGGACTGCATTTCCTCGTTGGCGGACTGCAGTTCCTCATTGGCAGATTTGAGTTCCTCTTGCGAGGCCTGCATCTCTTCGTGCAAGCTATGCACTTCCTGATGGGCGTATTCAAGTTTCTGCTCCATTTCTGCCATGCCCGCAGTATCCCCGCGTGGCTTGCCGGTCGTTTTTGTTTTTGGCTCCCCAGCCACGTCGGTAAAGACGACCATCACCATTTCGTGCAAAGCGCTTGATTCTCTGAGGGGCTGGATGGTGACATTCACTATCTGCTTTCCGCCGTTTACGCCCACCACCATATTCTTGAGCGTGACGGTCTCTTTTTGACGCAGCGCTTTTTGGAACGCGCCCGTCAGTCCGTAGCTCAGACCTTCGCGAGCCATGGCAAAGATGTTCCAGTTGGCTTTGCCCGCCGCGGGTTCCAAATATTTTCCCGTGCGTCCGCTGATGTAGAAAATGTCGCCTTTGTCATTGGTCAGCGCCGCCGCCGGGGAATACGTTTGCAAGAGCAGTCGATCGGCCAGCGTCTGCAGGCTGGCTGTTAGTTTCAGCGGCTTGGCCGGCGCGTCGGGATTGGCGGGGACAAAGGTTGCCGGGAACTCAATCGGCTCCGTAGTCGGGATAGAATCCAGCCGTCGGTACAGCCGTGTTTTTCCAGCAAGCGGCGCGAATAAGTTGGTAAAGTTACCAATAGTCTCCGCGTTCCCCAAAAATAAAAAGCCGCCCGGGTTCAGGCTGTAATGAAAGAGCGGGAAAAGTTTCTTCTGCAATTCCGGCATCAGATAGATGAGCAGGTTGCGGCAACTTATAAGGGCGAGTTTGGTAAAGGGCGGATCCATGATGATGTTCTGCGGGGCAAAGATGACCATCTCACGGATGACTTTTGCCACCTGATAGCCGCGCTCCATCTTGACGAAGAAGCGGTTCAGCCGCTTCTTCGAAATGTCGGCGGCGATGTTCGCTGGGAACACGCCCTCGCGCGCCTTCTCGATGGCTTGCGAATCCAGATCGGTGGCGAAGATCTGCAGGGTGATGTTTTTGGCAGGTTTGAGTTCTTCCAGCGTCTCTTTGAAGAGGATCGCCAGGGAATAGGCTTCCTCGCCGGTGGAGCAGGCGGGTATCCACGCCCGCAGCGGCTGATTAAAAGTGCGCCCAGACAACAACGCCGGCAAGACTTCGGCTTTCAATTGCTTCCACGCTTCCGGGTCGCGAAAAAAACTCGTCACTCCGATCAATAACTCGCGGAACAGCAATTCCACCTCCTGCGGATTCTCCTGCAGGAAGCGCACATAGGTGGCGATCTTGCTAATTTTGTGCAGTCCCATGCGCCGCTCGATGCGGCGATAGACCGTGGTCTTTTTGTACAGCGAAAAGTCGTGGCCCGTTTGACTGCGCAGCAAGAGCGCCACTTTTTCCAGGGCGCTCTGGGCTGCGTATTTGCCGAGGCGTCCGGGTTTGGCGATGAGCGGCACATGCTGGACATAGGCGCTGATCTTGCCCGGCAGTGCCTCCACCGGGGCGATCACATCGGCGAGTCCGGCGTCAATGGCGCTCCTAGGCATGCTGTCGAATTTGGCTGAGGCCGGTTCCTGCACAAAGACCGCGCCCGCTTTTTCCTTGATGGCGCGCAAGCCCAGCGTGCCGTCCGAGCCCATGCCCGAAAGGATCACGCCGATGCTNTGCTCCCGCTGGTCATCGGCCAGCGAGNNGAAGAAGGAATTAATCGGCAGGCGCAGTCCGCGCCGCNCCACCGGGTCGAGCAGGTGCAGCACGCCGTGCAGGATAGACATATCCTTGTTGGGTGGGATGACGTAGACGCTGTCCGGTTTGACGNGCGTCCGATCCTTGACCTGAAAAACCTGCATGCCTGTNCTGCGCTGGAGCAGTTCCGGCAGCATGCCCTTGTGAGTCGGGTCCAGGTGTTGGACGATCACAAACGCCATGCCGCTGCCTGCCGGCACGTTGGCGAGGAACAATTCCAGTGCTTCCAGTCCCCCGGCCGAAGCGCCGATGCCCACGATGGGGAAGGGAATGTTGGCGCCGCCCCCCTCGTCCGCCCGGGGGATCGGCGATGGTTTCGCAACGGCGGCGCGCGGGTCATCCGGTTGCGGGTTTGGCGTTTCTTTCAGGACAGCATTATCAGTTTTGTTCTGTCGGCGTGTGGGTTTCTCTTGTTTTTTCATCGTTGATACCTTTCTTAGTGAAGCAAGATTACTGCGATCTTTTTATCTCTGTAATCATTTCTCTTTTTTCTCCAATTCGGCAATCCGCTCCTTGAGTTCCAGCATCTTCAACTCCCTGTTAACAAATACATGGTTTAACTCTTCGAGTTGGAGAATACTTTTCCTGAGCTCGGCCGTCCGTTCGTTTATCTTTTGTTCCAAATCTTCATTGAGTTTGCGGACTTTTTCTTCCGCCTTCTTTCTTTCGGCGATCTCCACCTTAAGCTCTGTCGTTCTCTCCTCAACCATCTCTTCCAGCCGCTCATTCATAACCCGCAATTCATCCTGCGCCTGTATCAATTCCTTATTCCGGTTGACCGCCGCTTCATAGGTGGAAATGAGCATGCTGAGCATCTGCTGCTGGTCCGAGGTAATGAATCGGTTTTTCCCACCAAACCGTATTTCCACCCCAACGCGCACACGATCGTTTTTTCGCATTTTCATGTTGAAAAGGATATTCTCAATATTCGACAGCAGATATTGTTCGTTGTAGGGTTTGCTGATAAAATTGTCCGCGCCGCAGGACAGGCCTTCCAGCACATCCTCCGAGTTGGTGAGGGAGGTCAGCAGAATCACGGGAATGTCCCTTGCCTTTTCATCCGATTTGATTTTCCGACAGAGCTCGTAGCCGTTCATTCCCGGCATAATGATGTCGGTAATAACCAGTGTGGGGATGTGCTTGCCTAAATGGTCAAGCGCCTGCTTGCCGCTGTTGGCCACTGTTACGCTATATGAATGCTGTTCCAGCAGATATTTAATTTGTTCAGCCTGCGTGGGGCTGTCCTCAACGATGAGGATTTTGACTACTTCTTTAGATGGATTTGTTTTAACAGTCATTGATACCCTCCCTTTCATTTCTTATTAAGATCGGCCAGCATGGCAGCTATGCTACTCGGCGTAAGAACATGCAATGCCGCGCCGAGCCTGATTGCTTCACCCGGCATGCCATAAACAACACAACTCTCCTTATCCTGCGCAATGGTAATGGCGCCTTTCTCTTTCATCCTTTTTAACTCATAAGCCCCGTCTTTCCCCATGCCTGTGAGGAGCACACCCACCGAGTTTTTTCCGAATACTTCTGCAACAGAACGAAAAAGATACGAAACAGCGGGCCGCCACTCGTTTTCAGGTTTGCTTTTAACAAGGACAATCCTTCCGCCGACATCCACTCCCATATGGACATCATCCGGTGCAATATAAGCATGGCCCGGCAGGGGGAATTCATGCTGTGTGGCAATCCTGACTGGGAACCGGCAAGAATTCGCCAGCCAGTCCGCAAAACCCTGAACAAACCCCGGTGCAATATGCTGGACAATCAGAAGGGGGGCACGAGAGTCTTTAGACAGTTTCGATAAAATCGTTTCTATCACAGGCGGGCCGCCTGTCGAGGCGCCGATGGCAACGACTTTCACATCCGTTGTTGAGGGGATAAGGTCGTTAACGGCCAGCCCTGCGGGAATACCTTTCCCATGTTTTATACGCGACTGCCGTCTGATTACTTTCACCTCAGACATCAGTTTTACCGTCTGGATGAGTTCTTTGGCCTGGTCTTTATAATCCGGATGCGCAACGCCAACCGGTTTTCTAACTGTTGCAAGCGCGCCGGCCTCCATCGCCCGGAAGGTCTTTTGCACCTCTTTGGGGTCCCAGCTTGCGCTCACAATGACGATCGGAGTGGGTATCGTTTCCATGATGATTCTCGTTGCCTCGAACCCGTCCATCTTCGGCATGTTGATATCCATCGTCACGACGTCGGGCCTTTTATCTCTGACCGCCTTAACGGCTTCCTCGCCGTTGCTTGCCGTTCCGCTGACCTGGATATCCGGATCGGAAGAGAGGATGTAAGTCAGAAGGTCGCGTACGACCCGGGAATCTTCAACAATGAGAACCCGGATCAGGGGCCTGGGGACGGGGGGCAGGGGTCGGGGGTCAGGGATCAGAGGTCTGAATTCAATCATTTTGCACCTCGTTTCGCTTCTTTTCTAAAGATCGGCGCAAGCCATTGAGCATCCGACCGATTGTTATCAGGGGTCGGGGGTCAGGGATCAAGGGTCTGAATTCAGTCATTTTGCACCTCGTTCCGCTTCTTTTCTAAAGATCTGCGCAAACCATTGAGCATCCGTCCGATTACAGCCGCTTTACCCATCAAAGCATCGGCCTGACTTTTGTCAATATAGTTTAAACGTTCAGCTATCTGAACATGAGTTTCCAATTCCGCTAGTGATCCATAGGCAATAGAGACATGCTGCATGAACTCTTTGGTATGTTGCCGTGCCCTACCTTCAGCAATATTTGCCGGAACGGATACTGCTGCGCGCTGTAACTGACCGGCAAGCCCAAAGACCTCGTTTCTTGGAAAGCTCTTTGTAATCTGATAGCATTCAACTACCAACTCCATAGCCTTTTGCCATACCTCCAAATCTTTATAATTGGTGATAGTCATGCTGCTCTCCTTGTTTCCCGATCCCTGATCCCCGACCCCAATCTCTGACCCCCTGACCCCTGGATCCCCGTTTCCCGTTTCCCGCCCCCCCGACCCCTCAGATGAGCCTTTTAACCACTTCCAGAAGATTGCTCTGGTCGAAACTGCTTTTCACAATATAGGCGTTTGCCCCGACATCGATTCCCCGTTCTTTGTCTTCACGAGATTCCAGTGCGGTAACCAGCACGACGGGGAGTTCGGAAAGTTTTTTATCCCCCCGTATCTTTTCTGTCAGGTTAAAACCGTTCATCCTCGGCATGTCCACATCAGATACCACAATATCGAACTTCTCTGATTTCAGCAGGGTCATCGCGTCAATTCCGTCAACGGCCGTCACCACAAGATAACCGGACGTTTCCAGAATGTTTTTCAATAACATCCTGGACGTAATGGAATCCTCAACCACAAGAACGGATTTTCTGATCACCTCGCCCTTTGCATCGGCCCTGCCTGGTTTTGGACCATAGACGGCAGCTTTCGCGGCCGATTTCATCAAATCTGAAACATTGAGAACCGGCGCTACCTTACCTGACCCGAGGATGGTCGCACCGGCGATGTTCCGTACTCGGGTGAGCGGTTGGCTTAAACTTTTGATGAGGACTTCCTGCTCATTCAGGACTTCATTGACGATAAAACCAATCCGTTTCCCCTGTGACTCAAGAACCAGAACGGTCATCATGGGCAGATCTCCGTTTTTTTCCGTAAGTTCAAGAACATCTGTGAGTCTCAAAAGAGGAATAGTCATACCGTTCAGAGACAGCGTATCCCTGTTCTCGACTGTTTTGATTTCATCCCTCTTCACCCTGACAACTTTCTCCACGTTGCTCGTGGGAATGATAAATTCACGTTCTGCAACCGACACAAAAAGCCCTCTGAACGTAATCAGCGTCAGGGGCAGGGTCATTCTGAATGATGTTCCGGTATGTCGATATGTTTCGAGCACGATCTGCCCGCCAAGTTTTTCTATTTTCTCCCGGACAATGGCCAGCCCGAGACCCCGGCCAGAAAGATCCGTAATGATCGGGCTTGTCGAAACGCCTGACTGGAAAACGATAGCCGGCAGCTCCTGGTCGGTCAACTTCGCCGCATCTTCTGATGATATAATACCGCGCTTTATTGCTGCATCTTTCAATACCTGCATATCCATGCCGTTTCCATCATCAGAAAGAAGGATGTCCACTTTGTTGCCTTCCATGCTTGTAACCATGATTTTAATTTTGCCGCGGGGTGACTTTTTATTTCGTAACCTGACCTCCGGTTTTTCAATCCCGTGATCAATCGCATTTCTCAGGAGATGAATGAAAACGACCCGCATTTCCTCTAATATTCGTCTATCAATCTCGATTTCCTCTCCGCTGAGCACCAGTTCAATGTCTTTGCTCTGATCACGTGACAGGTCGCGTACAAATTTCGGGAAGGCTTCAAGCAATGTTGAGAATGGCAGCATGAGAATCTTTTTCATTTCCTCAAGGAGATTATCCACCATCAGTTCCGTTGTGTAACGATTGCGGTCGCCACTTCTCCTGAGTTCGATCAGTTTGCTTTCAAGCGCTTTCATATAGTCATGCGTCAAATCGCCGAACTCTAAAACCTTATAATTCTGCTTGTCGTCCTTTCTTCTTTTCTTGTCCTGTTTGTCATTTCTCTCCTGAAGACGACGGAACTCGCAGATGGTCGGATATATCTTTGACCATTGTTTTTGCCATACCCCAAACATGTGGATCAGATCGTGTATATCATCCAAATGTCGATCAGCCATCAGTTTCACGGAAAGCATCTCCTCGCCTTGTCTCAAGAGTGCATCCATCTTCTCGGCAGAGATGCGAATGATATCAGAAGGCATTCGTTGCTGCCGGCGAGCCGGCTCATCCGCTTGCATTGCCGGAGGCTCAGGTATTTCGCTTAATATTTCGGCTTGACCAGTTTCTACTTTGGTGATTTTTTCAATAATTCTGGAAATTTTATCCTTTTCCGTGCGTACTCCCTCCGGGGAAGAAAGATTCAGTTCATTGAGAATGTCTACTGCCTGGTGCAGGGTGTCAAATACAAAAGGAACCAGGTGAATCTCCCGGCGTTTCATTACGGAAAAAACGCTTTCGAGGGATTGACAGATTGTCTCGATATCGGTCTGGTTGACGGCACGGGCAGCGCCCTTCAGGCTATGGAACTCACGAAACACCGTTTCCATAATCCCCGCTTTAACCTGCGGATCCGGGTCTTTTTCCAACTCAATGAGACCCGATGTGATACTCTTCAGGTGTTCGTCCGCCTCAACCTTGAAGGTCGAAAGCAGTCTTTTCGCGAACTCATCACTTTTGCTGACCATTTTCTATTTCCCCATTTTCACACCTTGTAGAGCTTTACAATATCCTGTAATCGCTGTCCCAGGTTATGGAGATCGTGAGCGGCCCTCTCCGTCTGCTTCGTGGTGGATGCCGTTTGAGCGCTCGCTTCCCTGATGTTCTCCATGGCAGAAACGACCTGGTCCATGCCGATGAGCTGCTGCTGGCTCGATGCGGCGATCTGGATCGCGGCATTGGTCGCTTCCGTAATGCTCTCCGCCAGGACATCGATCGATTCGCCGGCCTGGGTTGAGAGTTTTACACCCTCCTCAACCGCCTTACTTCCCTGTTCCGTTGCCATAACCGCCGAACCGATGGCTTTCTGAACATCAAAGAGGATATTGCGAACCTGCGTCGTTGCCTGCTTGGACTGCGCCGCAAGACTCCTGATCTCCTGGGCCACCACGGCAAAACCTTTCCCCTGTTCACCTGCTTTTGCCGCCTCAATGGAAGCGTTCACGGCAAGGAGGTTGGACTGCTCTGCAATGTCGTTTACCGTCGCGATGATTTCACCGATCGCCTGGCTCTGCTCGCTTAACCGGACAACCATATCCGCAATGGATTCCATCTGTTCTCTGATGCGGTTCATGCCGTTGACGGTATCCTCAATCGATTTTAATCCAGCCCGTGATATCTCTAACGTTCTCTGGCCCAGTTCGGAAACGTGTTTTGCTTTTTGATTGGTCACATCCGCCGTCTGTTTGACCTCCTCCACCGTTGTGGTCGTCTCACTCACCGACGTGGCTGTCTCAGCAGCGCCTGAGGTCAGTTGAGATACGGAAGCCATGATTTCGCTCCCGGCTGAAGCAAGGACATTGGCACCTTCTATGATCTGCTGTATCTGACTGCGCTGTTTCTGCACCATCGTCGAGAAGGCATTCCCCAGGGTATCCGCATCGGAGAGCGGCGTTACCTTTACCGTCAGATCACTGGCGGCAATCTTCTCCGCTATCTGTGCCTTTTCCTTGAGGGTCTGAATCATCAGGGTGAATGCACGGGCAAGGGTGCCGATTTCATCCTGACGGGACTCTGATGTGACCTCAACGGCCAGATTGCCGCCGGCAATCTTCTGGGCAGCCTCCACGACATTGGTTAAGGGAAGGGTGAGGCTCCGGGCAAAGAAGTAGAAGAAACCGGAAGCCAGGATGAGGAAGATCACACCGATGGCAATGATCACGTTACGGACAGAATGGGCGGAAGCATACAGCTCATCGGTTGGAATGGCGGTGACAATACTCCATCCGGTCAGCGGTTCATTGGCAATGGCCGCCACTTTTGTTATGCCCTCGAGTTCATACTCTACGATGCCTGATTTATTCTGTTCAGTCATCTTCGCTACAGCCTCCATCCCCTTGACCTGGGAAATATTCACTTTCAAGATATTTTCTTTTACCGGATGGTTTACATAGAGATTGTTCTTATCGACGATATACGCGTAGCCGGTTTTGCCTATTTTTATTTTGTCTATGATATCGGTCAACAATTTGAGTTCCATGGCGATCACAACGGCCCCAGTGATTTCTTTCCCGGTGGAAGCATAGATGGGGCTCGCCGCCGTACAGATGACCCTGCCGTTCGCCCTTGAAACCACGACGGAACCCACGGTGGGTGTTCCTTTAAACGCCTTATCGAGATAATCCCTGCCGGAGAGATTAAGTCCCCTCAATTTTCCACTCTCAGAGGAGGCAAAAGCGATCCCGTTTTTGCCAACAAGCGAAATGCTTGAAAAACGATCCCCCTCGGCGTCTTTCATTTTCGTAAGTTCTTTTTGGACAAAAAAAATCTCGTTCTGACTGTTCTTCTCCCCTTCCTTCACCACTTTCTCTGCAGCGGCAATCACGCTATTGGAATAAGAAATATTCCTGACCGTCATGAGCTGTTCCGTCATGCCGATCCCCAAGGCGCCTGCAAGACTTTTAGCAATGCTGATCATATCTTCCTTTTGCATCTTAGAAATGCTACGGGAAGATTCATACACCGAAACGACGCCGATGATGATAACAGGAATTGCCAGTGCCAGAAGCCCCCCTAATAAAAGCTTCGTCCCCAATTTTAGATTTTTCATATACTCTCCTTATCGTTTACCAGATTTGAATTCATGCCTTGATCTCTTCCTGTACAATGAGTTTCTTGTCGGTCAAAAACCTTTCCATATCGACAACAATGAGCCTTTCACCGGTAACCCCCTTGAGATACTCCGCATGGATGCCGGCCATGGTCGAAAGGGGCGGTTGAATTTCGTTCACCGGAATCTTACGGATGCCGATAATTTCGTCGGCAAGAATTCCCAATTCCATGGTGTCTTTTCTAACAACAATGACCTTGTTGAGATTGGTAATTCCTTTTTCCGGAAGATCGAAGAATTTCTTCATGTCCATGACCGTCAGAATCTGCCCCCTTACATTGATCAGGCCGAACACAAAGGCCGGTGTACAGGGCAGGGGTGTCAGTTCCGTCATGGGATAAACTTCCCGAACGAACATGGTCTCAATGGCATAAGTCTCATGGGCAAGGAGAAACTCCAGGATCTCAAAATATTCTTTGTCTGTTCCTTCACTCTCAATCTCCTGCGAAAGCTTTTTTGCCCGTGACTGGAGAATGGTTCTCTTTTCCTCCGGTGCGACCTCAAACCGCTTTGCCATAATGGATTCACTATTTTCTAAAGTTTTGTCAGATTGATTTTTCTTTTTTTTCATCATATCTCCTAAAGACGAACGGCGCCGATAATTTCTGAAAGCCTTTCCGCTCTGATTCCTTCCGATTCGGGAAGGATTTCATCAGGTTTGCATTTTGACAGAATCTCCGTGGTATTGCCGAAGTGCTTCCGCGCTTCCGCAATCTTGCCCAGTCTTAAAGAGAGATTGGCAAGGGCAAAATGTGCCAGCACAAAATCAGGGTCGAGATAAAGCGCTTTTTTCAGAGACGTCCTTGCTTCTTCAACCTTTTTTTGTTCCTCGAGAATGACTGCGAGGAGATAATGTAAATGAGGATTACATTTATCGGCAGAGACTGCCTTTTCACACCAATGGAAGGCGTCTTCAAGCTTGCCCTGATTCGCGAGAATTTTTGTAAACAGAACCAGCATCTCCTGGCTGCTACTATCGTTGGACATCAGTACCCTCAGCCTTTCTTCCGCCTCAGAGTAAAAACCCTTCTGGTAAAGGATTGTTGCATCCTCAAGGGGTGTCAGCACCGATTGCTTTGGCTTTCCTGGGGCAGAATATGGTGCGGCATGAGAGGTTTTTTCAGATTTAGTGCGTTTAACTTTTTGTGGGGGAAAGGAATAAGGGAGGACCTCTTTTTCAACATATTTTGCGATCAACCTCTCCGGCTTTATTTTACGGGTATCCTTTTTATAGAACGTTGAATCCTGAATACGGACCGTGGCAAACGACGCATAATGAATCTGTGACGTCTCGACAGGGCTCACGATCAGCCAGCCGCCGTCAACTAGGGTCCGGTAAAAACGCTCCGCCGCCCGTTGGACATGATCGGGGGCAAAATACATCAGAACGTTGCGACAGAAGATAACATCCATGGCATTGGTATTATTCTGCAGTGCGGGGTAAACATCCTCTGAAAGATTAAGATAAGAAAAAGTGACCATCTTCCTGATATCGGGCAGGAGCAAATAACGGTTGCCATTCACCCTTTCGAAATATTTATCTTTAAAAAATGGCGGCGTCTCCCGGAATGACCAATCTGAATAAATCCCTTCATCTGCTTTCCGGAGAGCTGCGGTGCTGATGTCCGTAGCGAGAATGGTAATGTTCCAGTCCCGCAGGTCGGGAATCAATTTATCAAGCAGGATGGCGATGGAGTAAGGCTCCTCCCCTGTGGAACACCCGGCGCTCCAGAATCTAAGACGCTTCCCTGTCCTGCGACGGGCGTCAACCAAGCCCGGCAGAATGGAATGCTCCCAGATTTCGAAAGCCCTCTTCTCCCGGAAGAAATAGGTTTCGCCCACGGTGAGATGACTTGCCAGGATTTCAATCTGTTTTTGCGTCGGCAATGAAGAGACAAGCCACTCAATAAATTCACCGACATCTTCAAAATCAAAATCTTTCATGGCGGTCGCCATCTTCGGGTGGAGTTCATTCCAGCGCTTTTTGGTAAAGTGCAAACCGATTTTATCCGTTAGATACTCGCTCAACCTGAGAAGAAGCGTATCCGGAATGCTCTGATAATCAGTCTTTCCGTTCATTTTGGTTTAATTCCTCCATCGCTTCATGAAGAGCTTTCTCCTCCTGAAGAGAAAGAAACTGTTCAAGATCATGAATGAGAATCATACCGTCTTCCGTCTTTACGACACCTTCAATATACTCCAGCCGGGGAAGGATATTTTCACCCGCAATAATCTTCTCTTCCGGAATTTCAATGACATCGTTTACGGAATCCACGAGCAGCGCGACGGTGCGCTTCGATGTGGATGCGACAATCAGTTGTTGGTCCAGTTGTATTTCTCTTTGAGGTAACCGGAAACGTTTGCGGATATCAAATACGGGAATAATCAGGCCGTGCATGTTGATAACGCCGAGAACGATTTCCGGCGCCTTCGGCAAGCTTGTTATCACAACAACACGAATAATTCGCATGACGGCAGAAAGGAACAGG
>JGI24130J36418_10000409_pt1 | contig 13972 bp, 10 predicted proteins | sample BarGraNGADG00212_FD_36418 | JGI IMG/M metagenome (IMG submission 36418)
GAAGCTGATCCGACCCGGGTACTGCAACAGCTTTCCGAGCACGGCTTGGTTCCTGAGGCCTGGGGCGGCGACACCATCGCCGTGGAGACCTCGGCTCTCCAAAACCTCGGCATCGAAGACCTCCTCGAACAGATCGTGCTGGTCGCCGAGGTCGAAGAGTTGGTTGCCAGTCCCGAGGGACGGGCACGGGGTGTGGTCATCGAGGCCGAACTCGAGGTGGGACGGGGCCCGGTGGCCTCGGTCATTGTCGAGCAGGGCACCCTTCGGGTCGGCGATCCGATCGTGGCCGGAGCGGCGTGGGGCAAGGTGAAGGCCTTGGTCGACGAGCACGGCGACCAGATCAAAGAAGCTCCCCCCTCCACTCCGGTGCAGATCCTGGGTTTCTCTGAACCACCGGAACCGGGTGATGACTTCCGGGTCGCTCCCGAGCAGGCCCAGGCCCGTACCATCGGCGAGGCACGCGCCCACCGTTACCGGGTGGCGGGCCATGTCCCAGCCGCNGGTTCGGCATTGGGCGGCGCCAAGCTCGAGGACCTCTTCGAACAGATTCAGCGCGGAGAGACAGCCACCCTCAATCTGATCCTCAAAGCTGACGTGCGCGGGTCGTTGGAGGCTGTGACCGAGAGCCTTCGCAAGCTCGAGCGCGAAGACGTCAAGCTCAGTTTTGTGCACAGGGGAGTGGGCGGCATCTCTGAGTACGACGTGCAGTTGGCGCTGGCTTCGAGTGCCACCATCATCGGCTTCAATGTGCGTCCTGACCGCCGGGCACGCGAGCTGGCGATGAAGTCCCATGTCGAGATCCGCACGTACGAGATCATCTACAAGCTGCTTGAAGATATCGAGGCCGCCATGCTCGGCATGCTGGCTCCCGTGTACGAAGAAGTTGTCACCGGCGAAGCCGAAGTGCGGCAGATCTTCCGGGTTCCGAAGCTCGGGGCCATTGCCGGGTGTCAGGTCCGTGAGGGTGTCATTACCCGTGGTTCCAAGGTCCGATTCCTTCGCGAGGGCGTCGTCATCTGGAAGGGCAGCATCACCTCCCTCCGGCGATTCAAGGACGATGCCCGGGAAGTACAGGCCGGATTCGAGTGCGGAATCGGACTGTCCGACTACCAGGATCTCAAGGATGGCGACATCATCGAGACCTACGACGAGCGGGAGATCCCTCGCACCTGAGAGGAAGTTCAGCCGCCTCTTCACGCAGCAGGACCAAAGGTTCGAACGGAGCGGAAGCTATGTCAGGTCGCCGTCATGACAACCGGGGTGCGTCACCCTATCCGCGGTCGCTGCGCGTCAATCAGGTCCTGCGTGAGGTGTTGGCCGAAGAACTCGAGCGTCTGGCCGATGCCGACGAACGACTCCGGTTGGTCACCGTCACTTCGGTGGACACGGCTCCTGATCTCCGCCATGCCACAGTATTTCTGAGCTCACTTTCCGACGATGGCGCTGATGCCCTGGCTGAGCGGCGACCCCAACTCCAGCACTCACTGAGCCGACAGCTCCGGATGAAGCGCACCCCACTCCTCGCCTTCGAGGTCGATCCGGCGGTGATCTCCGGAAGTCGGGTCGAAGACGTCTTACGTCGCATCCGCACCGCCTCCCCAGACGCAGTCGGTGACGTCGACTCGCCCAACGATCTGGCGGATCCGACCACTCCAGCCAACTCGGCCACATCCACGAATCCAAGTCAACGCCCAGGCCGCCGAACCCAGCGGAATCCGGCCAGCCGACCAATGACCCTCCCGGCAAACGAGGTAGTCACCGGTTTGGTGGTGGTGGACAAAGAGGCCGAGTGGACCTCCCACGACGTGGTGGCTCGCTGTCGTCGCATCTTTGGTCAACGCCGGGTCGGCCACGCCGGCACCCTCGACCCCGATGCCACCGGCGTACTCCTGGTGGGGCTGGGTCGCGCCACTCGACTGNTGCGGTTTCTCACCGCCCTTCCCAAAACCTACGAAGGCGAAGTGGTATTGGGGACGGCCACCACCACGCTCGATGCCAGTGGCGAGGTGATCGGCACCTGGGACATGAGNAAGGTAACCCTGGCCGAGGTGCGGGTGGCGGCAGCGGCGTTGACCGGTGCCATCGAACAGATCCCGCCNATGGTCTCGGCCGTCAAGGTAGGTGGGCGTCGGCTGCACGCGCTGGCCCGCGAGGGTATCGAGGTGGAACGGGCACCCCGTCCGGTCACCGTGTATCGGTACGACGTTTCCCCTTCGACCACCCCCGGTGTGTTCCGGATCGACGTCGAGTGCTCTTCGGGGACCTACGTCCGAGTATTGGCAGCCGACCTCGGTGCTGCCCTGGGTGGGGGCGCCCATCTCCGGAACCTCCGACGGACCCGCATCGGATCGTTCACCGCCGAAGATGCCCGTCTGGTCGATGAGCTGAGCCCGGCGGTCGTCCTCACCCCGGCCCAGGGCATGCGTGATCTCGAACAGGTGGTGGTGCCTGTCGACGTCGAGAAGCTGGTGAGCCGGGGGTTGGCCCTCGATCGGGTGTCCTTGGGTGTCTCTGGAGATGGACCCTGGGGGCTTGTCGACAGCGGTCACAATCTGCTGGCTGTGTACGAGGCCACCGAGACCGACCGGATACGTCCGGCCGTGGTCCTGACCGGCGCAAGTTAACCTCCCCGGTAATGGAGATCATCACCGATCCAGCGAGATGTGAGCCCCCACCGGGGGGCTCGGCGGTGACCATCGGTGCGTATGACGGGGTGCATCTTGGTCATCAGGCATTGCTCGGACAGTTGCACACACGGGCGAAGGCCGACGGTTTGACCACCGTGGTGGTGACGTTCGACCGACATCCGGCCGTGGTGGTGCGCCCGGAATCGGCACCGCTGCTGCTGTGTGACCTCGACCAAAAACTCGAACTACTGGCCGCGGCCGGCGTTGACCGCACGGTGGTGGTTCCCTTCGACACGGAGCGGGCCAACGAAACGGCCGAGGAGTTCGTCCAAGAGATCCTTGTACGTGGGCTCGACGCCCGGGTGGTGGTGGTGGGCGAGGACTTCCACTTCGGCCACGGCCGAAAGGGCAACGTTGCTCTGTTGCGGGAGATGGGAGCGGAGACTGGGTTTACCGTCGAGGGAGTGTCGCTGGAGGCGGCTGCCGACGGATCTCTCGAAACCGGTCGGCCTATCTCGTCCACCCGGATCCGGGGTCTGCTCGCCGACGGGCGGGTGGAAGATGCTGCCGAACTACTGGGACGGCCGCATCAGCTGCGGGGCCCGGTGGTCCACGGTGACAACCGGGGTGGCACCGAGCTGGGGTTCCCGACGGCGAACCTCGAAATCCCTACGACCATTGCCATTCCGGCTACCAGCATCTACGCCGGGTGGTATGAGCGGCCCGACGGCACCCGCTGGGCCGCGGCGATTTCGGTGGGGAAGCGCCCCACCTTTTACGCCGAGGATGGGGACCTTCTGGTCGAGGCCTACCTCCTCGACTTTTCGGGAGATCTCTACGGGGAAGAGGGTCGTTTGTCGTTTGTCGGCCGTCTCCGAGACGAGCTGGCCTTCGACTCGGTGGAGGAGTTGGTGGAGCAGATGGGTAGAGACACCGACGCCACCCGCACTTTGCTGGCTCAGGACGAATAGCCGAAGCCGACCCGAGCGGACCCGACCCGACCCAATCCCTGGGGTCAGATGGCCGGTGTATCGCCCATCAGCTCGGTCCGGAGCTCCCGCTTGAGGGATTTTCCTGCTGCATTGCGGGGGAGCGGCTCAGCCCTGAACCAGAACCGCGTCGGCACGTTGAAACCGGCCAACCGCTCTCTCACGAACCGGCCCAACTCTTCGGCCCCGACGTCCTGACCGGGCCGCAAGACGATGACCGCTCCGACCTCTTCGCCCAGAACCGGGTGTGGGACGCCGATGACCGCACAGTCGGCCACCGCCGGGTGCTCGAACAGTGCGGCCTCCACCTCTACGCAGTAGACGTTCTCGCCGCCACGGATGATCATGTCCTTGGCGCGGTCGACGATGTAGACGAATCCCTCCTCGTCGATGCGGGCCACGTCGCCAGTGTGCAGCCATCCACGGCTGAAGGTCTTGGCTGAGTCCTCGGGTCGGTTCCAATAGCCCCGGACCACGTTGGGGCCCTTGATCCACAGCTCGCCGGTACGCTCAGGGTCGGTGGACTGATCGGCCGGCGGCTCCTCGCCGTCGTAGCCCTCCGGGATCACAGCCACGTCGCAGACAGGAGCCGGCGGTCCCACACTGGTGGGCTTGCGGATGTAGTCGTCGCCGGAATTCATGGTGGTCATGGCCGAGGTCTCGGTGAGGCCATAACCGTTGCCCGGAGCTCCGGCCGGGAAGTGCTCGGTGATCCGGCGGACCAGGTCGGGTGGGCAGGGTGCGCCACCATAGGAGATGGACCGTACCGACGAGGTATCCCGCTTGGCGAAGTCCGGTGAGTCGATCACCTGCATCACCATGGTGGGGACCCCGCCGAAAATGGTGACCTGTTCCCGTTCGATGAGCTCGAGCGCCCGCTCCGGATCGAAATGGTGCATCATCACCAACTTGCCGCCGGCGGTGGTATTGGACACCAGAACGGCGTGGCACCCGGTGGCATGGAAGAGGGGTACCGACAACAGGTTGGCGTTCTGGCTTCCGCCGCTGATGTCTCCGATCCCACCGCTGCGGCGGAGGGATCCCACGGTGGCGACGAAGAACAGGTTCATCAGGTTGGAGGCACTGTTGCGGTGGGTTCCCACTGCACCTTTGGGGCGTCCGGTGGTGCCGGAGGTGTAGAAGATGGTGGCATCGTCATCAGGTTCGATGTCAGCAGCCGGAAGTTCGGCTCCTTCGGTCGGGGTACCGACCGCTTCGGAGAACGGGACCACCGGCACCGGCTCGAGGCCGTTGCGCTCCACCACCGAACCGGTGGGTGTTCGCCGTCCGCCCGTCTCGAGGTGCTCCTCACTGGTGAGGACGATGGCCCGGAGGTCGGGGAGCTCATCCAGGTGGGGACGCAGGCGGGCTTCGCGTTCCTCATCCACGAAGACCATCGAGCTACCCGAATCGAGGAGCCCGTAGGACAGCTCCGGTCCTGTCCACCAGGCATTGAGCGGTACCACCACCGCGCCGACGGCGATGGAGGCCCAAAATGCCAAGACCCACTCGGGCAGATTCCGCATGGCGATGGCCACCCGGTCCCCTTTGGTGATGCCGAATCGGTCTGCCAGCGCATTTCCCAGGGAGGCGGCGATGCGGAAGTGCTCGGCGAAGGTGACCCGCTCATCTTCGTAAACCAGGAAGTCCTTGTCGCCGTGCATGGCCGAGAGCTCCAGCACGGTCCGGAGGGTGGGAGGTGCGCCCTTCCATGTGCGGGTGGGAATCCCCCTGATGGTCAGCTCTTCGATTTCGAACATCTGGCCCGGAGCGGTGAGGGTGGCGGTGGCCTCGGCCAGGGAAGGAACGGCGATCTCGGTTCCCTCGGCGATCTCGGTCATGGATGGTCCTCTCTCGGTTGCCCGTCGGTTCCGTCGTGCCCGTCGACCCCCGGAACCGCGGGAGATGTGACTGGGCGAGCCCCCCGAAAGACGGCTGTGCGGTAATAGGCCAACTCGGCCACACTTTCACGGATGTCGTCCATGGCCCGATGGCCTCCTGTCTTGGTAGGCGCGGCGGACAGGTACTCGGGAAACCATCGGATGGCCAGTTCCTTGATGGTGGAAACATCGATCGAACGGTAGTGAAGGTAGTTCTCGATCTCGGGTAGGTGGGCAGCCAGAAAGCGGCGGTCGGTCCCGATCGAGTTGCCGGCCAGGGGAACCGTCCGGGGCTTGGGGACGTGGGTGCGGATGAAGTCGAGGGTGGCGCTTCCCGCCTCGTCGAGGGTGATGGTCGAAGCGGCCATCTCAGTGAGCAGACCGCTCTTGGTATGCATGTCCCGCACGAAGTCGTCCATCTGGTCGAGTGCATCTGTGGCGGTGGCGATCACCAGGTCGGGACCCTCGGCCACAATGTGCAGCTCGTCGTCGGTGACCAGAGTGGCCACCTCCACGATCACGTGCCGACCGATATCGAGTCCGGTCATTTCGAGGTCCATCCAGACGAGCACGCTCGGTGACGCTACCGGGTAGACAGCGCTTGACCAATCTGACGGACCGTCAGATAAAAACGGGTCTACTGGGGACTGTAACGTTGGGTACGGAGGCAGGGAAAATCCGGGCATACCCGTATCGAGGGAAGTGGTGGAACTGACGTTGACCGAGGCAGGCGAGGCGGGCGGCGAGGCGGGCGGGACATCCGCCCAAGCGCTTCGGGTGCCCGTTCTCCGCCTGGATGCCGAGCTGCCCCTGGTGGCCTATGCCCGGGACGGGGACGCTGGTGCTGACCTGGTGGCCCGGTCAGCAGTGACCCTGGCCGCGGGTGGGGGACGAGCGGCGGTCCCGACCGGGATCGCGTTGGCGCTCCCGCCCGGATATGCCGGTTTTGTGCAACCCCGGAGCGGGTTGGCCCTGCGCCACGGGGTGACATGTCTCAACACCCCCGGGCTCATCGATTCCGGCTATCGCGATGAAGTGGCTGTGTTGTTGATCAATACGGATCCCGAGGNGGACTATGAGGTCCAGCGCGGGGACAGGATCGCCCAACTGGTGATCCAGCAGGTGGAGCAAGCAGACTTCACCGAAGTCGACGAGTTGCCATCCAGCCAGCGGGGCCTGGGTGGCTTCGGGTCGACCGGGCGGTAGGGCCGGCGTGCAACGGCTCAATGGGCTCGACGGGGCGTTTCTGGCCTTCGAATCACCGAGCACCCACCTCCACATCGCCGGGGTGCTCGTGTTCGACCCGACGGGGGTACCCGGCGGTGTCGGGTTCCACCAGATCCGCGACCTGGTAGCCGCTCGGGTGTCGCGGGTGCCACCGTTCCGGGCCCGGATGGTCGAAGTGCCGTTCGGTCTCCAGCACCCGACAATGGTGGACGACCCCGATTTCGACATCGACTTCCACGTGCGCAGAGCCAGCATCCCTCAACCCGGCGGGCCTGACGAGCTGGCCGCCCTGGTGGGCGGCATTGTGGGCCGGCCCTTGGATCGCCACCGGCCCCTGTGGGAATTCCATGTTGTCGAAGGTCTCGACCATGGCCACGTGGCCTTGGTGTCGAAGGTTCACCACTCGATTATCGACGGGGTGTCGGGTGCCGAGGTGATGGCGGCGTTCTTCGACCTGGAGGCGAATCCAGCCGGGTCGACGCCTGGGTCAGGGCCGCACTCGGCCACGGGCCACCGGGCGACCGAAGACGCCGAGTCGGAAGTATGGGCGCCGGATCCGGTCCCCGGCGACGTCGACCGATTGCGAGATGCACTCGGATCACTGCCTCGCCAGACCGACATGGTGGCCCGCACGCTCGGCACGACGGTTCGGACGGTTCGGAATCTCACCGGTCGCAATCGCCAAGTACAGGGCTCGCTGCCTCCGTCGCTGTTCGAAGCGCCGCGCACCTCGATCAACCGGGCCATCTCATCGCACCGGCGGGTGGCATTCGCGGAGATGCCTCTCGACGACATCCGCCGGGTTCGAGAGGTGCTCGGTGGCACCGTGAACGACGTGGTCCTGACCACCGTGTCCGGCGCGTTGCGCACGTTCTTCTCCGAACGAGGCGAGGTGCTCGAGAGCTCATTGGTGGCCATGGTCCCCATCTCGGTGCGGAGCGAGAAAGATCGTGACGCCTTGGGCAACCAGGTGTCGGCGCTCTTGGTATCGCTGGCTACCGGCGTGGAGGACCCGGCGGCGCGACTGCGGGTCATCAGCAGCGGGATGCAGCTGGCCAAAGAACAACACAAGACCGTCGGTTCGAACGTGTTTTCCTCGTGGGCACAAGCGCTCTTCCCTATGGTGGCCACTCGGGTGTCGCGGCTGGTCACCAACCTGCGGGTGTTCGACCACATCCCGCCCCTGTTCAATGTGATCGTCTCCAACATTCCTGGTCCCGACGTACCTCTGTTCATGGCCGGGGCGCGCATGGTGGCGATGTACCCCTTTGGGCCGGTGACCGAGGGGGTCGGGGTGAACGTGACGGTGTTCTCCTATGTCGGCACCATCTATGTCGGCGTGCAGGGGTGTTGGGACCTGGTGCCCGACGTGGATGTCATTGCCAACGGCATGGTTGACTCGTTGAGTGACCTGGTCAAGGAGGCCAACCGTCGGGACCGACCGGTCCCGTGGTGGCACACCGACCCCCAGGTGTAAGGGGTTCCGGTGGAGATTCGGTTCGACGGTGGGATCGGGCCCAGGTAAGGCTGGGTCATGAGGTCCGGCCCAGGTCAGCCTGGGGCGACTGCTAGAGTGAGTGCCTTACGCGGACGTGGCTCAGTTGGTAGAGCACAACCTTGCCAAGGTTGGGGTCGCGGGTTCGAATCCCGTCGTCCGCTCCGATGAAATCGCAGCTCAGAGGCAGTGTCTGAGCGCTCGGAGCAACAGCCATCACCGGGCGCTCTACTGTTTCGCTCTACTATGAGCGCATGAGAGCGCCTACTCACGGCTCGAAGTCCGGTGATTCCAAGGGCAATTCGCGTCGGCGGGGCAGCGGTAGCGGTGGAATGTTTCCCGTGGCCGATCGGGTCTGGCGGGTCGACATCGAGCTCCCGCGCGACTCTGTGACCGGTCGTCGGCGGAGGGTGTCGCGAACGGTGCGGGGAAGCAAAGAGGATGCAGAGCTCGCGCTGGCGCGCCTGAAACTGGCCGGACACCAGAAGCGCCTACCGTCCGGCGGGACGAATGCCCGGTCGGTCGCTGCGGCCTTGGACCTCTATCTGCAAGCGGCTGAGAGTGGCTCGCTCGAGTTGGCTCCAACCACCGTGCTGACTTCACGCTATGCGGCCGGAATCATGAGCGTCATGGAGTTGCCGGACGGGAGAAGGTTTGGTTCGATCGTTCTGAGTCGTCTGACCTGGCAGCACATCGAGGACCTGTATGGGGCCATGCGAGCGTCGGGTCGCGGTCCGGACTGGATTCGACGCTGCGCCACGGTGCTCACCCGTTCCCTGGATCTGGCCCGCAAACGAGGCCTCATTGACACGAATCCTTCAAGGGATGCCGTACGGCCGAAGTCGGTGCGGAAAAAGCCCTACTCGCCGTCGGACGCCGAAGTGAAGGCACTGCTGAAGGATGTGGCATCGCGGGACGAGGAATTGGCAAATCTGGCCACCGTATTGGCTAGTACCGGGATGCGCGTGGGTGAGGTCCTCGGACTCCAGTGGTCAGATGTGAATCTCAGTGCCGCCGAGGTACACGTAGGTGCAGCGGTCGCCGACGGTGGGCCCGGGGTGGGCATTGTCCGAAAAGCTACAAAACGTTCGGATTGGCGGGACGTCCCGCTTACCGGTGCTGCTATCTCGGCATTTGAGCACCAGGCTGAACAGCACACGACACTCTTCGGTGACGCCCCAGGGGCACGGACCTACGTGTTTGGAGGTTCGCGCGACGGAGCCGATCCCATGCGTCCCGATGGGTTGAGCCACCGCTGGCTCGCTGCTCGCGGGAACTCTCCGATCACGCTGCTGGGATTCCGCCATTACGTTGCCACGGCCATGCTCGACGCCGGCGAGTCGTATCGGACGGTGGCTGACATTCTGGGCAACAGTGAGGTCACATTGCGACTTCACTACGACGGACGGACAGGAATCGAGAAGCGCAAGGCAGTCTCGGTGCTCGAGCTGTGACCGCGCAGCGGATTAAAAGTCTCAACTGAGCTGGCCATATGGTCCATGGAGTAGCAAACGTGCTGGTCACGTCTGGTGAAGATTCCAGTCGGTCCACCGAATCGGGTACCGTCCACCGATTTGAGTAGCGGGGGAGTAGCAAAGCCTTGCGTTGCAGAGGAAGCTGTCGACGAGGGCTCAATCCGGCGATTCATTGAGCCACTTGCCGGAAGGTCAGGGTAGGGCCCTGACCGATCCATCCCACCTGGCTTGGAGCTTCCTGATGTATTGATCTGTGGGAAAGACGGTGACTCAAGTACTACGGAACAGTCCATGGACACCCAATCAGGGGAGCTTCTCACCGCACCTCGATTGGTACCGCCGCAGTCTCCAGTAGGGATGCAATGCGATCCGCATGTTTTCCAGCGCCGAATGCCAGGAGCTTCTGGGCCCTCGACGCCGCCACGTAGAGGACTCGACGGGGCTCAGTGTTCGACCCACTCTCCCAATCATCGAGGACCGACCTCCCTTCCACCACTCGTAGGCTTCCCGGCAAGGCCACCAGCACCGCCGGGTACTCGGTCCCCTTGGCAGCATGGACCGTCATGCCCATCAACGTGGACTGATCATCGGTTTCTTGGCCCTGGCAGCGAATCCAAACATTTTGGTCGGGTTTCCTCACCTTGCTACTGAGTGATCCGCAACCAGTCGGAAGACTTCGGAGAACCTCTTGTAGCGAATCACGAGCTCGGCGGCCAAAGATGTCGCGCGAGGCACAACCGTTCAGATCTGCGACCACCCGGGCGGCCGACAAGCGCAGCCAATCCTCGCGCTGGTCGAGGACTTCCAGCTGTCGACTACGCCCCGCACCTAGGTGCTCATCGTCCCATTCGAGTAGCGACAGAATCATGAGTTCGATCTTCCGAATGGCGGCCAATCGTGTTGTTGGAGAACTTGCGCACGCCAGTACTGTGGTGGCCGCCAACAGCCGGTTTCCGATAGCTCGTGAGGTGCCTTCGGGATCTTCGCCACCGGCAATTTTCTGGGCATCTTTCAAACCGTGCGCCAGTACGACGGCCTCCGATTCAGCGATTGAACAATCTTCGAGCGCTGCAAGGAACATCTCCCGCTGTACGTTGGGGGTGCCACGCAGGACGAGGACCGGCGAGCATGAGCCGCTGTCATCTGCATTGATCGGAGAGGCTCCCGCGGCACGCAGCGCCGACACCGCCCGGCAGATCGCTGGGGTCGAGCGGAAGTTGGTAGTTAACGCGCACCGAGCAGCAGGCGGCTGCTCGTCTCGATATTCAAGAAACAGGTTGGGCTTGCTCCCTCGAAACTCATAGATGGACTGATCGGGGTCGGCCACGACGATGACGCTGATTTTTTCCGCGAGCATCCGGATAATGGCCATCTCGGCTGCGTCGCAGTCCTGGGCTTCATCGACGAGCAATTGCGAGAAGCGTCGGGTCAGACGAGCCAGGAGCTCACTCCCGGCATCAGACCGCAAAATCTCATAGGCACGCACTCTCGCCGTGCCTGAATCGAAGGTGCCGCCATCCATCAGGCCTCGGATCTTGGCCCGGGCGTAGTTGAGGAGATTTTCACGTTTCCCTGTATCCGCAACCTGTTGGATGTACATCAGCTCATCCCGACGAGGCTCTCCAATAGCCACGTCACCGGACTCTGTTAGCCGGAAGGCGCTTAACGAGATCCCAGCGCCGCGCACACCACTGAGCCTGACCTCCTTTATCTTCGAGGGCAGATCGTCCCATGACTGAAGATATGTCGGGAGGCGTCGGAGCCGCGCTACCTCAGTTGGCGTCACGATAAACCGATGGAGAAAGGAGTCGATAGTGCCGACGAAGTGGGGCGCTTGCAGGATCTTGGGCGTCGATCGAGTTCGGCGTCTGACCTCGTCGATCGCAGCGTTCGTGAATGAAAGCATCACGACGCCACCCGATCCTGAGCCAGTCGACTCGATATAGCGCTGGACGAGTGCCCTCGTCTTCCCTGAACCCGGTCCGGCCTCAACAACACGTGTCCCGGGATCGAGCACCCGCCGCTGCTCGTCCGAGAGTTCAGACAACATGTCCCGCTATTGGCTCATCGCCCCTCGCCATTACCGCGGCGGTGATGGCCTGCTCGAGATATGACGGAACGGTGAATTGCGTCTTGTCACTGTGCTCGACGATGAGTTCAGCCACCACTTGAGCAAAGTCGCCTTTACCGAGGTCCAGCTGACCGTCCTTCAATGCCTTGCTGAACGCCACGGCCCGTTCCTCAGGAGTGGACACACCGTCACTGCAGATCGCATCCCACTTGGCAAGCGAGCGTGGGTGCTGAATTCGGAAAGCTTCACGCAGCAGATCTTCGTTCGACGGCGCTGCATACAATTCGGCCTCAAGCGTGGTCTCCCCGACGGCGACGGTCAGGCAGCCGTTCGCTATGTGAGGCAGGAAGGCCGCCTCGATGTCACCCTTCCTTCTTGCTCCCGCACCGCCATCGCCATCGGTCACAACGACAACGCGATCGGCTAAGGCGAGATTGTCATGGAACAGCAGTTTCAGGTAGGGCATGAAGTCGACGCCACCGATAGGTACCACCGTGATGGCCCGAAACTCGCGGCGCCGACGCTGATTGAGGTGATCCTCGGGAGTCTCAGCGTCAGCGGAGGCAGGGTAGACAAGCTCTTCGGCGAGCGTCCGAAGAAGCAATGCCTCAGCCACCCCTTCAACCAAGATGATCTGTCGGGCGAACAGCAGACTGGCCCGCGTGGCATCCAGATATCGATCGACTTTGCGTCGCTCCGCGTCCGAAAGCGCCATCGCCGACAGAGTGGCCGTTGCCGTCTCGCCGTGGATCACGACACTAGTGTCGTCCTGTTTGGACGTTTCTCCAGCTACGGCTGACTCACCTACAAGATCGAAGCCATCGTCATTACAACCGTCAAGTGGTACGCGTTCGCGGAATCGCACCACAGCGACGTCACGCGTCGAGACGCTACTTGCCAGATGGGGCGAGTGTGTGGTCGCAATGACCTGGATACGGCCGGCTCGCATTCCCGCGGCAATGGCGTTCGTCGCTGAGGAGCGAGCTTGCTCAGCGAGGTAGCCGAGAAGGACCGTTTGGAGTTGTGGATGCAAATGCGCCTCTGGTTCTTCGACCAGGAGCAGCAGCAAGTCGTAGTCGCGGGCTTTTACGAGCTCAAGTACGACCGTTGCGATATAGAGCAGATTGGCATATCCCAACCCCGACCCCAACAAGTCAGTTGGAGTAAAGCCCTTCGCCGCCATGTGCATGCGAAGAGACCGAGCGAGTGACGCTAGGCGCTGCTCACGGTGCTTGACGTCAACGATGCGGTGGCGGACAGGTTCTGTCACGGCGGTGAGATGGACCTGAACCCCCTCAACAACTTTCAGCGCCGTGTCATTGGTGGCCAATGCCCTCAGCGAGGCGTTGGCCGTCAGCTCGAACTCAGCGATCTCCTCCTCAGTGGCAATGGCGCGGAAGACATCTGCCAAGCGATTGCCAGCGGATGAATCTAGGGCAGCGGATGCGTCTCGCAGCGGAGGCAGATAGACATGAGCAATCCGGTCCCGGTTCTCCGGTTCGGGATCGGGCACCTCGTCGTCACCGACAGTGTGGAGTACGCGGTGACGACGCGCCAGATCTGCTTCGGTCAGGAAGCAGGTGGTGTGAATCAAATTGCGGTGTGGATCGACGATGGCTGGGATATAGAACGCATCTTCAGCCGTCGTTAGATCAACGTACGTTCGCTTGATGCGGATCCTGTCGCCGATCCGTTGCCCATGGCTGAGGTCTCGGTCCAGGTCAAACCACAGTGTCGTCCGTCCGGATACCGGCGGGACCGCGACCCGTATGGCATCGATGATGTTGCTCTTACCGGCGTCATTTTCGCCGACCAGCAGGGTGAGATAGTCCGAGAACTGAACCGTCGTCTCGTAGCATGACCGATAGTTCGACACCTCTAGTTTGGATAGCCGCATCTCCTATTGCCTCCGCCCATTCACCTGTACCACTACCAATTCCTGCCTCGACGACACATTTACACCTTTCCACCCCGAAAGTCGCGAGGTAGGCGTTCTGGGGTAGACCCGCGCGTTGTCACCGGGTGACGCCGTGGCATAGGTGGAGCGTTCGGCCTGCTTTTCAAGTGCGACCTCATCGGTCCAGTGGATACTGCTGAGTGCCTGTGAGCTGGGGTTATGGTGATCCGTAGTCCGCCCAGTGTGGTCCAGTAAGACCCAATTCTCCTGAGTTTATGGCCAAGATTATGGCCAGAGGCGGCCTGGCAGAC
>JGI24130J36418_10000410_pt1 | contig 13963 bp, 10 predicted proteins | sample BarGraNGADG00212_FD_36418 | JGI IMG/M metagenome (IMG submission 36418)
AGGAGCATGTCCCGGGCCGGTTCGAGATCGCCGTTGGAGTAGTTCAGGATCGGCACGTAGAGCAACCCTCGCCCATCGTCTTCGAGCATGGCCTCGTAGGCCACTTCGAGTGGGGTCCGACCGGTGGCGGCGGCCAGGCCGGCCAGCGATCGTTCGGGCCCCGGCTCGTACTCGGGGGGGCTTCCGAGGGCGAAGGTGGACCGGTACGCCTGTTCCATGCGTGNCACCGACGCGGGGTCCGGGGGAGTCCACGACTCGATCGAGCGCCGGACGTCGGGACGGCGGAGCGCCTCGACCAACTCCGCGGGTGCGAGCCCCTTGGATTTGATGGCCTGATAGGCAGGCACCATGTCGAGCAGGCTGTAGGTGGTGAAGTGGCCGGACAACAACCCGGTGGCCCGGCCGGCTACCTGGGGCCAGAGGTCGGCCCCTTCGGAGGTGGCCCGCAACGACTCGTCCATCAACTGTCGCCAGAGATCGGGAGCGGTATCCACCTGCACCAGGGCGAAGGTGACGGGTCGTCCGATGGCGGTGGACAGCCGCCGCATCCAGTCGACTTCCTTGGCCGGTCCGATGATGTCTTCACCGGCCGCGCCGGTGGGGGCGAGTTCGAACACTCCTGTTTTCAGCTCACCGAGGGCGCTGCCGATGCCGAAGAGCTCGTCCTCCGCCGCGAACGTGCCGGGCACCGGCTCACCATCGATGGCCCGATGGGCCAGGGTCCGCGAGGTGGAGAAGCCGAGGGCGCCGGCGGCGATGGCCTCCTTCACCAGTTGCTTCATAGAGGCGATGTCCTCGGATGTGGCTGGTTGGTTGCGGGCGCCACGTTCGCCCATCACATAGGAGCGGACGGCGCCGTGGGCGATCTGGGTGCCGATGTCGACAGTCCAGTTCCGTCGGCCGAGGGTATCGAGGTATTCGGGGAAGGATTCCCAGTCCCAGGTGATGCCCTCGGCCAGCGCGGTTCCGGGGATGTCCTCGACGCCTTCCATGAGACCGATGAGCCACTCGTGGCGATGGGGTCGGGCCGGTGCGAAGCCGACCCCACAGTTACCGGTCACGATGGTGGTGACCCCGTGCCAGCTGCTGGGGGCCAACACGTCGTCCCAGGTGGCCTGGCCGTCGTAGTGGGTGTGGATGTCCACCCATCCCGGGGTGACCAGCAGCCCATCGGCGTCCACGGTCCGCTCTGCCCCAACCCCGGGAAACGAACCAACCCCGGTGATGCGCCCGTCGTCCACGGTGATATCTGCAGTGCGCGCCGCCGCCCCGGTTCCGTCGACGACAGTCCCCCCTCTGATGACAAGGTCGTGCACGGCGAGATCCCCCTCGTTCAATGAGCCTCTTCGATGCCCACCCTAGCCAGGCGGAATGGAGTAGGTGACCTGCGCCTTGGCAAGGATGGCTTTGCTCCCGTCGGATACCATGGCGACCTCCACCACCGCCAGGCGCTTTCCCAATTTGAGCAAGGTGGCCGTCGCCACCACGTCAACCAGGGCGGGTTTGCGGAGGAAGTCGATGTGGAGGCTGGTGGTCACAGCCAGCGCCACCGGACCGATGTGGCCCACGATGGCGAGCCACGCCGCGCAGTCGGCCAACGACATCAGGATGGGACCCGACACCGTCCCACCGGGCCGACCGTGGAAAGCCGAGATGGGTAGGCGAAGACGGACTTGTTGTTCACGTATGTCTTCGACCACGAAGGCTGGGGGGTCGAGAGGGAACCCGTCAAGCAGAAACTGTTGGAGCTCATCCACGGTCATCACAGGCATGACCTACCGTACCGGCTGATGAACGGGACTCTCGAGCCGCCGCCTCCCGACCGGCAGCCTGTCAGTGAAGACTAATCCTGGTGGAATTCACCGTGGCGACCAACTCCGGACGTGAAGCGGGCAGCACCTTCGAGGGTCTCGCCACTGCCGATGGTGACCAGGGCATGGCGGACCTCGTTGAGCATGGCCTGAGGTTCGCTGAGGTCCCACTGTTCGATGGCCGAGAGGCGGTCGTGCCGCATGCAGGTCTGGGGAAAGTCCGCGAGTTGATGGCCGAGGGCAATGGCTTCCTTCAGCGCTTCACCGGGCTCGGTTACCCGGTTCACCAGGCCCATGGTGAACCCCTCGGTGCCGCTCACACCTCTGCCGGTGAGGATCAGATCCATGGCCCGGCTGTGCCCGATGAGATGGGGAAGGCGGATGGTCCCGAGGTCGACGAGCGGTACGCCGAATCGTCGGCAGTAGACACCGAGGGTGGCGTCGGAAGATGCCACCCGCAGATCACACCACGCCGCCAACTCCAGACCACCGGCCACGGCAAAACCCTCGATGGCCGCGATGACCGGCTTGGACAATCGGAGTCGGGACACACCCATGGGCCCATCACCAACCTCGCTGACCCGGTTGCCCCTACCTTCGGCCAGTCCCTTCAAGTCGGCGCCGGCGCAGAAGGTACCGGATGCTCCAGTGAGAATCGCCACCGACGCACTTCGATCTGCGTCGAAGGCCCGGAACGCCTCCGCCAGGGCGGCACCTGTTGCCCGGTCGACCGCATTGCGCCGCTCGGGACGGTCGATGGTGATGATCCGAACGGCTTCGTCGTCGGTTACGGAGATCAAATCTCGGTCGGTGGCCATCGGGGGTCTCCTCGCTGTTGCTCTTGTGCGAGCCGGTACGTGCAAGGGGCATGGATAGCCCATGGCCAGGGGCCAATCAAGCGGGATGGGGTCGATCGGACCGAAAATGTCGGCGTCGCCAGTTCAGATGTGCATTGAGATGGCGCTGTACAGACTGCTTACGCCGCCCAGTTCCTCGAGATCACCGTCGGCTCGGTCAATCGTGCCGTGGCCTGGACAGGAGACCGGTGCCCTACCCGTCCCGGGGTGGTCAAGGCGCTCATGATGACAATCAGCGGGAACCACCACGTGGCCACGAAGCTTGCACCGACCTGCAGCACGACATGCGCCATCGAGGATCCGGCCGGATCATGATCGGATTCGTACTCATCTTCAAACGGGTTGCCCGGCAACTGTCTCCTCTAGCGTGACGCGCCACTGAGCGTCGTTCTACCCGATTGAAGTTCGCATAAACCTCACTGGTGGAAACTGTCCTGTGAGCCGGCTATGTATCATGCCCGGTGTCAATATCACTCACCTTCTTGGCAGCCAGTTGGCCCTCCTCCGGTGCTGCCCCGCCACTAATCGGAGCCATGAGGAAGGCGACACATCGCCAACGTCATAGGAAGCGACGATGCTTCCCTCCATCCACGCCGCGCAGTGCTGGAGGAGGGTTGCTCCGCTTTGGTCCGTGTCCCATTCACATCGGGCGAACTTGTCAGAGGTATCGCCGGTGAGATGACCGAACAATTCGGCAAGGTCATGCTGCGCCGACCCGTGAACACCGGTCGGATGACCCATCCGGGGGCGTATCCAGAATGTCGTAACGCCGTACGGCGGCCAGACGGCCTACCTCGTCCGCCAGCAGTATTCGGGGATCCGGCATGCTGACTCCGTCAATTTCCGCATCGATATGGTTCAGATTGCTGGTCCCAAGCTCACGGCGCGAGAGTTTGGCCTTCGAATCGAACTCGCGGTCGCCGCGGGGTCTCCTAAGACGTGACCAGGCTGTTGAACAGGGACGACCGGACAGTTGGGCACCCGGTATGTGACTCATGTCGAGCTCACTGCGTGGAAATTTCGCACCACACCGATTTACCAGTCTCAGTCGGTCGAACGCCCCATCGGTCAGTGAGCGAGGCGACCAGCTGCAACCCACGACCGTGTTCGGCGTAGAGGTTGGTCCGCTGCATGCGGGGAACGACGTTGGTGCCATCGTGAACGGCCACCAAAATCCGGTCGGTGGTGCGGCTCAGCCTGAGCTCAATGGGCGATCGGCCGTGGAGGATGGCATTGGTAATAAGTTCGTTGACCACTACTACGAGATCGCTGGTCAAGTTAGGAGTGATTGCCCAAGCGGCCAGCACGTTCGTAGTGAACCGACGGACGCTGGCCACGGATTCTGCTTCGGCAAGAACAGGGAGTATGACGAACGCAGGGCCCAACGTCTGGCCGGGAACCTCGGCGACGAGCACGGCAACGTCATCGTCGGACCCATTGGGGAGCAGCGCGTCAACCAGTGCTAGGGGCAGATCCTCGACCCGGCCGCTGTCGACGGTAAGTGCGCTGACAAGGTCATCGATCCCGTGTTCGATGTCGCTACCGCGATGTTCCACCAGGCCGTCCGTGTACAAAGTCAGTACATCTCCGGCAGACAGGGTTAATTTTGTCTCAACCAAGTCATGGGGTCCGGTACCCAGTGGCGGGCCAAACGTTCCGATGAGACGTTGCGTTTCGCCACTAGAGGAGCGCACCAGTGGAGGAAGGTGCCCAGCATTCGCATACACAAGGGACCGGTCCTGCGGGTCGAAGACGGCATAGATGCAGGTGGCAATCTTTTCTTCGCTTATCTCGCGGATCGTGGCGTCGAGGTGCTCAAGGACGCGGGTCGGAGACAAGTCGAGCTGGGCGTAGGCGCGGATGGTCGCCCGGAGTTGACCCATCACCGCGGCGGCGCGAATGCCGCGGCCCATCACGTCGCCCACCACCAAGGCCGTACGGTCGCGGTCCAACTCGATGACGTCGTACCAATCGCCGCCGACTTGGGTGTCGTCCACCCCTGCCTGGTAATGCGTCGCGACTTTTAGTTGCTTTGGAGTGAATGCGCGCGCCGGAAGGAGGCTCCGTTGCAGTTCCTCGGCAATCAGACGTTCGTGAGCCGCGGTCTGCTTGTCGGCGGCGGCAGCGTCAGCGGCTTGCTTGGCCAGGATCTGGTCGGTGATGTCCTGAATGCTTCCTCGCAGCTGCATGGGATGGCCTTCGGAGTCGCAAACAAGTTCGCCGACGGTATTGAAGGTCCGCTCTGCTCCCTCGACCGTATGGGCACGCACTTCGAAATTGATGATCTCGCCGTCTGTCGCCGCGATCAGAGCAGCCCGTACCCGCTCGACATCGTCGGGATGTATCCGGCCGAGGACTTCAGCGATGCCGCCGTCATGCAACTCCTTCTGGGTGAGCTGGATCTGGCGGAGGAACTCTCCTGACCCGGCCACTGCACCAGAGGCGAGATCCAATTCCCAACTGCCGACCTGAGCCAGGCGTTGCGCCTGATCGAGGAGGGTCCGTTGCTTTTCCAGTTCGGTCGCAAGTCGGCGCACTTTGTCGAGTTCGAGGTTGGCGCGGATTCGGGCGACGAGCTCGCGGGCGGTGAACGGTTTTGTCAGGTAGTCATCCGCACCTGCTTCCAATCCTTCGACGGCGGCTTCGTCCCCGGCCCGAGCCGACAGCATCACGATTGGCACGTGCATGGTGGCGGCGTCGGAGCGCATGGCGGCCAGTAGGCCAAACCCATCTAGACCTGGAAGCATTACATCGGTGAGAACGAGATCGGGTGGAGAGGCCCGCACCATCTCGAGCGCGACGACGCCATCCCGGGCGGTTTCGACGGTGTAGTGGTCGGAAAGCAGGCCGGCGATGTACTCGCGCATGTCGAGGTTGTCGTCGACCACGAGGATTCGCAGTCGATCGACTGCACCGACTGGTTGCACCGGCACCGGGAGAGCCGAATTGTCGGTATCGCGGGTTTCGGCGTCGAGCCAACGCGACGACTCGGCCAAGAAACCCTCGGTCTTGTGAGCGGCTCTGCCCGTCGCGTCGTTTGGTCCCGAGGCAATCTGCTCAACCGGGAGATGTGCAGTTCCCAGAGGGACCCGCACGGAAAATCGTGTTCCTTTGCCAGGCTCACTGTCTGCCACGATCGTCCCGCCATGCAAACTGACCAATTCGGCCGTCAATGCCAGCCCAATGCCTGATCCTTCGTGGCTTCGAGAGCGGGCACCAGTGATCCGGTGGAATCGCTCGAACAACCGGTTGAGCTCGGCGGATTCGATCCCGATGCCGGTATCCACCACCTCCAGTTCGGCTTCCCCGTCGCTGATGGCAAGCCGGATGGTGATACCACCAGAAAAGGTGGCCTTCAGTGCGTTCGACAGGAGATTCGACACGATGTTGGTCCACATGTCCGGGTCGACGTAGACAAGGGCATCCAGCGGAGGACAGTCAACGGTGAATGCAAGGCCAGCCCGTTCGACCGCCGAGCTGAACATGCTGGCCACATCGGCTGTGTGCCGGGCCAGGTCGAGAGCCTCGAAGCGAGGATCGGCCCGCCCGGCCTCGAAGCGAGAGAAGTCGAGCAGCACATTGACCAGCTTGAGCAGCCGTAATGCATTGCGGTGCATCACTTCGATTCGGGCCCGTTGTGCCGTCGGNAGAGGACTGTCCGAGTCGGCGAGAGCGTCAGCCGCCGGCCCGAGGAGCAGGGTCAGCGGGGTGCGAAGTTCGTAGCTGATGTTGGTGAAGAATGCGGTCTTGGCCCGATCCAACTCGGCCAACTCCGCCGTCCGCACCCGCTCGGACTCGAAGGCCCGGGCACGGGCGATGCTGGCGGCGACCTGCCCGCTAATGAGGTGCAGGAATCCCGTATAACCGGCATCCAGCGGTAGGTACGGGTTCAAGCCGAAGATCAGGAAACCGTAGGGAACACCTTCGTCTCGCTGTAGCAACGGCAGTCCCAGTGCCTGGGCCGGAGGTCGGTCCCAGGCACCGCTCGGGATCGAGGGGAAACGCTCCGTCAGTTCGTCGATGGTAACCGTCTCTCCCTTGGCCAACGCTCCCACCGGCCAGCATGGGTTCGGGTCTGCCAACTCGATCAGTGCCGGTGCGGCAGGGTGGCCTGCCGGAATCCCGGGAGAGCATGTCAGCCGCGCCCCCGTCCCGTCGTCATCAAACAGGTACATGAGGGTGAACGGAAAACTACGTCGCTCGGCACCGAGGCGTTCCTCGACTGCCGCGACCACATGGGCCTCGATATTGGTCTTGGTCAGTTCGGAACCCAATTCGATCAAGTTGGACATCCGACGCTCACCGATGACTTGGTCGGTGATTTCGCTCACCACGCACAACATGCCGACAATGCGTGCATCATCGTCGGTCAGGGGGCTGTACGAAAAGGTGTGGTACGTCTCTTCCACGTAACCGTTTCGCTCGAGGAACAGCAGCATTCCTTCGTCCCAGGTTGCGACCCCTGTGCTCATCACCTGTTCAACAAGCGGACCGACATCTCCCCAAATCTCCGCCCATACTTCGGAAGCGGGTTTGCCCAGTGCCCAGGGGTATTTCTCACCAAGAGTGTCACGACGGTAGGCGTCATTGCAGAAGAATGTGAGCTCGGGGCCCCATGCCATCCACATCGAAAAGCGCGAACCCATCAGAAGGCGTATGACGCTGATCAGGCTTTGCGGCCATGTGCTCGGGGCCCCCAGGGGTGTGGAGGTCCAGTCGACGGCCAGCAGGTCGCGGCCCACGTCACCGCTGGCGTAAAACAGTTCACGGACCGTGTCGTCCAAGGGTTGCATGGCAGGGCCATTGGCCGGTTGGACCATGCAACTACTCTACAAACGAGTCAATGAAGCGTAAAGACGCGGGTAACGGGCAATCTCCCATAAAGGGCCGTGGAGCAGTCATGTTATGGTGAAGCGCCGAGCATGACGAAATTATGATCATTCAGAGACGATTCTTCACGGCGTGAATGTCAAGGAGCGTGTAGTAGATGGAGCAAGGCTCGGCGGATCTGGAGTTGAGTACTCGCACGGAAGGTGGCGCCACCGTCGTGGTTGTCCGAGGCGAAATCGACCTCTCCACCGTCCCCCAACTCAGTGATCAACTCGACGAACTCATCAACGAAGATCGAGTTGACCTGATCATTGACATGGGCGGTGTGGGGTTTATCGACTCGACGGGGTTGGGAGCCCTGGTCGGTGCTCGCAAAAAAGCCCTGGCAAAAGACGGATCTGTACAGTTGGCGTGCGTGCAGCAGAAGATCCTCAAGGTATTCCGGATTACGCAGTTGACGGAGCTTTTCCCTGTCCACGACAGCGTGGTCGATGCACTCACATCAAGTTCTGATCGTCCATCAGATCCAGAGAGCGCACCCTCCTGAGACCCAAGGCCCTGAATCCCTTCGCCGTTGGCGGGGACTCGGCCACGGGGTCACCAATGGCTGCAACCCGTAGTCAGTGGACAGCTCCACCCTGGGTCACTTCTCATTCGTGAGCGCTCGTCGCATTGGCGATCTCCGGGAGGGTTCCAACGACGCCGAGTTGTCCCTGTCGCGATTCGACCAGAGTGGCGATCCTGAGCAAGGTGTTTGCTCCCGCGTTATCAGAGGTGCCGGTTCCACCTACATGCTGGCTGACGCCCCCCAAGTCGAGGTTAGGAAGTGACCTTGAAGCTGTAGGTATATCGCGACATGGCCGATGGAGCACTGGCGGCGTTAGTGGCCCGACTTAGGCACCACTCTTCGCAATTGGCCCTTTGCTGTCGACAAATTTGTCGAGTTGGGTAGAGAACTCATCCACATTGCGCCGTAACCATTCCACCAGCATGGCCGCGTGCTCCATCTCGTCGTTCATATTGTGGATGAGGATGGCCTTCAGGTCGGCGTCGTCACAGTCATCAGCCCTCTGGCGATACCAGTCCATGGCCTCCAGTTCCTCCATCAGGGAGACGGTGGCCTGATGGGCGGCGATGGTCCCGGGCGTCAGTCGCTCGCGCGGTGCATGTAGATCTTCGCTCGACAAGATGACCCTCTACTCTCTCTGGTGACGCATTCGCCATGCGCCCGCTGGTTCAATCTTAGGTGGTGATTGTCCAAGAGGCCAGTACGAGTCCATGGTCATAAGGGAAGTCCTCCAGTAAGAGAGTTGATGACATAGTCAGCGCCACCCTCGCGCAATTGGTCAGCGTTGAAATTGTGGCTGGCGACCCCTACACATTTAATGCCAGCGGCGTGGGCACCTTCGGCATCGTGTGGAGTATCCCCCACGACGAGACACTGTTCGGCGCTCAGCGGTTCCCCGTAGACCAGGCTGGCCCTCTGGAGAGCGATCTTGGTGAGTTCGCCACGATCGGTAGCGTCCGACCCGTAGCCCCCGAACGAGAAGAATCGATTGAGCTTCGCCCGGTGAAGTTTGATGTGGGCTGCAGCCTCCAAGTTTCCGGTCACGATTCCGAGCAGGTAGCCGTCGTCGATCAGGCGAGGGAGGAGTTCCTCCACGCCACCGAGGACCCGGTATCCGTCGGAGTCGGCAACGGCCGAATAGAGGTAATGCAGGCGCCGTTCGAGCAGTTTGCTGAATTCGGCTCGAGTGGGTTGGCGGTGAAGCACGGCTTCAAAGGTTTTTCGCCCAACATCGGGATCCGTCATCCCTGTATCGGTGAACTCACCTATATCTGCCGGAATTCCGAACAGCTCATCGAAGGCCAGACGCCATGACGTCGCACCGGCGCCACCGGTGATGATGAGGGTGCCATCGATGTCGAAGAGAATGGCCCGGTATTCGGGTTTTGCGGATGCACTCATTCGGCCAGATCGTCCTCTCGCCTCACGGCAGATCCGTTGGGAGATACCGGGTGCTTAACGCTGAGCCTGGGTCCGAAGCCGGTAACTGACCGGTGATCAGAAGCCGGTAACCGACCGGTGATCAGCAACGACATTCTCCAACCCTCTCATCGTAGTGGATGGGAGGAGTCGAGCTTCAGCCGGCTTGTTGGCTCGCCACAGAGCCCAAGCATGCGTCGGCGCCCGCTACGAGTTCCTCGATGATCTGGTGGGCTGGTTGTCGGCGGCGAACGGCACCCACCGACTGTCCGGCGTAGAGGGGCATCGCCTCGATCGCGCCGGTGGTGTGGATATCGGGTGGTATCACCGAACCGGGAGGTATCGCGAGGGGGGATCCAGCGACGATACCGTCGCCTACTGACTCGCCCTCGAAGCCGGCGAGCGCGTCGATACAGCTCGAGAGCACGCGATGCGGCGCATTGGGCCACATCACCGAGAATGCGGTGGTGAGTGTTGTGTCGCCAGGCCCAGAAGCGATCAGAGCGTCAACGTAATAGGGATGGGCGGGCGACTCCTCGGCGGCCACAAAGCGAGTACCTATCCGAACGCCGGCCGCTCCCGCCGCCAGGGCAGCGGCCATGGTGCGCCCATCACCGATCCCACCGGCGGCGATAACGGGCACGTCGACAATGTCGAGCGTTCCGGCCAGGAGGGGGAGCATCCCGATGGACCCCCGGACGTGACCCCCGGCCTCGGCCCCCTGGGCGATCACCAGGTCGCATCCTGCGTCGGCCGCGGAACGGGCTTCTTCGGGCGAGCCGACCTGCCAAGCCGCCAGCGCACCGGCCGCATGGACGCGGTCAACGAGTGCGCGCTGGGGATCCCCATAGAAGAATTCGACGAGCCGACACCGCTCGGCAGCGAGCTCGACGGCAGACATATCGAGGAAGGGCATCAGGAAGTTGGCACCTGCCGGGTGGGTAGTCCGCTTGGCGAGATCGTCGAATACCTTGGCAATGTCGCCGCCACCCACACCCGAAAGATTCACCATGCCCAGAGCGCCGGCATTTGAACCGCGGCCGCCAACTTCGGCGTCGACACGCCGCCCATTCCGGCGAGCTGGATCGGGACCGAACAGCCCACCAAGGCGGTGAACGGTGTCTGTTTCACGTTTCGTCCTTCCCAGTGAGGTCAGCTGACAAAGGTCGTTCTACTGCGCAGTCTGACACGTCGGTCGGACAAGTAGACCATCCGACCGACACATCCGACCTGACGACCTACCATCGGGTGGGTGAGCCTCACTGAACCCACAGTTGCCGATCTGCTGGTGCGCTGCCTCGAGCACGAGGGTGTGCGGTTCGTCTTCGGGCTGCCCGGCGAGGAAAACATTCTCTTCACCGACGCCGTATCGCGCTCGTCATCGATCCGGTATGTCCTGGTCCGGCACGAACAAGCCGCGTCGTTCATGGCCGAGATCTATGGCCGCATCACCGGTCAGGCCGGCGTGTGTTCATCGACGCTCGGACCCGGGGCCATCAATCTGCTCCTCGGGACGGCGGATGCCACCACCAACAGCACCCCGGTCGTGGCCATCTCGGCCCAGGTCGGTCTCAATCGGATCTACAAGGAGTCGCACCAGAGCGTTGACCTGGTTTCGATGTTCGACCCGGTTACCAAATGGTCGGCTCTGGTCCCAAATCCCGCCGCCGTACCTGAGATGATGCGCAAAGCCTTCAAGCTGGCCCAGACGGAACGACCTGGAGCCGTCTATCTGGCTGTGCCCGAAGATGTGGAGTCGATGGCCGTCCCGGCCGCACTCGTGCCTCTTGCCGTCAATGTCCCTCGGCCCGACGAGCCGTCACAATCGCAGATCGACAGGGCGGTTCAGGTTCTCCTTAGTGCGCAGCGCCCGGTGGTGCTCGCCGGCCACGGCGCAGCACGAGCCGGTGCCGGCGAGGCCCTCATTCGGTTCTCCGAACGCTTGGGACTACCGGTCGCCACCACCTTCCATGGGAAGGGAGTATTTCCCGACGACCATCCGAATGCCCTGGGTGCGGTGGGTTTCATGCACCACGACTACGTCAACTTCGGTTTCGATGAGGCTGACGTGATCATTTCAGTCGGATACGAACTGCAAGAGTTCGACCCGATACGGATCAACCCCGACGGCGACAAGCGGATTCTGCATCTGAGCCGGTTCCCTGCGGAGGTGGACAATCACTACACCGTTGAGGTCGGTGTTCAGGCGGACCTCGGCCGTACCCTCGACGCGCTTTCGAAAGCTACCGGCCGGCGCTTCGACCGAGCCACCAGCGGTGAAAGGATCCGGAGCCTGTTGGCCGGCGAACTCGCACGCGGTGCGGCCGACGACAGCTTCCCCCTCATACCGCAGCGGATCGTGGCCGACACCAGGGCAGCCCTTGAACGTCATGACATAGTTCTGGCTGACACCGGTGCAGTGAAGATGTGGATGGCCCGGTTGTATCCCACCTACGAACCCAACACATGCCTCCTGTCGAACGGGCTCTCGACCATGGCGTTTTCGGTACCGGGGGCGATCGGGGCCAAGCTGGCCCGACCGCAGAGTCGGGTTCTGGCCGCCGTCGGGGACGGGGCCTTTCTCATGAACTCGCAGGAGATCGAGACAGCCCTTCGAGAGCGCGTGCCCATCGCAATTCTGGTTTGGGTCGATGACGCCTACGGGCTCATCAAGTGGAAGATGGAGATGGAGCTTGGCCACTCAACGGCCATCGGATTTACCAATCCGGATTTCGTGGCCTACGCGGAGAGTTTCGGGGCACGCGGACACAGGATCACCGAGGCCGGCCAACTTCTCCCTGCTTTACGAGAGGCGCTGGCGGCCGACACGGTCTCGGTCATCGCCTGCCCGGTCGACTACTCGGAAAACCTGCGTCTCACCGAGTCCCTGGGGGAACTGGACGGCCCATTCTGATCGATTGGCGTTCGAGAATGGCCTGCGGTTCCTTCGGTGCCCGGAACAGAAGTGGTCGACTCCTACCGCCTACGATGAGGGCCTGAAGAAGAGAATTGCTGGTCTGATGGCTTTCGACCATGGTCTCTTCCGAACCCCGCCCACGTAGCTCAGGGGATAGAGCGTCGGTTTCCTAAACCGCAGGTCGCAGGTTCGATTCCTGCCGTGGGCGCTGGAGAAACGTGATTTCGGAATTGCGTCATCCCTACAAAATCCCTACTATCCATTCTGTGGCCGGGACGATGCGGGAAAAGGCACCTGGGCGGTGGGAGCTGCGGGTGTACGTCGGGCGGGATTCAGTCACCGGCAGGCCGAAGCAGATCAGCCGGGTGTACACCGCTCCCCGGCGTGAGCCCGGCGCCGGCAAGCGCGAGGCGGCAAAGCAGCTCGCCGCGCTCGTTGCCGAGGTCGACAAGGGAAAGCACGGCGGGAGCAGCTCGACCCTTGGCGCACTGCTCGACGAGTACATCGCGCACATCGAACGGATGGGCCGGGCGCCTACGACGCTGTACGGGTACCGGCGGATCGTCGCCACGCGGATCGGCCCGGCGCTCGGATCGAAACGCCTCGACAAGCTGACGGCCCACGATCTCGACCGGTTCTACGCGGACCAGCTCGCCACCGGGCTCGGTGATCGGTCCGTGCACCACATCCACCGGCAGATCAGTGCGGCGCTGCGCCAGGGCCGCAAGTGGGGATGGGTGGCGACCAACGTCGCCGAGGACGCCACGCCTCCGAAGCTCCGGCGGGCGGAGATGAACGTCCCGTCGCCGGAACAGGTCACGGCGTTGATCGCCGAGGCCGCCCGGCCGGAGACGCGGGCGCCGGAGATGGCGGCAGTCATCACCGTGCTGGCACTGACAGGCATGCGCCGGGGCGAGCTGTGCGGGCTGCGGTGGTCCGACATGGACTGGCAGGGCTCCGCCGTCAACGTCAACCAGGCCATCTGGCAGACAGGGGAGGGCATGGGGGCGAAGGCCCCGAAGACCCACCAGGCGCGGCGCCTGGTGCTCGGAGAGAACGCCGTTGCCGTCCTCGCCGACCGGCACGCCCGGGCGCGTACCGACGCGGAGATGGCGAAGGTGAAGCTGCCCGACAGCGCGTATATCTTCAGTCCAGACGTCGATGGCGCCGGCCCGATCCATCCGGACTCGGTCTCGCAGGCGTTCCGCCGGATAACCCGCCGGATGGAGGAGCCGCGCTGGCCAAGCTGCGGGAGGCCAATCCCAAGTCGACCCGGGCGGACCTGGCGGCGTCGGACCGGTGGGACTTCCGGCTGCACGACCTACGCCACTACACGGCGACCCAGCTATTCGCGGCCGGACTGAACCCGAAGACTGTCGCCGACCGGCTCGGGCACGCCGACCCGTCGGTCACGCTACGGGTGTACACGGCGAACACCGATGCGCAGGCGCAGGAGGCGGCCGACTCGCTGGAGGCCGGGCTGGTGCTGCCGCCGATGGGGCGTAGGTGAGGCCGCGTAGAAATTGTGAGCGGCCAACGACGATTGTTGGACCCTGTGCTG
>JGI24130J36418_10000412_pt1 | contig 13922 bp, 16 predicted proteins | sample BarGraNGADG00212_FD_36418 | JGI IMG/M metagenome (IMG submission 36418)
AACAGTCCTGCCTCAGTCCCAACAGGCCATGCAGGACACATCCGTCAGGTGGCAATGGGTAATCCTCGCTCTCTGTGCACATGATGAGACCATCGACCGCCGTGAGCAAGTCTGGGTTTTCTGATAGCAGGTGCCGGCACGCTGCCAAGGCGAGGTCGAGCGCTGTTTCGCCATCGGCTGCGATGTGGCGAGAGAGAACACCCGACCGGCCAGCAACCTTGGTCATGTCCCACTCTGGGTTCTCCACACACATCTGCTCGTTGGTCACGACCCTATCCGGTAATCCAACAGCAATACCGACTATTCGCATGTCATCTGCTCTCCTTGTTTCCGGGTCCACCTAGACGGCTCCGACGTAGATGATCTGTCCGGTAACTGCCTGGCTGGCCGGGCTCAGCAAGAAGTCGATCACAGAAGTGACATCGTCGAGTGACACACCTTTGCCCGTGCCGCTTGCCTCTACGGTCCGAGCCACGACATCGGGGGACATTGCCGCAGCCATGCCCGAATCTGTGATGATAGATGGTCCGACGGCATTGGCCGTAACACCCAGCGGTGCAGCCTCACGCGCAACCACCCGCGTCAGCTCCTCTATCCCCGCCTTCGATGCAGCATATGCTCCCAAGCCTGTGTTGGCCAGAGGGACAGCGATCGACGACACGAAAACGATTCTACCAGAGCGTCGGCGAGCCATGAGTTTGACGGCCTCCTGTGTACAAGCAAATGCCCCCACCAAGTTCACCCCGACTGTCTCCACTACTTCCGAAACCGGTTGAGTAGCCACAAGACCGGGCATCATGATCCCTGCGTTGTTGATGAGAGCATCGACCCGCCCAAACTCGCGTCGGATGGCCAGGAACATCTGACTGACCTCGGCCGCCTGTGAGACATCGCAGGTGAAGTGGCGGTAGTGCTCCGACTCCAGGTCCGATGGTTGACGACTGCAGCCAACGACCGTCCAGCCAAGGGAAAGGTAGTGCTCTGCCAGATGGCGGCCAAGGCCGGCCCTGGCTCCAGTCACGACCAGTACCTGTTCCTGGATCACTGTTGCGCTGCCCGCACTACTTCGGTGACATACCGCTTGATCGACCCAACGGTTGCAAATGGTGACCCCTGGGATGCCTTTCCAAGTCCTGCGGCCAGGGAAACCACAACTCCCAACTCTGATTCGATGGCTCCCTCCAACTCAGCAAGGAGCGCAACAAGTGCCAAGGAGTCAAACGGTCCTTCAGGGCGTTTTACATAGGCTGCATCCTCAAGGACGACCTTGTCATCGACGATGCCTGCCTCATTGATTGACTCAATCGAGCGTTCGACCAACTGACGAATCTTCTCGTCCTCATTCTCCATTGCCATCATCTCCCCCCAAAGTAGTCTGTGTCTGTGTTCGTCCACCAAGTGCCCCTTTTGTCGCCACTCCAAACCTAACCCAGTAGGTAAGGCTATGACGCAGTTGCATCGGAAGGCGGTACATCTTCCACGCCACGCTGCCGCAACACCTGCCCAATTGTCATAAGTAGTATGCGGACGTCGAGCCACGGTGTCCAGTGGTCAATATACCAGATGTCCAGTTTGATGCGTTCGGTCCACGAAATGCTGTTGCGCCCGTTCACCTGCGCCCACCCCGTGATCCCCGGTCTGACCTCCAGCCGACGACGCTGGAAGTCGTTGTACGCGACAACCCGTCCGTGCCCGCCCGCTCCGATAACGGCAAGTCTCATCCGTTGCCTCCAGGCACTGTGGCGTCCGTCGTGGCCCGAAATGGCAGAGATGTGTGCCTGACCAGCGTGAAGGCTTCTGCATAGTTGACCCCGAAGGTGTGTCCCCTAAACACGGCAAGGGCATTGACTGTGTCCAGCGAACGAGCTGCTGGAGATGGCTGGAGCTGTGAACCGTAGCATCGTAGCGCCGCCAGTTTAGTTTCAAGGAAGGGCGTGATGTCCACGTACCAATTGGGAACAAACGAGCGCTGTGAATTCGAAGCCCCCCACTCCGTCTCCGAGAGCGTCTCATAGCACAGCACTGTATGAACGTGACTCTCGAACCGTGGACGACATGCGACCAGCCCTGCCTCGAACACGCGTCGATGATCGTCGTTGACGTCAACAGGGGACGGCAGGTAAACGATGTCTGCATCTGCCGTCTCTGCCGCCAACATGTCATTCAGTTCGCACTGAGGCACACGGTCCAGATGGACTGCTGGCAGCTTCAGTTCGACCGCACAATCGATTCCAAGTACCTGATGTGCTTCTTGAGCCTCACGACGTACCTGAGCGACACCCACAGCACCAAACTGTGACTCCAATCCTTCAGTGACCGTGCAGACACAAACGTGGTCTCCTTCTGCAACATGCCGAGCGATTGTTCCACCAACACCCAGGACCTCATCATCGTGATGTGGTGCGATGACCAAGATTCTCATCCTTGCAGTCTCCTTAGTGCGGTCTCCAGGGCCTCCACGCGAGCACGCAGAACCCACAGTTCGTCTTGTTCTCGCGTACCAAAACAGTGTCCTGGTCGAAAGTGAGTGGGTTCATCAGCATCAAAGTCTGCTATCACAAGCTCGGATGAGCATGTAAGGAGTATGTGAATGCCATCCCCGTCAACGTTGATGATTTGGCCGGGACGCCCATAAATGGCAACCGCCAGTTGCCCTTGGTGTCCACGCCAAAACGTAATTCTGCGACCCTCATAATAGCAGTACGCCCCAGGAAAGGGCTTACTCACCGAACGAATAAGCCGCTCTATCTGCTCACCCGAGTCTGCAAAATCGATCAGCCCGTCGGGAGGCACGCGGCGCAAGAGGTAGCTTTCCTTCCCGGCCGCCTGAGGGATGGGCTTCAGGCTGTTTGCTTCAACAGACTGCACCAGTTTGCTGACTGCCACCGACGTAGCCGTGTTGACTGATGTCATTACGTCTCCCAGGTAATCGCTCTTTTCAATACTATAGGGTTGCTGCACCAGAATCGCACCGCTATCTGGCTCGTCCTGTAGCTCAAACAGAGTGACGGAAGATTCCTCAATGCCAAGGAGAATGAGCCAGGACAACGCTGCGCGACCGCGAAACCGTGGGAGAGCGGTAGGATGCAAGCCAACTGCCATTCTGGCTGCAGCAGCCCGTGCCTGTGATCGCACGATCTGGGACAAGCCAACAAAAAGAATGTAGTCTGCACCCAAGTCCTGCAGGTATCTCACATTGTCCGCTTCATTCACACTGTCAAATGACCGGGCCGCCACGCCTTTCTGACGTCCAAGTTCGGCGATATTGACGAAATCCGAATTGTCAGTTGCACGTTGTGGGCTGAGACCGGCGACACCACGTACGTCGGCACCAAGACGTAGCAGAGTGTCAAGAGTAGTAGCTGTTGAGCCCACTGCACCAACCACGGCGAATGTCACTCTAATCCTCCTTCTCAACTACCACAAAAGTGCTCTTCGCCAAACAATACTACGGCGATGGTTCGAATCATTATAAGGAAATCCAACCTCGGTGACCAGTTGTCAATATAGAAAAGGTCATACCGGCAGCGTTCCTGCCACGTCATCGCTACATTGCCATGCGTCTGTGCCCATCCAGTCATGCCGGGTCTCACAGTGAATCGCCTGAAGTCGTCGTGAGAGAAGGTTGCGGCTACACTCCCCGGTACAGGCCGTGGCCCAACCAGGCTCATCTCGCCACGGACAACGTTCAGCAGTTGTGGCAATTCGTCTATCTTCGTCCCCCGCAAAACACGCCCAACGCGTGTCACTAATGGATGGTCCCCGCGCATTTGGACTTCACGCGTGAGGGATTCAGCGCCAATCACCATTGTTCTGAACTTCACAATGGGAAAGGGTCGTCCGTGCAGGCCAACCCGTTCCTGCAGGAAGAACACAGGACGACCCGAGTCGATCAGGATGGCTACCGAAACGGCAAGCAGCAATGGACTTGTGGCTACGAGCCCGACCGCGGAGAGCAGCAAGTCAAAAACACGCTTCGAAGGAAAGGCCGCCTGTATCTTACGCTTGGCCATAGGAGTCATGTACGTGTCAGCACGCGCCTGTCATGGTCGACTTCTTGGCCTGTTCGTGCGAGCAGATATCCCCCAGGCGCAACAGCTCAAGATCCAGCACTCCATTCTCGTCAAATCGTTCCTCGGCACGCTTGCGGCCAGCACGTCCCATGCGATTCCTGAGTTCGCTGTTGTGAGCTAGCGACACTATCGCTTCGCCAAGTGCCTGTGGGTCCCTGATTGGAACCAGGTACCCTGTCTCGCCCTGCACAACCTCCTCACGGCTACCCCTGATGTTGGTGGCAACGACAGGCAAACCACAGGCCATGGCTTCGAGCAGAGACCTCGGCATCCCTTCTCTGTATGATGGCAAGACAAACAGGTCCGCCCCCCAGAGCAGCTGCCTAGGTGAACATGCCACAAACCAGACTCGGGCGCGCATCTCTGCCGTTGGTAACTGCGCCAGCAGTCGGTCAGCATCAAGTGGATAGGGCTCATCTGGCACTGGGGAAGAGACGGCCACCAACAGTGCGCTTGGCAGTGCAGCCAGCACGTTGGGCAGAGCAGCAAAGAGGTCTGTCCATCCCTTCTCACGCGAGAGTCGGGCTACAATCGCTACAACGAACGCGTCCTCAGACACGTGGAGTGCGTCACGCGCTGCTGACCGTTCCTCTGGCGTGGGTGGACGCAAGAAGTCAGTGTCTACACCATTGCCGATCGTCTCGATGCGATTTGCAGAAACGATACCCAACTGGACGGCCGTGGTAGTGTCTTCAGCGCTTTGCGAGAAGACCATAGTGCATGAACGGCACTTGAGCCGCTCCAACCATACAAACAATCGGGTCTTCTTCGCCCCTGAGAATTCATCGAAGTGCAAACCGTGTATGGTATAGAGCACTACTGGCACATGCGCCAGACCTGCCGCGATGCATGCATCGAGGCTTGCTCCCGGGGTGTGCGAATGCACAACGTCGAAATACTCATGGCGAAAGAGCCGGTAGAGTTGCCAGATACCACGCACATGTCGAAATGGATTCATACCCCGTCCCAGCGAGACAGCCCAATGGCGGAAACCTTCTCGTTCCAATTTTCTGCTTCCATCTCCAGCACTGCACGCGAACTCAACAGCATATCCATCAGTGGCTAGTCGTCGCATAAGCGGAGACAGAAGGCTCGCTGCAGTAGCATCCACCGCACATACTTCCAGGATACGTAGCCTGCCGTCTGGCAAGTGGCTGCATCTACTGTCGTTGGCCATAGTAGTCCATATACCACTCGACGAATCGAGGAATCCCCACCTCTATCGGTATCGATGGCGAGAATCCTGTGTCATCTCTCAATGACTGCGTGTCTGCATGCGTGGAGACAACATCACCTAGCTGTATCGGAGCCGATACTCGAATAGCCTTTTTGCCAAGACATTCTTCGATGAGATCAACACAGTCGCCGACTCGCACAGGAGAGCCGTGCCCGATGTTGTAGGCCCTGAAGGGAGCCGTGCTCGATGAGGGAGAATCGAGCAATGTATTCTGGGACGACTGCTGTGGTGCCAGCGGTATAAGCCGCGTAACGGCCTCGACAATATCATCGACATAGGTGAAGTCGCGATACATCTCGCCTCCGTTGAACAGCGTCAGAGGCTTCCCCCTGAAAATAGCATCAGTAAACAGGAACAGCGCCATGTCCGGCCTGCCCCAAGGTCCGTACACCGTGAAGAATCGTAGGCCTGTCGTTGGCAGACTGAACAGATAGCTGTAAGCATGCGCAATCAGCTCGTCCGCTCTCTTGGTGGCAGCATAGAGACTGATGGGGTGATCGACGGGGTCGTCAACGCTGAATGGTGAGTGCTCATTCGCTCCGTAGACGCTTGAACTGCTGGCATAGATGAAGTGGGGTACGTGGGCCATTTTGCACTCCTGGATCAGGTTGGCATAACCGACAACATTCGACTGTATGTACACCTCGGGATGATCCAAGCTGTACCGCACGCCGGCTTGAGCTGCGAGGTGTATGACAGCGTCGAAGGAGCTGTGGACGAAGACTTCGTGCAATCCAATGGCATCAGAGATATCAAGAAGCTGGAAAGAGAAATCGCCGTGCTTCTGAAGTCGGTCCAGACGGTCTCGCTTCAGCTGGACGTCGTAGTATGTGTTCATGTTGTCAATGGCCACAACAGACTGCCCGTCCAGAAGCAGGCGAAGACACAGATGGTACCCAATGAAACCGCAAGCTCCGGTCACCAAGTAACGCATGATACTCAAAGCCTCCCATCCACGGTCTCTCTTGGCAATGCCCCTTTGACGTCGAACACAACGCACACGTCCTTGCCGTACAATCGCGGGGAGAGAGCCTGGTCCCGAACAAATGCGTCATGGGCAACAGCGAGTATGACCGTGTCATACGACCCCTGCCCGGGATGCTCGACAAGCTCAATACCGTAAAGCCGTTTTGTATCGTTTACGTCGGCGACGGGATCGAAAACGTCAACGTCACAGCCAAGACCACGCAGCTCGCCGACGATGTCGATGACACGCGTGTTGCGGACGTCGGGACAGTTCTCCTTGAAGGTGAAGCCCAGAATCAGGACCTTGCTGCCAGCAATGGACATGCCTTTGAGGGCCATCAGCTTGAGAGTTCGATATGCCACGTACTCGCCCATGGAGTCGTTGATGCGGCGCCCTGCCAAGATGACCTGTGGAGTGTAGCCCAATGCCTGAGCTTTGTAGGTCAAGTAGTACGGATCGACGCCGATGCAGTGTCCACCGACCAACCCGGGCTTGAATCTCAGGAAATTCCATTTGGTCGAGGCCGCTGCCAGGACGGATTGCGTGTCGATGCCCATACGATCGAAGAGCACTGCCAGTTCGTTGATGAGAGCAATGTTGACATCGCGTTGTGTATTCTCGATGACCTTGGCAGCCTCCGCCACCTTGATCGACTCGGCCCGGAACGTACCGGCTGGCACGATTGCAGAGTACATTCCGTCGATGATATCTAGAGCGGCCGGCGTCGAGCCAGAAACCACCTTCTGAATCGTCTGCAGTCGGTGCTCCTTGTCCCCTGGGTTCATTCGCTCGGGCGAGTAGCCGCAGAAGAAGTCACGGTTGTAGACTAGACCCGACAACTGCTCAAGCAGTGGCACACATACTTCCTCGGTAGCTCCTGGGTAGACCGTAGACTCGTATACCACGATGTCACCCTTCTTGAGCACTTTGCCAACGGTCCGTGTCGCGTTCACCACGGGAGATAGATCTGGCACCTTGTGCTCATCGACCGGTGTTGGAACTGCAATGACGTAGAAATCGCACTCGGCGAGCTTGTTCACGTCAGCTGTAAATGAGAGCTGTCGTGCCTGGGCCAACTCGGCTGGATTCACTTCGCCGGTATGGTCGTGCCCCGATTGAAGTTCCTCGATTCGCGCGGGCTTCTCGTCCAGACCCACGGTCGGGAATTGTGTGCCAAACGCAACCGCCAATGGCAAGCCAACATAACCCAGTCCGATGACTGCGACCTGTCGTCCAACCACCGAATTATCTCTCGCTACTACTTTAGCCATTTTCTCCTCCATGCCTCAAACATCAGTACACAGTCCATAGACCCTGGGCCTAGTTCATCCGCCCAGCCTTTCCGGTAAACTCGCGAGTTCCGCTGCTAGTCTGACCTCTTCCTCACGAGAGTGAATCGAACAGCCCATAAGCATGTACTGCCATTGACCAATCAAGGAACACGACTGTTAGCCTTATGCCAAGCCTGTCCGCTCGTGCAAGCAAAACGCGGGACGAGCAGTTGAGCCATCCGACATGACATCACTGGCACTGCCAAACCACATATAGACGCGTTCCTACTTCATTGATCTTTTCAACATTCTTTGTGTCACCGCTTGCAATGCTACCACCACGCTCTTTAGCCCGATGCTTCCTTGTCACTCGTCATGCAGGCACCAACAGCCGAGTCCGCCTTGCATCTATGCCGCCCGGACAAATTTCATTGGATCCATGGCACGCCAGCAATCTGCCAAACGGATGTCGTTCGCTATTCCCTTCTACCGAGCTGCAAGAAGACACAACCAGGCATTTCGAGACAGCCAGATATTCAGCCGGGTCACACTCCGTATACGAGTGCTCATCCCTAGCATGCACGCACTTCATTCGCCAGACCCCCATACGTCGACTTTCTTTTGGCTTTCTACGTTTGTCGTACTTTTCATATATGGAGAGAGCATAAAGACCCAGAAAATGTTGTTATAGATCAAATTCTGGGCATTAACTGACACGAGCAATGCCAACCAGACGATAATTCCTAAGAGCATTCCGGTACGACGGTTGCCATAAGAGCAGAACCTATAGTAGTTGATGTTACACCATATCCCCACTGGCCAGCCAAAAGCAGCTATCAGAACTACAGTTGTACCCGTAAGATCGTTTACGGCGAAGTTGCTTAGATACTTGAAGATGTACAGAAAGGTGCTGTCAATGCCGCCTCCAAATAGCGGATCCCTAAAAGAAGCCTCCAACAGATAGAGAATGCTGTAATATCTCACCATGCCCGAATTATTCCCTGTCCCTTGCAACAGCTTCGATACGGCCAGCCCGAATGCGTGACTCAGACTCGGTACTTGTAGCACTATTGCACCAGCTACGATCAGGCCAAGGGACCCAAGTGCTAATGCCCGTATTTGCGCGGCGCCGTGGTGTCTCTTGGTAAAGTACCCGAGAAGCAAAATGCATAGTGCCGCCAAACCGGCAGTGGAAAACGTCGATAGAATCGCACAAACGAATACTGCGACGAAGATCTTGTTTGGTTCTCGATTGCTCCAGAACAACTCAAATGCCAGAGACACTAGCAAGAAGAACTGGAACACGCCCGGTTCCCGGAATACTCCGAACGCTCGTTGCAGACCAAACCAACCGATAGAGAATGCTAGCCCCATGTCGATGTATGGCATCTGCACTCCTCCCCATTCGTGCTGAATGATGGGGAACATGGTTATCGTCCCATTCATAACCAAGGGCTGGAGTACAAAAACCGCCAGCATTCCATACAGAGATAGCAGCACCATTGCTCTCTGATAGCCTTCCATGTACTCATGAAAAGTGAACATGCTCGTTATTAGAAAAGCTGATATGACCGAGGACACGAGAATGAAACTTGATACGCTGCTATCTGCATTGAGAAGCCGTGTCAGAAGTGCAATAGCAACAACTGCACACACAAACACAACATTTCTAACAGCAAATACAGTTCTATGACGTATGGTACGGACAAGAAACACTGTCGTAATGAGCAGCAAGGACGAGTAAACCACGAATTGCTTACTCCACTTCAACAGGTGCATTCCCGTATCATAACTGAGACATATCTGCATAAACACGAAGGCTGCCACCGCCACATAGCGCGGCCCTCTAGGTATTCCAAATGAGTGACTGTTAATCCGATTCTTCACGGTCTATCCATTTCCCTGCCATGGTCTCTTCCTCGGCTTATACAATTGCTGTGCGGAAAATCCTGAACCGGCCAACGGTGGAGTTCCCGTGAAGACAGTTCCTCCCATACCATCAGACCCAGTGCTCCGTTGCCACACATTGCCTGTTCTCTTCAGTATGGTCATGGATCGTAGCATCTCAGCCACACACCAGCTGCTTGACACTCTTCACAAATTCCGCATCAAGCCTATTCATCAATTCGGTGCTATCGTAAGGTTGGCGCATGTCTATTGACATGATGGCCTCGGCTATCGCTCGTGGCGTCTGTTCTTCGTAGTAGAACACTACGTCTCCAATGGCTGAACTCTCAATCGCCCTTGTCCGCACCGAGACGACACGCAACCCGTTTGCCAGATAGGACAGTATTTTTGACGGGAAGGACGTATCATTGTACGTGGTATCAGGTATCTGTGTGGATAAGCCGATGTCACAGCTCTGCAAGAACCTGATGTACTCTTCCCCTCTGAGCAGCCCGTCATAGGTGACTGTACAACCAGACGTTCTTGAGATCTCGGCCACTTGTTGCCTCACACGTTCTGTCTCAGCTTCATTCCCAAAACCAATGATATGGACATGGTAGTGTGCTGTCGGCAGGTACGCAGCTGCAGCAGCGGCGGCGGCGGCCCCCTTGCTCGGATTGAAAGTTCCTGCGTAGACGACGTGTATTCTGTCATCGTCGAACCCACATTTTCGATCCGGCTCGCGTCGGTAGACACCGTGAACCACTGCATTCGGTTTGTTACCGGGATTCACCTTGTCGTTGAGCAATCCCGTCGAAAGAATGAATTTGTCCGCACTGGCAAAGATCCTGTATTCGCTTCGCATCGCCTGCCTTGAACAGGCCACTACGTCCTGATAGATCTCCTCCACTTCCAAGATGAGTTCAAAGCGTTTGACACGCTGGACCAGCCTGATGGGCAGGGAGAGAATCGGCGAGTGGTAGACGATGATTGGCTCTCCCTTCTTGTGGGTGCCCAATAAGTATAGGCACATCTGCGATAGCGAGTATAGGTACTTCACTATCCGTTGCAGCCTGTTCCCAGCTCCAAAAGTGCGAAAAGTCCGCAGGGTCACTCCTTCTGCGACACGATAGACCCCCCCTCGGTAAACCCCCTTCCCGTTGTTCGTCCAACTCGGAGACACTATCTCAACGTCGACACCATTGCGCCTCAGTGCGCTGCATATGTAGTCAATCTTGGTGATAGCGGAAGGACTACTCTGTCGGTTTTCGCTCTGGACTGCTCCGCTGGAATAGAATGCCACATACTTGACTTCACGATTCAATGCAACTCCTCCAGTGCCACATACTCCAAGAGACCTAGTGAGCATCTGTCAGCACTCTGCTGTACACATCGTCTAGCCTATTCAAGATGCTGTCAGGTGAGAATCTCTCCTTGACTGTTTCTCTGGCATTGCTGCCCATGCCCTTTCGCAACTGGTCGTTGTAAATGAGCTTGTTCAGAGCGTTCACCACAGCTTCGCTATTGCCCACCGGCACGAGGATTCCGTTGTACCCGTCGGCAATGATATCGGGAATGCCACCCACGTTGCTCGCTACCGAGGGCAGACCTTGTTGCCCCGCCTCAATAATGGAATTGGAAAGAGTCTCATGGAGCGTGCACAGCACAAAGATATCACTTCCAGATAGGATTCTGCCGATGTCGCTGCGATACCCCAGGAACAGAACGTATTCTTCCAGTTTATATTTCTTGATCTTCTCTTTCATCGTCTCAAGATACTCACCGTCGCCTACGATGACAAATCTAACACCCTCTCTTCTGCCCATGCCAATTATCGCGTTGCACAAAACCTCGTATCCTTTTTCGCGAGTAATACGACCGGTTGACACAATAACGGTAGCCGACACTGATAGCCCCAATTCACTCCTAATGGATGTGTTGTCATCACCGCTTGAATCAGGCGCGGCAGGTAGATTGTAGATAATTCCATAGCATTTTGACGCGTATCTCCTCATGTTTGGCCAATTCACAACGTAACTGCTTACACCATAGTAGACAGTCACCATTCTCAAAGTCAGGATTTCAAGGAGGTTGCCGATGAGCTTGCCGTACTTCGAGACCTGCACTGCCTCATTAGTGCTTCCGTGAACGGCTAGTACAATGCCCTCAACGCCAGCAAGCCTACAAGCAAGAACAGACAGGAAACCTACCAATTCCAGACCCGGGCACTGAACAATGTCAGGCTTGTTCGCCCGTATATGGCGGACAAATCGCCGCATACCCACAGGACTCAACAGTATTCTCGCCCTAGGAATACTGAGCGCCACCAAGTCATATCGTTCACTCAACCTGCTTTCCAGTATTCTCTTATGGACCACATATGGCCCACCGCGTCCATTGGCTGCAAGGGCAATCATTACCCTGGGTTGGCTGCGCAACATCATGATACCCCCAGCTTGTTTGTCCCCGTTCGTCCTAAAACTGCATCGTCCTGTCGGCTGACGCGGACCACGCCTTTCCGCAATGCCGTGAAGCCCAGGGGCAGCAGGTGCCCTGCTGGAGCGGATCGGCTCTTGTCGTCGCACCTACGCCTGGAGCCGCCACTGTCAGCCCGCGATGTCAAACTGTCAATTCCGGAGGCCCAACCTCGTATACCCAATTGCATCAACTCTGGACCGTCTATATGGATCGGTTTCACAATCATCCCGAGCATGAGGTTCCTCCAATAAGCGCCTACACTCGTCCCGATCAAAGCAAGTCTCGCCTGATACACATCAGACGCCGAGTCGCATAACAGTGTTTCCCTAACACCCACTGTTGGAGGGCATGCCCCGTTTAGGCAACCGTCGATATCACCGTTCTTCAGCGTTTCCATAGACACGATTGCTACCTACTCGATGGAATTGTCACTGCAAGCTGCCGTCGTCAATCACTTTGTTTACAAACTCACCCAGTATCTCGGCAAACTTCTTGTAGTAGAATGGATTCGCCGATCTGCAAAAGTCCTTCATGAGACGCACGTCATTGGCGGTCAGAGCCAAGATACTCTGCAACTGTTCCATGGCGCGTAGTTCATCCGCCAGATCCAGAAAGTAGCCGCTCTTTCCCTCAACGATGTATTGCTCGAGGTCGCTCGTCCTTGTCGTTATTACTGGTGTACCACAACTAATACTCTCCGAAACCTTAGTCGGAAAACCAGCAGTGGTACCTCTGCTCACATCTCTTAGCAAGATTGTGAAATCCGAATCTGCCACAGCCTGTGTTACCTCTTCATTAGGTCTGTACCCATGAAAAGCGATGTCCGGGCCGAGCTCTTCTACATATTGAATCTGACTCGGGATTGCCTGTAGATACTCCTCCTTGGTGAACCCATAGATGTTGAAAGTGAACTCAGAGCCGTGGCGTCTGGCTGCGCATAACAGTTCGACAGTCTTGTCTATTCTATCCTTGAGTCGGTTGCAGTCCCTTATTCGCTTGCTCTTCCCGAAGGTAAGCCCTGCATAGGCAATAGTCGGCCGAGTCTTCATATCTCGACCATCCTCTGGGAAAGGACACTCAACGGCTGATAGAGGCGGTATTGTCACTGTCAGTAGACCATGTGTGGAGTAGTAATTGGCCAAGTAGCTGCTGATGGCAATGACTCCATCGGCTCGCCTATTTGCATAGGCTTTTTGATAAGTGGTGTCAGCCCACCTGACCGCGTCAAATAGGGGGTGTCCTGTCCGGGCATACGCCCACTCAGTGCAATCCGCCACGACCTTTATCTTGTTCGCTCTGCAATATCGTATCAGTTTCGTGTCGAATAGTGACAAGCTCGGACTTCCATAGTAGATCACCAAGCATAGGCTCTCGGTCAGATTCTTTGCACTCAAGAACCCGAGCAACCCCCGAAACAGACTCGTGAATTTCAACCAGTCCATATTGCCATTTGGATACGGGAAATTATAGTAGGCAAATCCATCGAATTCCTTGCCCGTGCTCATCAGATGCTGAGGCCCACCAGCTCCCTTGTCGGTTCCGATATAGATGACGTCGTAGCCCAACTCACGCAGTAACCTGCCATTTGCATACACTCTCTTCCCCGCCGCATTTCCGTACGGAAAGGAGAAGTTCCCAACGTACAGGATTGTCCTCTTCCTACTCACTACGCCTGCCTCTCGACCATTTCGCCACGTCTTGCCGGTATTCACCCGTCACGCCCGTCACGAATCTGCCTGAGAGGCCCACTTGAGAATGATCATGTGTCAACCTGTTGACCACGTTTGCTCCCTGGTACCGCATTTGAAGCCAAGCCCATACGTTCATGCGCCGTATGCATTTTCTGCCACCCCTTGTCGATTCCTCATAGGCAATGTCCGCGTCCGACATGAACTTACCCACCATCATACACGACCCTGCGCACATAGTCGGTGTAGCTCAGGATGATACGCAGGACCTTGTCGGATACGTTCGGGACAGCATAATCGGGGACCAGGCGCAGGGTGCGG
>JGI24130J36418_10000418_pt1 | contig 13834 bp, 10 predicted proteins | sample BarGraNGADG00212_FD_36418 | JGI IMG/M metagenome (IMG submission 36418)
GGCGCATGCAACCTTCGCGAGCGCCGGTCCCGTGGATGACGAGGAGTTCGGTCAATGGCATCGAAATGGCCACTTGGCCGTGGGCCATCCTCTGCCGCCATGCCTGCGGATCTGAGGTTACTCAAGATTCAGTAAACCCACTGCTCGACGAGGACGAATTACGAGTGCGAAACAGTGTCGGGAGAGTCGATCTCCGGCCGGATGACTGGACAAAATCCCTAGTCAGAGCTTGGATGGCGATTTCGACACCCACAAGGTCATGGAGGTCAACTTCTTCGGCGTGGTAGCCGTGACCGAGGCGGCCATGCCCCACCTCCGGGCCTCCGGCGGCCGGGTCTTCACGGTCAGCAGCGTCCGGNGAGCAGTGGGCCAGCCCTTCAACGAGGCCTCCTGTGCGGCCAAGTTCGCCGTCGAGGGGTTCTTGGAGAGCCTCGCCCCCGTGGCCGTCGGCGTCGGCGTGGAGCCGGGCGCNGTGACCACCGAGTTCGTCAACAACGTGAGCCCGGCCTCGGGGAGCCCCCTCTCCGAGGCCGGCAGGGACAGGAGGCCGCCCACCGGTGCGGGTTTGCCGTCCAACAGGGACGTTCGGCCCTACCAGGCACGCAGCGATGGCAGCACGATGGGAGCAAGGCGGGATCACGCGATCCCATCGAGCAACCGAGGAGCAGGCCATGACGGTCCGACTGGCGATCAACGGCTTCGGGCGGACGGGGCGATCGTTCCTGCGAGCGGCGCTGACCTCCTCCCACGAGTTCGAGATCGTGGCCGTCAACGACCTCGGCGCCCCAGAGGCGCTGGCCCGGCTGCTCGCCCGGGACTCCGTGCACGGCCGCTATCCCGAACCGGTCCACGTCGACGGCGACACCATGGTCGTCGGGGCACGCCGGATCCGGATGCTCGCCGAGGCCGACGCTGCCGTGCTCCCCTGGAGCGAGTTCGGCGTCGACGTCGTCATCGAGTCGACCGGCAAGTACACCAGCCGGGACAAGGCCCAGGCCCATCTCGAGGCCGGAGCCTCCCGCGTGGTGATCTCGGCTCCGGGGCAGGATCCCGACGCCACCTTGGTGGTCGGTGTGAACGAGGAGGAGTTCGATCCGGCCCACCACTTCATCATCTCGAATGCGTCGTGCACCACCAACTGCCTGGCCGTCCTGGCCAAGGTGCTCGACGACGCGTTCGGCATCGACGACGGGTTCATGACCACGGTGCATGCCTACACGGACGACCAGCGCCTGGTCGATGCGCTCCACAAGGACCCCCGGCGGTCACGGGGAGCGGCGATCAACATCGTGCCGACGACGACCGGCGCGGCCCGAGCAACAGGACTAGTGCTCCCCAGTGTGGCGGGAACTCTCGACGGACTCGCCCTGCGCGTGCCGGTGCCCGACGCGTCGATCACCGATCTCGTCGCCAACGTGCGTGCCACACCGAGCGTGGGCGAGATCAAGGATGCCTACCGTGCCGCCGCCGGTTCGGGACGCCTCGCTGGACTGCTCGAGTACTCGGAGGAGCCCCTGGTCTCCTCCGACATTATCGGGTCGCCTGCGTCGTGCGTCTTCGACTCGGATCTCACCATGGCCCACGGGCACCTCGTGAAGGTGCTCGGCTGGTATGACAACGAGTCGGGCTACTCGAGCCGGCTCGCCGACCTCGCCGCCATCGTCGGCGCCGCTGCCGGCAGCTGACGGGAGCGGGCGTCACCATGTTCCAGGTTCGTATCCATGGGCGCGGCGGCCAGGGCGTGGTGAGCGCCGCGGAGATCCTCTCCGTGGCCGCGTTCGCCGAGGGACGCCACGCGCAGGCCTTCCCGAGCTTCGGATCCGAGCGCATGGGTGCGCCGGTCGTGTCCTTCTGCCGCATGGACGATCGCCCGATCCGCACGCGAGAGCCGGTGATGGAGGCCGACGCCATCATCATCCAGGACGTTACGCTGATCCACCAGGTCGATCTCTTCGCCGGACTCTCGCCGGAAGGCTATGTGCTGGTCAACACCTCCCGAAGCTTCGACGAGCTCGGGCTCGGCGAGTTCTTCGGCCAGTTCCACCGTGATCGCCTGGTCACCTGCCCGGCGACCGAGTTCGCCCTCGAGGAACTCGGTCGTCCCCTGCCGAACGCGGCGCTGCTCGGCGGGTTCGCGGCACTGACCCGTGAGATCACACTCGACGCCATCGACACGGCGGTCCGCGATCGCTTCGCGGGCGCAGTCGGTGAGCGCAACGTCGCCGCCGCCGCCGCTGCCTATCGATTCGTCACGCTTGCAGAAGAGGAGCTGGTCCGTGCTGCGACAGATTGAGGGCTCCCGTGCCGTCGCCGAGACGGTCGCGCGCTGCCGGCCCGAGGTCGTCTGCGCGTATCCCATCTCGCCCCAGACGCACATCATCGAGGCGATCGGCGCGATGGTGAAGGCCGGCACTCTCTCGCCGTGTGAGTTCATCAACGTCGAGTCCGAGTTCGCGGCAATGTCCGTTTCGATCGGTGCTTCGGCGGCGGGTGCACGCGCCTTCACCGCCACCGCCAGCCAAGGGCTGCTCTTCATGATCGAGGCGGTCTACAACGCGGCGGGGCTCGGCCTTCCCATCGTCATGACGCTGGCGAACCGGGCGATCGGGGCCCCGATCAACATCTGGAACGACCACAGCGACGCCATGGCCGTCCGGGACTCGGGATGGATCCAGCTCTTCGCCGAGACGAACCAGGAGGCCGCTGATCTCCACGTCCAGGCCTTCCGCCTCGCCGAGGAGCTCTCGGTCCCGGTCATGGTGTGCATGGACGGCTTCATCCTCACCCATGCGGTCGAAGGCGTCGATGTGCCAGAGCAGTCCGACGTCGACGCCTTCCTCCCTCCCTACGAGCCCCGACAGGTGCTCGATCCCGACGATCCGGTCTCGATCGGTGCGATGGTCGGCCCCGAGGCGTTCGAGGAGGTCCGCTACCTGGCCCACCTCCGCCAGCTCGACGCGCTGGAGCGGATCCCCTCTCTCGCCGCGGCGTTCGGCGAAGCATTCGGTCGCCAGAGCGGCGGTCTGGTCCGTCCCTACCGGACCGAGGACGCGGAGACCATCGTCGTCGCGCTCGGATCGGTGCTCGGGACCATCAAGGACGCGGTCGATGCACGCCGAGATGCCGGTGAACGGGTGGGCGTTGTCGGGATCACCTCGTTCCGCCCGTTTCCCCTTGACGCGGTGCGGGACGCGCTCTCCGGTGCCCGCCGGGTCGTCGTCGTGGAGAAGGCATTCAGCATCGGCTTCGGCGGCGTGCTCTCGACCGATGTCGCCATGGCGACGCATGACGCGGACTGCTCGCTGCGAACGGTCGTGGCCGGGCTCGGCGGGCGTGCCATCACCCGCCGCTCGCTCGAGGAGCTGCTCGCTGCCGCGTCCCGGGACGAGCTCGACTCCCTCACCTTCCTCGATCTCGACCACGGGATCATCGAGCGTGAGCGCGCCCGCATGACCGCGACGCGACGGTCTGGCCCATCGGCGGAGAACGTCCTACGCGACCTCGGGACCGTCGCGTCCCGGATCGGCTGAGGAGGAATCGTGACCACCCAGCCCGTCCGCTTCTACCAGGTCGGGAGCTTTGCCGTCGGCAACCGCCTCCTTCCTGACGACGAGCGGACCGTCCAGTCCGACCCGAACCGGACCAACTCGCTCGACTCGGGGCATCGCGCCTGCCAGGGATGCGGCGAGGCCCTCGGCGCCCGCTACGCCCTCGACGCAGCGATGCGCGCCACCGGGGGCCGCCTCGTGGCGGTGAACGCCACCGGGTGTCTCGAAGTGTTCTCCACCCCCTACCCGGAGACCTCGTGGCGCATCCCATGGCTCCACTCGCTGTTCGGGAACGCGCCGGCCGTCGCCACCGGGGTCGCCGCGGCGATGAAGGTGAAGGGAAAGGGCGACGTGCGCGTCGTCGCGCAGGCCGGGGACGGCGGGACGGTCGACATCGGCTTCGGGTGCCTGTCGGGGATGTTCGAGCGCAACGACGACGTGCTCTTCATCTGCTACGACAACGAGGCGTACATGAACACGGGCGTGCAGCGCTCCGGCGCGACACCACCGGCGGCGCGTACGGCGACGACCGAAGCGGTCGGCCCGGAGCCGGGCAACGTCTTCGGACAGGGGAAGGACCTCCCCCGCCTGGCGATGGCACACGACATCCGGTACGTGGCGACCGCCACGGTCGCCGACCTCCACGACCTCGAGGAGAAGGTCGAGCGCGCCATGCAGCTCCACGGCGCCCGCTACCTCCACATCCTGGTGCCCTGCCCCCTCGGGTGGGGNTCGGCCCCGAACGACACGATCCTCGTGGCCCGGCTCGCCAAGGAGACCGGGCTCTTCCCGGTCTTCGAAGCCGAGCACGGCAAGGTCACCGCCGTGTCGCCGATCCGCCACCGGACGCCCGTCGAGGCCTACCTGTCGATCCAGCGCCGCTACGCCCACCTCTTCGGTGAGCACTCGCGCACCGACATCATCGCCCGCATCCAGGCGATCGCCGATCAGAACATCGCCACCTACGGCCTCATCGACGACGAAGCCGACAGCAGCGATCCGAAGCAGGTGACGGCGTAATGGAGCTTCCGTTCGCAATCACACTGGACGTCGGCTCGAGCCACGCCAACCGGACCGGTTCGTGGCGTGTCGAACGACCGATCTACGTCGACCGGCTCCCGCCGTGCAACGATGCGTGCCCGGCGGGCGAGAACATCCAGCGCTGGCTCTACCAAGCCGAGCCAGGTGACTACGAGATGGCTTGGCGCCAACTCGTCGAGGACAACCCGTTCCCCGCGGTGATGGGTCGCATCTGCTACCACCCGTGCGAGACGGCGTGCAATCGCGCCCAGCTCGACGAGGCGGTCGGGATCAACGCCATCGAGCGGTTCCTCGGTGACCTGGCGATCGAGCGCGGTTGGTCGCTGCCGCCGGCGGTGACCGACAGCGGGAAGCGGGTCCTCGTCGTCGGGGCCGGCCCCGCCGGGCTGAGCGCCACCTACCACCTGCGCCGTCTCGGCCATCACGTCCGCCTGGTCGACTCGGCGCCGAAGCTCGGCGGCATGATGCGCTACGGCATCCCCGCCTACCGGCTCCCTCGTGCAGTCCTGGATGCCGAGACCACACGCATCGTGGCGCTCGGGGTCGACGTCGAACTCGGCCACACCGTCCAGGACATCGAAGGTGAGCGCCACGATGGCGGCTTCGACGCCGTCTTCCTGGCCGTCGGCGCCCAGCTCGGCCGACGCGTGGAGATCCCGGCCGGCGACTCGTCCCGCGTCCTCGACGCGGTCTCGCTCCTCCACCGGGTCGCCGAAAACGATCCGCCGTTGCTCGGTCGCCGGGTCGTCGTCTACGGCGGAGGGGACACCGCCCTCGACGCCGCCCGGACGGCGCGCCGTCTCGGCGCCACCGACGCCGTCGTCGTCTACCGCCGCAACCGCGAGCGCATGCCTGCCAATGGGGACGAGCTCGAGGAGGCACTCGTCGAGGGCGTGACGGTACGCTGGCTCTCCACGGTGAGCCGATTCGACGGCGACCGACTCGTGCTGGAGAAGATGCGCCTCAACGATGAGGGGTTCCCCGAGCCGACCGGTGAGCTCGAAGAGCTCGACGCCGACTCCCTCGTGCTCGCGCTTGGTCAGGACACCGATCTGTCGCTCCTCGACCAGGCACCCGATGTTGTGGTCGATGACGGCGTCGTCGAAGTGCTCCCGACGATGATGACGGGCGAGAGCGGCGTCTTCGCCGGCGGCGACTCGGTGCCGTCGGAGCGGACGGCCACGGTGGCGATCGGGCACGGGAAGCGCGCTGCGCGCGGCATCGACGCATTCGTCTCCGGCCGTGCGCCAGTCAATGCTGACCGGCACGAGCTCGCCACGTTCGACCGCGTGAACACCTGGTACTACTCGGACGCCCCGCGAACCAGGCGTCCCGAGCTCGAGCGGGCCCGGCGGCAGAGCACCTTCGACGAGGTCGTCGGGGGCCTGACCGAGGAGAACGCGCTCTTCGAGGCTCGTCGTTGCCTCTCGTGCGGCAACTGCTTCGAGTGCGACAACTGCTTCGGCGTGTGCCCGGACAACGCGGTCATCAAGCTCGGTCCGTCGCTTCGCTACGAGTTCGACTACGACTTCTGCAAGGGCTGTGGCATCTGCGCGCAAGAGTGCCCCTGCGGTGCCATCGACATGGTCCCGGAGCGAATCTGACGTAGCCGCGCACGAGGGGCGGTGGTTGACGAGTCCGCCGAAGCGGTGGCGCCCGAGGCCCAGCCGAGCGCCCTCACCTGGTGGATAGCCAACGCCTCGGCTGCCTCAGGCTCGCGCCGGTGAGCGGAAGGCACGGAATAGCGGCCCGGGACCAGCGTGCCGTGGAGCGAGGCGAGCCTTGCAGTCGACGACGACCGCCCCGGCTGAACTGACGAGGATGGGGTTGAGGTCGAGCTCGACCAGTTCGGGAACCTCCTCGGCCACCCGTGCGATCGTCTCGAGAACCGCCACCAGGGCTCGGCGGTCGACGGGCGCTGCGCCCCGGTAGCCATTGAGAAGGGGAGCGGCGTGCAGAGATGCCACCATCGTCTCGGCGGCACCGACATCGAGCGGCGGAACCGCGAAGGCACGGTCGCCGAGCAGGTCGGTCATCACCCCGCCGAGGCCGACCATCACCACCGGTCCGAAGACCGGGTCGGAAGCGAGCCCGATGATCGCCTCGACGCCCGACGGCGCCATCGGTTGGATGACCGCGCCGCCCATCTGCGGTCCGATCCGGCCTGCCATCGCCTCGTACGCCTCGCGGACCGCCTCGGGGCTGCCCAATCCCACCGCGACCCCGCCGACGTCCGACTTGTGGACGATCTCGCCCGAGCGCGCCTTCAACGCGACGGGGAACCCGATGGATTCGGCGACCGAGCCCGCCTCTGCTGCGGTCGTAGCAGCACGAGTAGGCAACACCGGCACGCCGCACGCCTCGACCAGACGCGCGGCCTCCTCGAGCTCGAGCCAGCCACCTGTCTCACTCCTGGCGAGTGCCGAGGACACGATCTCGTGGATCGCCACCTGGTCGGAGACCTCCCAGGATGTCGCGGCCGCGGACCGGGGGCGTCGGCGCCACTCCGCGTAGGAGCAGACGTGGGCGAGCGCCGCCGCCGCTCGTTCGGGGGAGGGAACCTCGGCGATGGCCAGTGCACCGCTGGAGCCGGGAGCGGCGTCTGTCCCCAGGATGCACGCGACCACCGGCTTGTCCGAGCGCTGCGCAACGTGGGCGACGACCTCTCGTGCGGCGGCTGCCCGGAGCGCGACGAGATCGGTGGTGACGACGATCGCCGCGTCGACCGCGTCGTCGTGAAGGACGATCTCCAGCGCGTTCTCGAGGACCTCGGCCCCCCCATCCGCGGTCATGTCAACGGGGTTGGCGACGGCTGCCGAGTCGACGACGACCTTGCGGAGCGCGTCCTTCGTTGCGTCGCCGAGCTCTGGAACGGAGAGCCCGCCGGCCTCGCACGCGTCGGCGGCGAGGATGAGCGGGCCACCGGAGTTCCCGACGAGAGCGATCCGGCTCCCTGCGGGCAGCGGCGTGGAGAGCAGGAGCGCGGAGACATCGAGGAGCTCTTCGAGGCGGTCGACCTTGATGACGCCGGCGCTCTGGAGAAGCGCCGAAACGACGACCTGCGGCGTGGCGGCGGCGGCGGTGTGCGATCGTGCCCCCCGGGCGCCGGCAGGTGTCCTTCCCGCCTTCAGCGCCACGATGGGCTTCTTCTCGCCGACCCGCCGGGCGATGCGGGCGAACTTGCGCGGGTTTCCGAGAGACTCGAGATAGAGGGCGATCACCGAGGTCCGGTCGTCGCGTTCGAAGTAACAGAGCAGGTCGTTCAAGCTCACGTCGAGATTGTTCCCGACGGAGACGAAGCTCGACAGGCCGAGGCCGGCGACCCGGGCCTGCTCGGCGAGCACGATTCCGACCGCACCGGACTGCGAGACGAGCGCCAGGCCCCCGGCGAGCGGATCGAGCGCAGCGAAGGTGGCGCTCATCCGGATGTCAGGGTCGGTGTTCACGACACCGAGGCAGTTCGGGCCGACGATGCGCATGCCCTGCCGCCGGGCGACCCTGAGCAGCTCGGCCTCGACCTCGGCACCNGAGCGACCCGTCTCTCCGAAGCCCGCGGTGATGATGGTCGCCGCCCGCACACCCGTCGAGGCAGCTTCGCCGAGGACACCGGGTACCGCCGCCGANGGTACCGCGATGATCGCCAGGTCGATCGGCTCGGGAAGCGATGACAGTGTGGGGAACGCGGGCACGCCACAGACCGCCCGGGCCGACGGGTTGACCGGGTAGACGCTCCCCGAGAAATCTCCGGCGAGAAGGGATCGGACGACCTCGTGACCGACGTTCCCCGGGTGCCGTCCCGCCCCGATGACGGCAATCGAGCGCGGGCGGAGGATCGCCGAGATGCTGGCGACCTCCGCGGTCGCCTCCCGCTCGTCGCAGGACGCACGGTACTCGGGCGTCGGCCGGAGATCGATCTCGGTCCGGACGGTCCTACCGTCGTTGGCGCGCGTGCACCGGAGGCCCGTGGCACCGAAGACCTGGAGCATGGCCGAGTTCTCCGCCATGACCTCGGCGACGAAGTGCACGATCCCCTTGGTCCGTGCGTACGCCGCCAGGCTCTCGAAGAGCAGCGTGGCGACCCCGTGGCGCTGATAGGTGCCGGCCACCACGAAGGCGACCTCCGCCACCGGCTGGGTGGGCCCGAGGCGGTCGTAGCTCGCGAACGCGACCAGTTGACCCGACACGATCGCCACGAAGGCCATCCGGGAGTCGTAGTCCACCTCGGCGACGTGCGATGCCTCGTCGGGGCCCCACGCCGGATGGGCACCGAGGAGGGCCTGCTGGATCGTATCGTGCGACAGGTTCCTGTCGGAGGCGCCCAGCAGCGCCGCGTCAGCCGGCTGGATCGGACGGACGAGGACCGCCTCGCCGCCCGTCAGCAGCCCGTCGAACTCCCACGACGACGGGTACCCGGGCGGGTCCGGTGCCCCGCGTGCAGCTCCATCCCCAGTGGACATCACCACCTCCTCATCGACAGTCATCGTCGCCGCCGACGGTCGAGGTGACCAGGGTCGAATTGCCCGAACTGCCTGACCAGGATCATGGCATCCCGTGTCGGGACCTTCAACCTCTGGCGTCCTCTCCTGGCGCCGGAGCGGCAGCGGGAGACCGGCCCAGCCGCGCCTCGACCTCCAGGACTTGCCGAGTCGTCTTCAGCACCGTGTCGGGGTTCAGGCTCATCGAGTCGATCCCGAGCTCCACGAGGAACTCGGCCATGTCCGGGTAGTCGGACGGCGCCTGCCCGCACAGGCCCGAGTGCATGTGGTTGCGCTGGCACCCCTCGACGGCGAGGCGGATCATCTCCTTNACCCCCTCGTCACGCTCGTCGTAGTCAAAGGCAACGATCTCGCTGTCGCGGTCGACGCCGAGCGTGAGCTGGGTCAGGTCGTTCGAGCCGATCGAGAAGCCGTCGAAGTACTCTGCGAAGCGGTCGATGAGGATGACGTTGTTCGGGATCTCGCACATGGCGTAGACCTCGAGGCCGTTCTCCCCACGACGGAGGCCGAGCTCGGCCATCCGCTCGAGAACCTGNTCAGCCTCCGCCACGCGACGGACGAAGGGAAGCATGAGCACGACGTTGGTGAGCCCCATCTCCTCGCGCACCCGAAGCATCGCCTTGCACTCGAGGGCGAAGCCTTCGGCGTAGGCGGGATGGGCGTATCGGGACGCGCCGCGAAAGCCGAGCATCGGGTTGGCCTCCGCTGGCTCGAAACCCGCCCCACCGAGGAGGTTTGCGTACTCGTTCGTTTTGAAGTCCGACATGCGGACGACAACCGGCTTGGGCCAGAAGGCGGCGGCGATCGTGCCGATCCCCTCGGCGAGGCGCTCGACGAAGAACTGCTCGCCGTCGCGGTACCCGCGGATCAGCTGTGCCAGGTCCTCGCGCGCCTTGCGGTCGGTCACCTGCTCGGGATGCAGAAGCGCCAGCGGGTGGGCGCGGATCGACTCGCTGATGATGAACTCCATGCGTGCGAGACCGACGCCGTCGTTCGGGAGGAACGAGGTCTTGAAGGCGAGGTCGGGGTTGCCGAGGTTGATCATGATCTTCGTCACCGGGCGGGCCAGGTCCCCCACCTCGCTCCGCTCGACATGAAAACCCACCTCGCCCCGGTACACGAAGCCCGCATCGCCTTGCGCGCACGAGACCGTGACCGTCACGCCGGTCGGCACCGCCGTGGTGGCGTCTCCGGCCCCGACGACGGCGGGGATCCCGAGCTCTCGGGCGATGATGGCCGCGTGACACGTGCGCCCGCCCCGATTGGTGACGATCGCCGCAGCCGTCTTCATCACCGGCTCCCAGTCCGGCGTCGTCGTGTCGGCGACGAGGACCTCGCCGGGGCGGAACTGCGCGAGGTGCGCGACGTTCTCGATCACCCGCACCGTCCCCGAGGCGATCCTCTCGCCGACCGAGCGCCCCTCGGCGACGACCTCGCCGGCGTGCTCGAGGACGTAGGTCTCGAGGCTGGACACCTGGCGCTGNGACGCAGCCGTCTCGGGCCGGGCCTGGACGATGTAGATCTTGCCGTCGATGCCGTCCTTCGCCCACTCGATGTCCATCGGCCGCCCGTAGTGGGTCTCGATCGTGACGGCGGAATCGGCGAGCTCGAGCACGTCCGCGTCGCTCAGGCAGAAGTGCTCTCGATCGGCCTTCTGGGTGGGGATGTTGCGCGTCGTGTGCTTCGTTTCGCCCTCGACGAGGACCATCTTCACGGCCTTGTCGCCGAGGAGGCGACGCAGCACGGCGCGATGGCCGGCGACGAGGCTCGGCTTGTGGACGTAGAACTCGTCGGGGTCGACCGCACCCTGCACGACGTTCTCGCCGAGGCCGTATGCCCCGGTGATGAACACCACGTCGCGGAAGCCGGACTCGGTGTCGAGCGTGAACATCACACCGGACGAGGCGAGGTCCGAGCGCACCATCTTCATCACCCCGATCGACAGCGCCACCTTGTAGTGGTCGAAACCCTGATCGATGCGGTAGTGGACGGAGCGGTCGGTGAAGAGACTGGCGAAGCACCGCCGGCAGGCGTCGAGCAGGCTCTGCTCGCCCCGGATGTTGAGGAAGGTGTCCTGCTGGCCCGCGAAGCTCGCGGTCGGCAGGTCCTCGGCGGTCGCCGACGAACGCACGGCGAGGCCGACATCCTCCCCGTACTCCTCCTGCAGCCGTCGGTAGCCGGCGAGGATCTCGCTGGCCAGGTCCGATGGGAGGCCCGCGCCGTAGACGAGCTCACGTGCACGCTTGGCGCGGCGAGCGAGGTCGGCGACATCGCTCGGGTCGAGGCCGTCAAGCGCGGCGTGCAGTGGCTCTAGAACGCCCGCCTCCTCGAGCATGTATCGGTAGGCCTCCGCGGTGATGGCGAAGCCGTTCGGCACCCGCACCCCCTCGCTCGAGAGCTTCTGGTACATCTCGCCGAGCGAAGCCGTCTTCCCACCGACCAATGGGACGTCCCCGATATCGAACTCTTCGAAGAAGCGGACGTAGATGGGCTTGGTCATGATCATGATCGTTCCTCCTCTAGCGGTTGAAGCAGACGGGTGGCTGAGCCTCTGCCAGGTCGCCGGTAGCATCGAGATCGCCCGGTGGCATGCACCGAGTGCGCCCTCTGTACCGCACAACTGTCAGTATCACGAAGTCCGGGGCGTCCAACTAGGGGCGAAGGTCACTGGCGGGGCTACGTGACGCTCGACCCGGTGGTCCGGCCCGTTCCCGGTGCCGGGCGACGATCCACGGCAGGTCGGGGGTCCGACCGAGTCCTTCGGGCAGTCACCGGCAGAGGCGGATGGCGGCATCGGCCCTGGTCGGCCCCGGGCAGGCGCACTACGGAGGGCCGGGGCGGCGCACCCGCCCCACACCGTCAGCGCCGGTTGGCGGCCACCAGTTGCGTGGCTGCTGCCGAGGCGGAGGGCTTGCGGGCCACCCGCTCGGCGACCAGGTCCTCGGTCAGCGTCCGCTCACCGGCACGGGCGGCGGCAGCGATGAGGGTCAGGTCGATGATGTCGCGTTGGGCGTGGCTGCCACCGACGGCGTTGGCCACGGGGCGGAGGTCGATGAGCAGGTCGAGGGCCCGGTCGGGCTGGCCGGCCGCGAAGGAGCCAAAGCCCTCGACGAGGGCCAGCCTGACCCGCTCGGCCACCTCGCGGTTGGTTCCCACTGTCCGGCGACGATTGTTGGCCACCAACTGCTGGTTGCACTCGTGGCGCCCGGAGAGGCCGAGCGCCATCACCGCGTACCAGTCGTTGAAGAGGTAGACCGGATCGTCCACCAGGAGCTCGATATCCGCAGCCAACTGGTCGGCTCGTCCACCGACATCGATGCCGAACAGGGAGAGCCTGTGGGTGCCGAGAAGCCCATCCGGCCAGCTCATGCCACAAGCCGGTACTCGTGAACGAGGCCGCCGAGTTTGTCGCTCCGTCGTAGCTGGGCCGGGTCCGGATGGCTGATCCGCAGTGGCCTCCCTCCCACGGCAAGCGGCACCTGCTGACCGAGGGAGCGGTACGGACGATGTCCGTTGTCGTGATCAACGAACTCGCTGAGGACCGCTTCGAGCTGAGGGCGATGGAGCACAAGCATCGAGTCGAGGCACTCACGTCGTGCGGTCCCGACGAACAGCTCGCCGAACGCGTTCGCACGGGGGGATCGAATGGGCGTGCGGATGATCCGGGCGCCATCGGCACGTAACACCTCGTCGAAGCTGGCGGTGAACTTGGTGTCGCGGTCCCGGATCAAGAACTTCGTCGGACGGGCCAGATCGGCCAGGACGAAGCTGAGATTGCGAGCCTGCTGGGTGACCCACTCCCCCGCCGGGTTGGTGGTGATGCCGGTTGCGTACACCCTCCGGGTGTCGAGTTCGATGAAGAAGAGCACGTAGAGCTGGCGCATCAGCACCGTGTCGACATGGAAGAAGTCACAGGCAAGCATCGTCGTCGCTTGGGCACGCAGGAACTCCGCCCAGGTCGGCCCAGAGCGTCTCGGCGATGGCTCGACGCCGTGACGACGCAGGATCGCCCACACGCTCGAGGGTGCGAGAACCACGCCCATTGTGGCCAGTTCACCGTGGATCCGGCGACAANCCCAGGTGGGGTTCTCCTTGGCCAACCNCAGCACCAACTGGGCCGTGCCCGCCGTCAGAGCTGGCCGACCGGTGAGGCCCTGCTNAGGATACGTCCATCGGCACCGAACCAGGTCCCGATGCCAGCCGAGCANCGTTTCTGGCTGGACGAANAACCGACCCCGGCAAGCCTTTGGCACGAGCCGACTCAACCCGGCCAGGACCGCCCGGTCCGCTGGCCGCAACGCCGGACGCTCGACTTGGCGACGAAGGACCGCCAGCTCATGACGGAGAATGACCACCTCGACGGCCAGTTCGCCTCGTTCGCTCCTGCGAAGCCGCAGCAACAGGAGGAGGCGCACGAACGCCACGTAGAGGAAGGACAACGCCACTGGGCAATCTTCGCTTGCCCAGTGGCCTCAGGGAAAGTNCAGGTGGACGTCGTGGATGGGGTTTTCGGCACCCACAAGGTGTCGTCCACGGCGCAGGATCAANCATTCCCGACCGGTTGGCACGAGCGAGCTCGAGAGGCTGTTGGGTGCTTAACTGGCGCTGTGGGTGTCACGTTGCGAACCGCCCGTNGCCGTCTCCTTGNGCTATTCACATTCGCTGCCTTGNTGGCTCTGCTGGCCGCGTGTGCAACTACGCACGTGCCACCGTCCGGTAACCCCAGTACGAGCAGCTCCACCACCAGTA
>JGI24130J36418_10000427_pt1 | contig 13684 bp, 14 predicted proteins | sample BarGraNGADG00212_FD_36418 | JGI IMG/M metagenome (IMG submission 36418)
CAGGTACCGAGGAGTTCGCTCGCTATCTCCTTGCGGCAGCCAGACGACTCGACACCTCCTACCGTGGCTTCGTCCGGGTGCGTCATGCGCTCGAGACGCTTGAAGAGACAATGCCCGGCCCCCACGCGCGTCGCGCAGTCTTCGAGATCGTGGGTGACATCGAGGTAGCTGTCGTCGCCCTGGGGCGAGTTGTCGACATGGCCGCGGAAGTGGGCCGGGTGACGGAAGCGCCGCTGACCATCCCGGCTCCTTTGGTGGAGATCAGGCGGGCTCTCATCGAGATCCGCAACGCCTACGAGCACATCGACGAAAGAGCTCGAGGGCGGGTCCGTGAGCGTCCACACCCGGATGCCTTGTCGATCTTCGACTGGACCATGCTCTTTCAGGAGGGGGTGATTCGCTACGGTGCACACTATCTTTCGTTAGACCAGTGCTTCGAGCTTCTTTCAGAGGCGAGGGCGTTCCTGAAGCAGGCTGCTAATGAGGGAAAGCGAGCTGTCTTCACAGTCGAGCAGACGGGTATGGACGCGGAGTGACGGCGGTGCCGACCTTCGCTTCAGAATCGAATGACAGTTAGCGCAGAGAACCATCTGGACTCCGGCACCCGTATTCCCATGCGGCCGACTATCCCCTAGCGACGAGCCATCGGACGCCGTGGAGTTTCTCGTAACGCCGGGTCGGCGGCGATTGTCGAAGATCGTGCGGTAGCTGAGGGCTAACCGCCCACGACCGGCACCTCGGGGTCACCTGCCAGATGCGGTGCGACACGGAGAACCAGCGTGTAGTACAACCGTTTCGTGGCACGAGTTTGGATCGGCTTTGCCGCCGTCGGTATCCTGTTCTGCGCGTGCTCTGGGTCGTCTGTCGCCCAGGACAGAGCCACTTGCTTTTCGGCCCAGAGGGCCGTGACCCAGGACCAGCAGATGGTCTTTGGGATGGACACTGCCGGTTCGAGTGCGATCTCGTGCTTCTCGGCAAAGGGAGCCTCGACCAGCACAACCTCGTCCCAGTGCTCCTTTACAGCTTTGAAGGCCCAGGCCCTCGCGAAGCTCAACGCAGACGAAGCCAAATTAAGTGCTGCGGCCCACCAACTCGCCAGCAACAACCAGGCCCCGTAGGGCTGCCACTGATCGCTGGTTGGGCAGCGATGGCTTGTCGCACTTTTGCGAATGCCCATCTCAGAGACAGCGGATAGTGGAGTGAGCTGTGAGTGCCCTGCGGGCGTCTTCCATAATGGGATAGTGGCGTTGCTTGCTCTTTTCGATCTCGACAACACTTTGTTGGACCGAGAGAAGGCGTTCGGCCTGTGGGCCGACGGCTTCATTACTTCACGCGGTCTTGGTCAGGGTGCCCAGGCGGTGATCGACGGAGCCGATGTTGACGGTGCAACTCCACGTAACGAGTTTTTCGCACGGATCCGACAGGAGCTGGACATCGCCACCGAGGTGGACGAGCTGGTCGCGGACTACCGCGTGGTCCACCCATCCCTCTCTTCCGCCGAACCGGAGATGATCAAAGGAGTCCGATTACTTCGATCATCAGGCTTCAAGGTGGGCGTCGTCACCAACGGCCCTCCATCGCAACAGGCCAAGCTCGAGGCTGCAGGCGTCGCGGTCGAGTTCGACGCCGTCTGCATTTCCGGGATGGTGGGCTCACGGAAGCCGGACATTGCGATCTTCAGAGAAGCAGCCCGAGTCTGCAACCTCCCGCTGGATGGCTGGATGGTAGGCGACTCGGCCGAAGCTGACATCGGCGGCGGAGCCAATGCTGGGCTCAAGACCATCTGGATGGCTCGTGGTCGGGATTGGCCATCAGATGACTTCGTGCCGGACCACATTGTTGACTCGATCCCCCAGGCGGTTGACGTGATCCTCGCGTCAACGTAGAAGTATCCCCGAACCGGTTTGTTGCGTGTTGCGTACTGCCCGGCGCCGGGAGTGCTTGCGGAACGCGAGCGCACGCGTACGTGCCTGATTGCGCTGCGCCACCGTACCGACGCGCGTTGTTCGGTACGTCTGATCTGTGCGGCACCCATCAGGCATGCTGGCGGGATGACACGGTCAGGTCTGGTGGTGAATTCGGTGAGTCCATCCAATCAGGCACCGTCCGCCGATTTGGATAGCAGGGGAGTTGCAGGGTCTTCGGTTGAGACGCATACTCCCGGCTGGGGTACTTGTGACACCGCCGTGCGTACAGAAGTCGCGAAGGCTGTTGAGCCGAGCTGAATCGAAGGTCGATCCCCGCGGCCGCCAACTCGGAGCCGCAGGTGTGGCGAAGCCGGTGCGGACGCACCCGGGCCGCCCCTGAGGTCTCTAGTGGTGGCGGAACACGCTTCGCATTCCCCTCGGTTATCGCCTGCCCGGCCGTCGGACCATACAGCACCACGAAGCAATCGGGGGTCAGCAGTCCCGACTCGTGGCCGCCACCTACGAACGCCGGTCACTCGGCATTGGCTCCCACCCACTGGCCCTTCGAGGAGTGTGACAAGGTCCTCCCCGAGCACACCACCGCGGTCAGCGTGCTCGACCGACCACCTCATCACAGCGTGATCATGGTCACCGACGGCGAGTCATTCCGGAGGAAGGAAGCGCGCCAGCACGGAGGTCGATCTAGGTTGGCCAAGAACTGAAACTCCGCTCTGAGTGGTGGGGACTTCTGGTGGCCAAAAGCGAGGGCTGAAGACTGGCCAAGGACACTGCCCTAGCCTCTACGGCGATTGCTCGACAGAAAGGGGCCGGTGTGCCTGTCACCCTCCAAGGACTCCTCTTGGAAGTGACCGGCTTGATGATGCAGAACTGGCTGCCAATGAGTGTCTTCAAGTGAATGAGCAATCTGGAAATCGAGAGGGCATCGCAGGGGCACTCCATTCAATCGGCCGAATTGAACTTGAGCGAGGACGGTACCTAGAGGCTTCCGATCCAATTCTCGCTGCCCACGAGATCTACAATGAAATCGGGCTCAGATTAGGCAGGGCAGGTACGCTTGCCGATCTTGCGCTTGCGAGGTCGCGACTCGGCGACAGAGCTGGAGCAGAAGATGCGATCTCACAGGCTAAGACAATTGCCGATGGAATAGCACATTCGCGGCTGGAGCTTGAAATTCGGGAGGCTGAAAGAGAGGTGTTAGGCCGATAGGGTGGTCAGACGCTTGAATTGCCTGAGGCAGAGTTCACAGCGTTGGCGTCCCATCATCGACGATCTTCACAAGGCTCACGTAAGTCTTCCGATAGTCATCAACCAGCTCACCCTCGTGATCGTACAAGTCTTGGAGTCGGCTGGTCGACCGCATCGAACTTGCCGAAATTATGCTGTCCCTAACTTCAGACTTCATTCGATTACTTTCCCAATCAATAGCCTGTCCATGGAGTCGTCTTTGAGAGGACGATAGAAGGTCTTCGGACTTGCGGGGAACCCAAGAAAAGAGTTCCTGAAAGCGCCTAGGCGAAATCCCCACGTAGGGAACGAAGTCCACTTTATCGAGTACAGGTTTAGTCCTCGAATGTGCGAGAGACGTAAAGCGCACTTCTGACTCGTATAGCTCGGCAACTCGACTCTTAAGATATGGCTCGATGTAGATAACTCGGCGGATGCCTGAGCTGATGATTAGACGGGCGCACTCGTGACAAGGGAATGTGGTGCAATACAGGGTCGATCCCTTTACAGGAATACCTTTTCGGGCGGCGGAGGTAATGGCATCCATCTCGGCGTGAAGCGTGCGGCCGTATTCGATCACATCAAAGAATTGGCTATCTCTGATCACCGGAGAGGCTATTAAGGCATCAGTGAGCTCGTCAAGACAGTTTCGTTCTTGGAAGCGAAGCCTTGCGTCTTCAGTCCGCAGCAAATCGGAGAGCGTCTCTCCAGCACCCTTAGAAGCTCCTGGAGCTTCATCGGACTGGGCGCCGATGTGCTTATCCAGACTCACAAGCCACACTGGATCGGCGATCATTCGCTTGAGAAGGTCCGTGAGAATGTGTCGACGTGTAGAGTCGCTTGGATCGCGGCCCCAGCCAGCGCTTCGGTTCCAGTCGCGATTGTCGGGAACATCAGTTGAGCGGTAGACACCACCCATGGGCCTAGGAACGTCGTTCGTCCCGGTGGTGACGAGATCTCCGTCCTCTGTACAAATGGCCGCTCCAACTTGCCTTGCCAAGTTGCCCGACTGAAGGGCCGCACTGAAGGCGTCAGCCATGCCGATTTCGTCAGGTGTTGGAGTATGAAAGGGATGTCCAAAAATGAGTTCGACAAAGCGAGCTATCTGAGATCGAGTCTGATCAGGCGCTTGAATGTCAACAAATAGATCGCCATGCTCAAATGTGCGACCAATATTGAGTCTGTATTGCCGCTTGGCTACTAGCTGTCTGTCGTAGTCGGACGTTGTCCGTACATGGCCTTGCTCACGACTCATAAGGAGCGAGACGATGTGATCCTGTTCTCTTTCCTGCTGACCGTCATCACCCGCAAGGACCTTAGAGAGGTGCTTACGCCGCTCATCTTCAGAGCTGAACACTGAGATTACAAATAGTTGGCGCCGGTAGAGCCTTCGCAGCTTTTCTGCTTCAGCAGGATGCATCAGGTTTCGAAAATGAAAGGCGACCCCGCGTCGAGCGTTCTGGTTGGCCTCGGTATATGCCCGGTCTCGACCTTGTTCCCTGAGGTGACGAATGCTTTCGATCAGAAGGGCATCAGAGGACCCAGTTAGCTCCCTAAGGTAGTCACCAGCATCCATCAGGAACTGATAGCGCTGGGCCGGGTCTGCTTCGCCCCTAGGAATCGTCTTGGAGAGTACGTCATCCAAGGGGTTCAGGTCAGCGAAGCGCTCCGAGAGCTTCTGCTCGGAATAGTGGAAGTTGACCCCATTCAAGGCTGATTCGAGGGGTTCGACAACGGTACCTTTGAGCGGAGTACCGATTGCCCTGACAGTAGCAAAGTAGATCTCGCCCAAGAGCGCGCGACGACCTGCCCCTGAGTCAACTGTCATTGCGGTTTGACCTTCCAGAACTATCGATGACGAAGTTGGCTATCGCCCATTGCTAGTGATTCGGACGAACTCTGCGTGATAGGCAAGAATCGAGCGTCCAAACTGTCGGACCTCATCGAGCCGGTCCTTCGAGTAGATCCCAGGGGGCGGGGCTTCTTGCTCAGCCAATCCGGACTCAGAATCCAACTCATGGCCAACCGTCACGCTGATCCTACTTTCCGCTGATATTTCTTAGAACGAATGGCTACGTAGTTGTACTGTAGAAATGTGAGACACCCAGAGATCGCCGCCGGAGCAATCAGCCGAGGCTAGCAAGGTGATGCCTCCGCTGCAATCGGTTCGTAGCCGTCACTGCCTAGTCCAATGGGCGCAGGCGCGAACCGCCGAGACGGAGTAGGGCATCCGACATCAACCTGGCTCCAAGAACGTGCCACAGGCCCAGTTTCACGCATTGGTGCTACTTGGTGAGGGATGGTGGTGGATCGGTGACGGCTTCTCCCTGCGGCCCGATCACAATTCAGGCCACCCCGGCCGGACCGAGCGCGTGCGGAAGTCTTGAGCCGGCCTCCCAATACGCAGCCATCCATAACGACACGGCCACGAAGTGCCCGGAGTAGCGCCGAACCGGCGTTATCGGCAGTTATGCTTCGCCGGGCGCAAACCGATTGAGGGAACCAGCGGGCCCCTCGTCCGAGGCGAACCGTACACAGTGCCAATTGCGGTCTCGGGCGGCGTTGCGCGAGATCGGTGCGCTGAACTGGTCTTTCCCGATTTCGAGCGAGCAGGTGATGGTCCCAACGAGACATGGGGTAGCTGAATGCTGTCCAACCCCGGGATCGAGGCGGTGGCTGCAGAGGATGGCCCATGTCTCGCTGAGTGCTCCGTCCGCCAAGTGATGACCCACGCCTCGGGGCCGACGCTGGGCGTTGGCCATCCGCAGAGTTCCTCTCAACCTCCCTGCTCAATGCGCGGCCGAGCGCTACTTTCGCGACGTAGAGGCCGGCGGTTCGAGTCCGCTCACCTCCACCCCGAAAGTGCAGGTCAGCCGAGGTTTCTGCCCCGGCTGGTCCGCTTGGAGACATTCCGTGCGCGATCCGTGCGCGTAGGAGCGGTCAATAACGGTCAAAGTCCCGAAGTGTGCCTTTGTCATGACACCGGAACCTCATCTGAACCGCCCAATCGTGTGAGAACTGACCGAATCCGTTTGGACGAGATGCACAGACCTTTGTCTCGGCCCGTCGAATGCGAAGTCCTTGCATAATCGGCCAGGGTCATCCGAGCGAGGAGCCAATTGAGGGTTCTACTGGCGCGACTACCCGATCGAACCATTGCTGGCCTCCGAGATTCTCCATGCGAATTAGCGCGACGCCGATAATTGCACCCATCAAACTCTGCATTGCAGGAGGCAGGGCATCAAGCAAGCCGAGCGGCAGATCGGGGGCGTCGGATCGATATTCGCGCACGGCTGCCTGTAAGCGCTCGGGAGTGACGTTTGAGGCGGTCTTCCGTAGGAACTCGAAGTTGTACACCTCGTCGTACAAGGCATCGAGGAAGCGACTTCGCGATTCGACCTCTTCGTCGGGTAGCCCGGGTTCGAAGAAGCCGATCGCTGCACCCATCTCAGACAAGGCGCCATCAGATGGGATCGGCCTGCCATGCATTGCGGCCAGACTGTTGACCATGGCTCCCTCAACCACCGCTTCTGGTGCGAGGGGCTGGCAGGTTAGTTGATCGGTCAGCGCTGCTGCCTTGGCGTTCGCCACGAGGAACCTGGACATGGGAGCGAACTGTCTATCGGCCAGAGCAGCGCTATATGCCTGGTCCGCGAGCTCCAGGGGATCCCCTTCAACCTCCGATCCCTCGAAGAGGTAGTCCACCGCTCTGCGGAACAACCCCTCGCTCGTCGGAAGATCACCGTCGGAGATCAGCATGAGGGCGGCTTCCCTCACGTCTCTTCCGGGTTGCATCACCCTTGCGACTGCAAGGTACTGCTCGAAGGCCCCCGGAGGATAGGCACTCGTCGATCCTTTGCGGCCCCGTGAGAAGCGGACTGGCCGCGGTGCGAGACCAGATCTCGCCCAGGACTCCAACGTGCTTGGACTCTTCGAATATCCGGCGGCTGCGAGCCTGTCGGCCATTTTCTGGGTGACGGCACTGTACCTGTTGATCCGGGGCACGATTCAATCTTAGATGCCCCAGAAGTCCTTGTGATCCAGTTCAGGACCGGTTTGTATCGTTCATCCACAGGAGCCGGATTGCCCGGCTCGGCTGACTCCGCAGCCACATGCGGGGGGGAAGGGGGAAGAGGTCATGAGCAAATCTGACGTGAAGAAGACCGCTGGCGTTGCCAGCCTGGTCCTCGGCGTCTTCGCCTGGTTGGCCCAGAAGTTCCAGTGGTTCTCAGGCAGGGTGACTGACACGATGAGCTTCCTTTCGCTCGCCCTTGGCTTCGTCGCCACAGCGGCGTGAGGATGATCCGGGAGGCGGCGCACAGGGTTTCCTGAGCGCCGCCAAACCGGTACCCATGCGTTGTCAGGGGTGGACCGGCTCACCCCAAACCTCCGCGAGCGGCGTTGATTCGCCCGTGACAAGAGAGATGGGATCAATGGCGCGTGCTCGATACCATCGAAGGTGCCGACCGTGGAGGTATTGCTTGCCGATCACGACTGTGCCGGGATCATTGGTTCGGAAAATTGGTTCAAGCTCCATCGAGACTAATTATACGTACTCGTTTGGCGAGGCTAAAGGCATTGGTGGAACCATGCGGATCATCATTGTGAACCGGCGCCGGCTGTCCGACAACGACGCTTCGTTAGGTTCAGCATGGTGCACGAGCCGAGGCGCGAGAGCACCTTCCGCAGTAACCTGACATTGCTCTCGTCGCTGTTCTATCCTCAAACGTGTGTCCCCAACGTCGGCCGAAGACAATCAGGCTGACGAACCTGGGCAGGAAGATTTCGAGAAACTAGCTCCTGATTCTTCGGCGGTTGACCCTTCTGAAGTGGATGGCGACGAACTGAATGACCCCGATCCGAACGTCGAAGACGACACTGACTTTCAAGACGGCAACCTTGGAACAGACGATTCGGCCGATGATCCGGCACCTCCGCGTACATTCGAAGGTCTTGCTGCCCTCGATCTGAGCGGAATTCTTAACCTGCCCGATTTCTCGAAGCTTGTTCTTCCAGAGGTACCGAATTTCGCGCCGAATCTTCCGAAGCTGGACTTCCTGAAGGACGTTATCCCAGCCCTCGATTTCTCAGGTCTTCTTCCAACGACTGATTTCGCATCCATCTTTCCGAAGATTGAACTAGCGCTTCCGTCTATTGAGTGGGCCGCGACGCTGCCCAAGATCGATCTGCCGAAGTTTGGGCCAGCCTTTTCGAGGTTGCTTGAGAACCTGCGCAAGAGCCTTCCGCCAAATTGGCCTACTGAGGTGGACATTGATCAAGTGGTGAAAATCATCCAGGATGACGGGATACCTCTAGTGTGGGTACCGAGGGAAGCGATTGTTTCGGAGGTCCTGGCCGCGGCAGACCGAGTTGCCCGGGTCGGAGTGCTGGTCTCGCACTCCGGCGAATTGGTTGAAGATTGCCGTGGGGTACTTGGCGCCATACGGAGCGAAGCGCTAGCGGGCCAAGTGCCACTCGCAACGAAGGTACTTGATGCGTTCGAAGCTGGTCATCATGAGGCTGCTCAGGCACTTGCCGTGGTTGTTACGGAAACGGCCGTGGCCCGCGCGATCAGCGACAAATACCACGATGTCAAAAAGCAGGTTCTATTCGACCCCGATCTAGTTCCTTACACTCAACTCCGCCTTCGAGCTGCTCTTGCACCGATCGGGTCTTTCTACACAACATGGCGTCTGAACTCCGGAACGCCGGCTCCCGAAGCACTGAGCCGCCACGTAGCGGTCCACCAGGCCGATCACCGTCACTACACCAAGGGCAATGCTGTGGTTTCCATCTTGCTCGTCGCTTCGGTCTTGCGAGCTCTACAAGAACTCCAAGATCTTGCCGAGGCGTCGGAAGAGCAAGATTAAGCAGTCTGACTGACATGACGAACCCACCCCGCATCTCGCAACCGAGCGACGCTGAACAGGCTCTCCAGCAGAAGGTCACTGCTGCAGCGGTCAGAGTGTCGCACAACCTATCTGGCCGGGAACCACCAGGCGGCCCTGGGCGCAACCCGCGATGGCAAGGCCAATCGACAGTGACCACGATCGATGATGGCGGCGAAGGCACTCGAGATCGCGCGGTGATGCTTGAAGTTCGCGAACTGATTGGCGAGGCGATTGATGCACGGCTGTGGGCGATCGACGGCGTGCGAATCGCACTCGAACGGGATCGAGACACGGTTGCGGATGGCGAACAGAAGCAGTTCGGCGCCTCGGCCGAACGGGCGATCGCACATTGGAACGCGATGACCCTCGTGGTGATCTACGGAGGAATCGAGGATCTCGTCGAGACAATGGGATCCGGGTTGTATCCGATCGTTCTTGACACGAACCCGACCAAGCGAAGGGAAATCTTCGAGCGGAATCGCCTTCGCAACAGCGAGCTCAAAGACACAGGTGAACTGTCCGGTGACGGAGCACATGCACTCACGCGATTCACGAAGGTGCTTACGGACGAACTGTTGCCGAATCCGATTCGCGCGCCAAAGCACGATCTGCCGTCAGCGGACCGGTGGGAAGACCTACTGAAGCGTATCTACATGCGGCCGATCCAGGGAAGACCCCTGCCCGATGATCTCCGACTCACGCTCAATGAACTTGGAGCGGTCCGCAACGTGATCCTCCACCGAATGGGCCGAATGGACGACAAGGCGCTGGAACAGGTAACCGAAGGTCCTTGGAGGATCGTCAACGAACTCGTTGTGATCGACGAAGCGCTCTACCGACGGTATATATCGGCCTTAATTTCATATCAGCGTGAGCTTGAGGACCGCGTGCGGTCACGCATGAACCTTGTTCCACAGTCGGACATCACATCATGGAGAACGATGGTGCCGGTGGGCGGCTGATGAGCTGCTGCGCCCGGGGTTCCTGCCCTATCGGCGACGTTGTCAGGGCGGCACCGTTCCGACGAGCGACGGGCGAAGCACGACTTAGATTTGCGCGTTGCCCGACGTAGGGGGCGGCGAGACCCCGCAATCAGATCGCTAACAACTCCCGGTGTGACGTCCACCCCGCACCTTCGTCATCGAGCCTTCTAATCCGCAGTTCGAACTCATCTCGAAATACCGGTCGTGCGGCATACGGGGCGATGGCACCCAGGATGATCGAGAGTTCAAAGAGACGATCGAGCATCGCTTGAGCTCCAAGCTGGACCGACACTCCGGACGCAACGGTCGTCCTGTCTGCGAATTCACTGTGAAGGCCAAAGCGCTTGGCCAGGACCCGAACTGGTGAGAGGTCGTAGGCGACAGGCCCAATTCCTGCCTTCTCGAAGTCAATCAGAAGTGGGGTTCCGTCGAGACAGACCGTGTTGTCGGGAGACGCGTCACCATGGATGACCCCCATGTCGAGCGCCGAGCCTGGGCCGTCGAGCCACAGAAGGACTCGGTCGACTTCCGACGTCAAGGTCGACAGAGACTCAGCGCAAATAGAGTGTTCCTGTCGTACGCCCTCCAAGCCTGTCCTGAGGGCGAGACCGGGATTCCAAACGGACGGCGCCGACGTAGAGTTCACCGTGTGCAGGCGACGAAGCGCATGGCCAAACCAGTCGGGGTCGATCTCAGACTCCCTAACTGGCTGAGCGAGCGGCCAGAGTGTGACCGAGCCACTGGCGGTGATGATCGGTTGATCGGGATAGCGCGGATCGATCCTCAAGATTGGCAGCGACCGGGGTTCTGACCATTTCGCGAAACGGACTTCATGACGCGCCCGCTCCTCGTAACCCACTTCATCGACACGGGCGAAGAGCCCAAGTTCGGGAGTGCGATAGCCGGTACGGCCGCGTGAGGTGCTGATTGCTGCGAAAAGAACTGGATCGAGGCCGACCTGATCGAGAGCGGCAGCGAGAGCCTCATCGGCGATGTCACCAGATCTGTGCACCTCATCACACTGACCGATCCCCGGGGATGCTTCAAGGGGTCAACCTCCTAGCCATGACATGCTTGCGTCGTGACCGACGCCGACACCGGAACGAGACGCCGGGTCGTGAGCCTGGGGATAGGGCTCGTGGTTGCGACTTCCCTGGCCATCGTCCTTGCCGTGGTCCTGCTGTTCACGGCTTTCAGTGGATGCGGAGGCCAGTGCTCCGCACCGTGGGTGTACGAGGTCAGATTCCCTCAGGGGACTACACAAGCACTAATCGCAAAAACCCTCGATCAGTGCTCCCATATGCCTGTAGTCACTTCGGTCGATCCGAAGGAGGCTGACCTGTACGGGCCACATGTCCTGACATCAAGTAGGAATCCCGGGCAGATTCATCGTTTGGAAACGTGCCTCAAGTCTGCGGGCGCAATCGGCATCTCCTTTCCTGATTGAGTCCTGCTGGCAATCCGATCTGTCCCTGATGCCGGGACGGTGACGGCACTTTGCGATCTCTGTCGGGCGCGAGCGCAGGCCCGGAGCAAGGTGGCGGAACCCAGAGCCTCCGTCAAACCCAGGCCGGTTCAGACCGAGTGAATAGGATGGCGAAGCGCAGGCCCAAGGTAGCCCTCAAATGCGTGAGGGACACGATTCGAAATTGAGAGCGTGGACGTGAAAGATTCTTGTACTCAAGGGGACGGCGAGTGAGCAATGAGCCGGAACGACTAGTTCGAGGAAGAGCCTTTCATTCAAAGGTCCAGGAGGAGTGGCTTTCCGAAACGTTTGGAGAAGCACTGCCCGAACGGGTCGTTGGGCAGATTGATAAAAGCGAGGTCCTGCGCGGTGGCCGGATCGATGTGAGGATGATCGACCCGGACGAACCGATGGCGTTTGTCGTTGAAATTAAGGACTCAGACTTCGGCCGGATGAAGGACCGGAGGGTTCGAAGAAACGTCGCCAGGAACCGTCTGCAGGTCAGCAAATACGGCGAAGCGCTGTTGAATGAGTCTCAAAACGGAATCGAATACGTGTGCCTTGCCATTGTGTACAGCACTCAGCCAGCTGATTCCGAGCGACGTGACTGGATTGAGCGATATCTAGCCAGTTACATGACGGCGACCTATTGGCATGATACTCAGAGAGCTGCACCCTATTGTGACTGCGAAACTCAGACCACAGGCAAGCCCGTGCCGTTTGCCAGCAGTGCGAGCGTTGCTATGGATGGAGTGAAGGCGTAGAGAGCCCCCTCCAAATCGACAAACCTACCTAGACCTACAGGCTCAGCGGAGCTTCCGGGAATCGTTGCTTGTTCTGTTGGGCCGATCACAGGATCGGGTCCATCGTTTGCCCCAGGAAACCCTGAACTGCCTGCCCAGCTGCTCTGCAGAAATTCAAATTGGTCTCCAATACTGGTCTGGTAGCAGGCAAAGACCAACCCACGGGCAGAGTCTGGACCGTGATTCTTGCCCGCCGATGGATCAAATGGATCCCCAAATGGAATACCTCGGCGCAGGATCCGTCGCTGACTGACAGCATCTTGGCCAGGAACCGTACCGGCGCGGGGGTTGACCTTCCGAATGTGGGCACAAAGGGGCGCATTGGTCCCGGGGAGATCATCACTGAAGTCAAAATTGTTATTGCTGCTTCGATCAGGACCGCTTCGTGGATCGTTGGTTGGTGATTCGCTCACGGGAACACCAGAGCGCCAACGGCCGACCAATTTTGCTGTAATGGCCTCGGCAGTCCTCGCGAAGGATGTCTGGAGCCCTTCGGCTTGGGCCCACCACCCAGGTACGTCCTGACGAAGCCGGCGGATCACGAAGAAGCTGCCATCGAACATCCAGAGTGGGACCGAACGGCCTTCTACTCGGTTGTGGCCCGGGTATCCCAGGACAAACTCGCCAGCCTCAATCAATAGCGTCCCGGGTTTGTTGTTGACCATATTGGCGTTGGTTGGATCCGGCTGGTCGTAGCCCAGTACGCCGGGCTGGCTGATGCCGTCTTTGAATCCGAAATGCTCATGACCGTGACGAGCACCTGGGAGAACAGCTCCATCTTGCTCAAACACGATCGCGGCATCGTGTTTCGCTACCAGCTGATAAAGCTCATTGAGGATTCCAAGTAAATCCGACGAGTTGTCAGCTGAGACGACCACGACAAGCTCGATTGGTTGGTCAGGCCGTCCAAAATCCCAATTCTCCGGTGCTTCAGGGCCGGATGCAGCAACGTCAGGTGCTGACGTCGCTCCGCTATGCCATCGTTCGATCGTCGGGTCCCATTGTTGGGGGCCAGAGAGGGGCCCTTCGGATCCAGGGCTGAGGACCCGGAGACCGGAGAATGTCAGACTGACTCCGATCCAGGTCGCCGACAAGTCGTCAGGATCTTGATGAGCAGAGCGGCGAGCAGCTGAGAATTTTTGATTGAAGTCAGTCACATCAGCATTGGTGGATACGAGCGGGAGCAAATCGTTCAACAGGGTTTGCCCGTGTGACTGATCTGGAATGTGCAAAAAGAGAATCGCCTGGTGGTCTTTGTTGAACCCGGCCAAGACGTTGCCCTGGATGTTGGTGTTCGATCGGAGATCGGGATATGGCGGTTGGGGCCGGATTGGGGGACCGGCCGGGGGCGGAGGAGATGGGGGTGGTGGCGTCGGCTCGGGGGTTGGGG
>JGI24130J36418_10000431_pt1 | contig 13638 bp, 10 predicted proteins | sample BarGraNGADG00212_FD_36418 | JGI IMG/M metagenome (IMG submission 36418)
GGGGGACACGCTGTGGCTGATCCCCGTCACCGCCGACCGCGAGCGGGTTCCGCCCGGCGGCCAGCTGCAGGTCCAGCGTTCCTCTGATGCCGGAGCCTCGTGGATGACCTGCTCCGAGGGACTGCCGGCTCCGTCATACACGTGCGTGCTGCGCGACGCGGCTGCCGCGGACACGCATGAGCAGGCGGGGGTCTACTTCGGCACCCGCAACGGCGAGGTGTACGCCTCCGTCGACGAGGGCGAGAGCTTCGCGCGCATCGCCGAGCAGCTGCCCGATGTCCTGTGCGTTCGGGCGGCCGTTCTCAGGTGAGCGACGGTGTGCGGATCATCCTGCCGGCGGTCCTGCGGGAGCTGGCCGATGGTGCCAGTGAGCTCGTCGTGCCGGTGGGCGTTGAGGCCGTGTCGCTGCGGACGGTCCTGGACACGGCTTTCGTCACGCGACCCCTGATCCGTGCCCGGATCAGGGATGAGACGGGCGCCTTGCGCCGCCACGTCAACGTGTTTGTNGACGGCCAGGATGTACGCCGGATCGGTGGTCTGGATCTCCTGGTCGGTCCGGNCGCAGTGGTCCACATCCTCCCGTCGGTTGCCGGTGGCTGACTCGCCGGATCCCCGGATCCGGGAGATGCTCGTGACATGACGAAGCCGACGATCGAGCGCACACTGCTTCTGCTGCGTCACGCCAAGGCCGNGCATGTTAAGGGAAAGCCCGACCGCGATCGCGAGCTTGCACCCCGAGGACGCAAGGACGCCCGTGCCGTCGGCGAATGGTTGCGCGATGCGTCCCTGGCCGGCGTGGTCCCGTCCGCCGTCCTCGACATAGTCCTCTGCTCGACCTCAGAACGCACTCGCCAGACCCTCGATGCGGCCTGCGCTGGGGGAGCCGGCGTCAAGGATGCCCGCTTCGACGAGCGCATCTACGACGCCAGCGCGGCCAGCCTGATTGACGTGCTGCGGGAGGTACCGGCCTCGGTCAACACCGTCCTGTTGATCGGGCACGCTCCCGGGATCCCAGTGCTGGCAACGGCGCTCGCGCAGGACGGCGCCGGGTCGACCGACGCCGCCGAACGCCTTTCGCAGGGCTTTCCCACCTGCGGCCTCGCTGTTCTGGGGTTCGAGGGTCGCTGGGCTGAGCTGGCACCCGGGACGGCATACCTTCAGGNGTTCGTCGTCCCGCGAGGCTGAACCAGTGGTCGCGATGTCCGCAGGGCGAGATCGAGGTTTCAGCTCGTGGACGGGGTCATAGAATCCCGGCATGACCCAGAGTCCGACCACATCCTCCAGCCAGCCCGACATCAAGCCGCGCAGCCGCGACGTCACCGACGGCCTCGAGAAGGCGGCCGCCCGTGGCATGCTCCGGGCCGTCGGGATGGGCGACGACGACTGGGTCAAGCCGCAGATCGGGGTCGCCAGCTCCTGGAACGAGATCACACCCTGCAACCTGTCCCTGGACCGGCTCGCCAAAGCGGTCAAGGATGGTGTGCACGCCGCGGGCGGCTACCCGCTGGAGTTCGGCACCATCAGCGTCAGCGACGGCATCTCGATGGGCCACGAGGGCATGCACTTCTCGCTGGTCAGCCGCGAGATCATCGCCGACTCCGTCGAGACGGTCATGCAGGCTGAGCGACTCGACGGCTCCGTCCTGCTGGCCGGCTGCGACAAGTCACTACCGGGCATGCTCATGGCCGCTGCCCGTCTCGATCTGGCGAGCGTCTTCCTGTATGCCGGGACGATCCTTCCGGGTATCGCCAGGATGAGCGACGGGTCGGAGAGAACGGTCACGATCATCGACGCCTTCGAGGCCGTCGGGGCTTGCGCAGCGGGGCGAATGAGCCGGGATGACGTCGACGCCATCGAACGTGCGATCTGCCCGGGCGAGGGGGCCTGCGGTGGCATGTACACCGCCAACACGATGGCCTGCGTGGCAGAAGCCATCGGGATGTCGCTGCCCGGCAGCGCGGCGCCGCCGGCCACCGACCGTCGCCGGGACGGGTTCGCCCGCAAGTCCGGCGAGGCCGTCGTCGAGCTGTTGCGCCGTGGCATCACGGCCCGACAGATCATGACGAAGGAGGCGTTCGAGAACGCCATCGCCGTCGTCATGGCCCTTGGCGGCTCGACCAACGCGGTCCTGCACCTTCTGGCGATCGCCAACGAAGCTGAGGTCGAGCTGTCGCTGGACGATTTTGCACGGATCGGGGCCACGGTCCCGCACCTGGCCGATGTCAAGCCGTTCGGCCAGTTCGTCATGACCGACATCGACCGGGTCGGGGGAGTCCCTGTCGTCATGAAGGCCTTGCTCGACGCGGGGTTGCTGCACGGTGACTGTCTGACGGTCACTGGCCGTACGGTCGCTGAGAACCTCTCCGACGTGCGTCCGCCGGACCCCGATGGTCACGTGCTGCGCGCCGTGTCCGAGCCGATCCACAGGACCGGAGGCCTGACGATCCTGCGTGGTTCGCTGGCTCCCGAGGGCGCGGTCGTCAAGTCTGCTGGCTTTGACACAGACGTATTCGAAGGCAGCGCAAGGGTTTTCGACGGTGAGCGAGCGGCGATGGACGCTGTCGCGAACGGCTCTGTGAAGGCTGGCGACGCCGTGGTCATCCGCTATGAAGGGCCCAAGGGAGGGCCCGGAATGCGCGAGATGCTGGCGGTCACCGGCGCCATCAAGGGCGCGGGTCTCGGCAAGGACGTGCTGTTGTTGACCGACGGTCGATTCTCCGGCGGCACGACGGGCCTGTGTGTCGGACATGTGGCTCCCGAGGCGGTCGACGGCGGGCCCATCGCGTTCGTGCAGGACGGTGACCGGATCCGCCTCGATTTGGCCGCCGGCACGCTCGACGTCGATGTCACGCCAGAAGCGTTGGTTGAGCGCGCCGTCGGTTTCACCCCGCCGGCTCCCAAGTACCCCCGCGGTGTCCTGGCCAAGTACCGCAAGCTCGTGGGCAGCGCGGCAGGGGGAGCGGTCTGTGGTTGATACTCCCCGGAATCGGTCCATTTGTCGGACAATCCGTCCGGATGATGAGATCGCCCGCACCCGCTTGTTGACACTGCAACCAGGGTGTTCCACGGTGGGGGCGTGGCTCGAATCGTCGTACTTCCCTAGCGCGCAGACTCTCACCTGAGTCAGCGCGCTGCCCCTCATGTCCGGCTACGGACCGAGGGGTTTTTTCATGCAGAAGGTCCGTGATCACCGGCGGGATCGGCCCACGGGACCGAAGAGGCGCTCGATAGTGAAAGCGGTGACGGCAGTGACGAAAGGCAAGGCCCCCGGGCCAGGCTCGACCAGGGAAGGCTCGACCCCAGGAGCGCCAGGTATCCAGGGCGCTTCACCGGCGGACCTCGCCGGCTCGACCCGCGCACGTAGCGCGGCGTCCGGCGCGCCCGCAACCCGGAGCCCTGGGGCGACGCACGCTGCCCGGGTCCCCGCGGTTGAGGTCACCGGCGCGCAGAGCCTGGTCATGGCCCTCGAGGCCCTTGGGGTCGACACGGTCTTCGGCATCCCCGGCGGCGCGATCCTGCCGGCATACGATCCGCTGCTGGACTCCACCACAGTGCGGCACATCCTGGTGCGGCACGAACAGGGTGCGGGACACGCGGCAGAGGGCTACGCCTCGGTCAGCGGCAAGGTCGGCGTCTGCATGGCCACGAGCGGCCCGGGCGCGACCAACCTGGTCACGCCGATCGCCGACGCCTACATGGACTCGGTCCCCATCGTCGCTATCACCGGTCAGGTCACCTCCCGATCGATTGGGACCGATGCCTTTCAGGAGGCTGACATCCGCGGCATCACGATGCCGATCACCAAGCACAACTACCTGATTACCGACGCCTCTGCCATCCCACGGGCGATCGCCGAGGCGTTCCACATCGCCGCAACCGGCCGGCCAGGTCCGGTCCTGGTCGACATCAGCAAGGACGCGCTGCAGGCCGAGACCACCTTCGTGTGGCCGCCCAAGCTCGACCTGCCTGGGTATCGCCCCGTGGCCAAGCCGCACGGCAAACAGATCCGGGAGGCGGCCCGCCTGATCCGGGAGGCGCGTCGTCCGGTGCTGTATGTCGGCGGGGGAGTCATCCGATCCCGGGCCAGCGACGTGTTGCGTCAGTTCGTCGACCTGACCCAGATACCCGTGGTCACCACGTTGATGGCGCGTGGCGCCGTGCCCGACAGCCACCCGCTGAACCTGGGTATGCCGGGCATGCATGGCAGCGTGGCTGCCGTCACGGCCCTGCAGAAGTCCGACCTGCTGATCACGCTCGGCGCCCGCTTCGATGATCGGGTGACCGGTCAGTTGTCGACGTTTGCTCCTGGAGCCAAGGTCATCCATGCGGACATCGACCCGGCCGAGATCTCCAAGAACCGCCTCGCCGACGTGCCGATCGTGGGCGACTGCAAGGAGGTCATCAGCGATCTCATGGCTGCCCTCGGGGGCGAGCACGAGGCGGTTCGCCCCGCCGACTACGAGGACTGGCGCGTCCAGGTCGCNCAGTGGAAGGCCACCTTCCCACTGGGCTACACCCCTCATGATGATCAGACGCTGTCGCCGCAGTACGTCATTGAGCGCATCGGCGCCATCAGCGGTCCAGAGTCGGTCTTCGTGGCGGGGGTGGGCCAGCACCAGATGTGGGCCGCTCAGTTCGTGCGCTACGAGCGGCCGAACAGCTGGATCAACTCCGGTGGCCTGGGCACGATGGGCTTCGCGGTGCCGGCCGCCATGGGAGCCAAGGTCGCCCAGCCAGAGCGCACCGTCTGGGCCATCGACGGCGATGGCTGCTTCCAGATGACCAACCAGGAGCTGGCGACCTGCGTCATCAACAAGATCCCGATCAAGGTCGCGATCATCAACAACTCGAGCCTGGGCATGGTCCGCCAGTGGCAGACCCTGTTCTACAACGAGCGATACTCCAACACCGACCTTCACACCAGCCACCAGCAGGTTCGGGTGCCGGACTTCGTCAAGCTGGCGGAGGCCTACGGATGCATGGGACTGCGCTGTGACTCGGCTGCCGACGTCGATGCGACGATCACGGCGGCGATGGAGGTCAACGACATCCCTGTCGTGCTGGACTTCGTCGTCCACCGCGATGCGATGGTGTGGCCGATGGTGCCGTCCGGAGTCAGCAACGACCAGATCCAGGTTGCCCGCGGTCTGACGCCCGTGTGGGATCGCGAGGATTAGGCGCCGTGAGCATCGAAGCGAAGCGAGGAGCGGAGCGAGGTCTTCGCCTCGCCATCAGGAACAGTGCACCGAAAGGGCGATTGAGATGAGCAAGCACACGCTGTCAGTCCTGGTGGAGAACAAGCCAGGCGTCCTGACCCGTATCGCGGGCCTGTTCTCGCGGCGGGGGTTCAACATCGACTCCCTGGCGGTCGGACCGACCGAGAACCCCGAGGTGTCGCGAATGACGGTCGTCGTCGACGTCGAGGATCTGCCGCTCGAGCAGGTCACCAAGCAGCTCAACAAATTGGTCGAGGTGCTCAAGGTCGTCGAGCTGGAGCGCACCGCCTCGGTCCAGCGGGCGATCCTCATGGTCAAGGTCCGGGCCGACATGCAGACCCGCTCGCACATCCTTGAGACCACACAGCTGTTCCGCGCCAAGGTCGTTGACGTCGCAACAGANGCGGTGACCATCGAGGCCACCGGCGACAGCGACAAGCTGGAGGCGCTGCTGCGGATCCTGGAGCCGTTCGGTATCAAGGAGCTCGTGCACTCCGGCATGGTCGCTATCGGTCGCGGAGGCCGCTCAATCATCGATCGCTCGCTGAGGTCGGCCTGAGAGCAGAGCAGTTCCGATATTCCCAACGCAGTTCAAGGCAACCGCTTCACNTACCTGAAGGAGCCCACCGTGGCCGAAATGTTCTATGACGACGATGCAGACCTGTCCGTGATCCAGGGGCGCAAGGTTGCTGTGATCGGCTACGGCAGTCAGGGTCACGCTCACGCCTTGAACCTGCGCGACTCCGGCGTGGACGTTCGGGTCGGCCTGGCCGAGGGCAGCAAGTCCAGGGCCAAGGCGCAGGACGAGGGACTGACTGTCCTCTCGGTGGCCGACGCGGTCAGGGAATCTGACCTCGTCATGATCCTGACCCCGGACCAGGTCCAGCGCAGCGTCTATGCAGAGTCGATCGCCCCGAACCTCAAGCAGGGTGCGGCGTTGTTCTTTGCCCATGGCTTCAACATCCGATTCGGTTACATCCAGGCCCCGTCCGGTGTTGATGTCGCCATGGTGGCCCCCAAGGGACCCGGCCACCTCGTGCGCCGTGAGTACGTCGACGGCCGTGGCGTCCCGGTGCTCGTCGCCGTCGAGAAGGACGAGACCGGCAAGGCCTGGGAGCTGGCCAAGTCCTATGCCCGGGCGATCGGTGGGCTGCGTGCCGGCGGCATCAGGACGACCTTCACCGAGGAGACCGAGACTGACCTGTTCGGCGAGCAGTCGGTCTTGTGCGGGGGCGCGTCGCAGCTGGTCATGTACGGCTTCGAGACCCTGGTCGAGGCTGGCTACCAGCCCGAGGTGGCGTACTTCGAGTGCCTGCACGAGCTCAAGCTGATCGTTGATCTGATGGTCGAGGGCGGCATCGCCAAGCAGCGGTGGTCGGTCTCCGACACGGCAGAGTACGGCGACTACGTCTCTGGTCCGCGCGTCATCGACGAGCGGGTCAAAGAGAACATGAAGGCCGTTCTCGCCGACATCAAGAGCGGTGCCTTCGCTGCGCGCTTCATCGCCGACCAGGACGCGGGCGCCCCTGAGTTCAACGCATTGCGCGCCAAGGGCGCTGCCCACCCGATCGAGGAGACGGGCCGCAAGCTGCGCGGCCTGATGAGCTGGATCAAGCCGTCCGACAGCGACTACGTCGAGGGTTCTGCCGCCCGNTGACTNTCGGGTGGTCCACATCGCGGGCTTTCGCCGACCGCACCGGCTGGCGCGCCCTAAACTGATGCCTGGGCACAACGCGGTGCCGAGGAATCTGCTCCCACCGACCGGCCGCACACATGGACTGGCCGACCCTCCAGCTCTGAAGGACAGGTCCAGTGACCAATCCCGTTGCCTTGACTGCCACTAAGTCGATTGTCTTAATTACCGAAGAGCTCTCGCCTGCGACCATCGACGCCCTGGGGCCTGACTTCGAGATCCGGCGGTGCGATGGCGCCAACCGCGAAGAGCTGCTGGCGGCCCTGGTTGACGTCGATGCCGTGCTGATCCGCTCCGCCACCAACATCGACCAAGAGGCGCTCGCTGTCGCCAAGAAGCTCAAGGTCGTCGCCCGAGCAGGCGTCGGTCTGGACAATGTGGACGTCAAGGCCGCAACGGTCGCCGGGGTCATGGTCGTGAACGCCCCGACGTCCAACATCACGTCTGCCTCGGAGCTGGCCATCGGTCTCCTGCTGGCCACGGCCCGCAACATCGCACCCGCCAACCAGGCGCTCAAGGCCGGCAAGTGGAAGCGCAGCCAGTACGGCGGCGTCGAGCTGCTCGACAAGACCGCCGGAGTCGTCGGCCTCGGTCGGATCGGTGCCTTGACCGCTGAGCGGCTAGCGGCCTTCGGTATGAAGCTGCTCGCCTACGACCCCTACCTGACCCAGGCGCGCGCTGGACAGCTCGGCGTCAAGCTTGTCCCCCTCGACGAGCTGCTGCGAGAGAGCGACTTCATCACCATCCACCTGCCCAAGACGCCCGAGACCGTGGGGCTTATCGGCGAAGAGGCCCTCAAGCTGGTCAAGCCCTCCGTGCGCATCATCAATGCCGCCCGCGGCGGGATCATCGATGAGCAGGCGCTTGCCGATGCCCTCAGGGAAGGTCGGGTCGCCGGCGCCGGCATCGATGTGTGGGCGAAGGAGCCGTGCACCGAGTCCCCGTTGTTCGAGTTCGAGTCGGTCGTCGTCACCCCGCACCTGGGTGCGTCCACAGAAGAGGCCCAGGAAAAGGCCGGTGTCGCCGTTGCCAGGTCGGTGCGTCTGGCGCTTGCGGGTGAGCTGGTCCCGGATGCCGTGAACGTCTCGGGTGGGGTCATCGCCGAGGAGGTCCGTCCCGGAATCGCCTTGGTGGAGAAGCTCGGTCGCATCTACACCGCGCTTGCGGGGTCTGTGCCGGCGCAGCTCGACATCGATGTCAGGGGCGAGATCACCCAGCACGACGTCAGTGTCTGGAAGCTAGCGGCGCTCAAGGGCCTCTTCCAGGGCGTCGTCGAACAGTCGGTCTCCTACGTGAATGCTCCGTTGCTGGCCCAGGAGCGAGGGTGCGAGGTGCGCCTCCTGACCGATCCGAACAGCCCGGACTTCCGTAACGTCACCACCCTGCGTGGAACCCTGGCTGACGGCAGTGTCATCAGTGTCGCCGGCACATTGACCGGCCCGCGGATGATCGAGAAGGTTGTCGGCGTGAACCAGTTCGACCTCGAGGTTCCCATCTCCGAGCACATGGTCTTCTACACGTACGTAGACCGCCCCGGTGTGGTGGGCAGCCTCGGGCGCGTGCTCGGCGAGGCTGGGATCAACATCGGGGGCATGCAGGTGGCGCGTGACGCGGCGGGTGGCCAGGCCCTGGTCGTGCTCACCGTCGACTCGCAGATCCCGCCGGCCGTGCTGAGCGAGCTCTCCCAGGAGATCGACGCGACCACCGTCAGGGTCGTCGACCTCGACAGCTGAGCCCGATCCGGGTGACCGATGTCACTGTGTGGTGCGTCTCAAGTTGTGAGAACTGCGTCCCAAAAGGTTCGACGTCGACGTAATCTCTGAGCCATGCAGCAGCGGCTGATCACCATTGCCCGCCGTCGCAATATCTTCTGAGTCAGCACTTCGTCGCGGAGACCCCGCACCCCTGCTGACGGGCATACCGGCATGCACCAATTGCAGCCGAGCCATCCCAATACCTCTGTGCGACAGCCCTTCTGGGCAAAGGACGTGATTGACATGAGCGAAGAAGAACAGGTTGTCCGCCGCGCGTTGCAGGAGTCCATGGACCTGCGGGACCAGGGTCACTCTGACGAGTGAGCAACGGCGGTTGACGACGAGCGGTGCCGGGGATCATCNCGGCGCCGTTCGTCATGTGAGACGAAAGATCCAGAATGCAAGACCGCTCCTACGCTGAGCAGCATGGTTGATGCGCACGCACAGGAGTCGTTGGACATCGCGGTCATCGGGGGCGATGGCATCGGCCCCGAGGTGGTGGCCGAGGGACTCAAGGTCCTTTCCGCGATCACCTCGGCCACTCCGAGCAACGGCCGCAAGGTCAGCGGCCTCACGGTCAACACCACCGAGTACGACCTGGGGGCCCGCCGCTGGCTTGCCACCGGTGAGACGCTGCCTGACTCGGTTCTGACCGAGATACGCGGACACGACGCGATCCTGCTCGGCGCTGTCGGCGACCCGGACGTTCCGAGNGGTGTGCTGGAACGCGGGCTGCTNCTGGGNCTTCGCTTCGCCCTCGACCAGTACGTCAACCTGCGCCCTGTCCGGCTCTATCCAGGTGTGCNGAGCCCCTTGGCGGTCGAACGCGTGGCTCCGCACGGCATCGACTTCATCGTCGTACGTGAGGGCACCGAGGGCCCNTACGTCGGCAACGGTGGCGCGCTGCGGGTTGGCTCNCCGGCAGAGATCGCCACCGAGGTCAGCATCAACACCCGGTATGGCGTGGAGCGTGTCGTTCGCGATGCTTTCGTCCGAGCTCAGGCGCGCGAACGTCAGCATCTGACCCTCGTCCACAAGCACAACGTCCTGGTGAACGCGGGTGACCTGTGGCGCCGGACGGTCGATGAGGTGGGTGCCGAGTTCCCAGGTGTGTCAACGGCATACCTGCACGTGGACGCCGCCACGATCTTCATGGTCACCGACCCTGGTCGTTTCGACGTGATCGTGACGGACAACCTCTTCGGCGACATTGTGACCGATATCGCGGCGGCGATCGCTGGTGGCATCGGCCTGGCCGCGAGCGGGAACATCAACCCCGAGCGCACGTCACCCAGCATGTTCGAGCCGGTTCACGGTTCTGCGCCCGATATCGCAGGACATGGCAAGGCCGACCCGACCGCAGCCATCCTGTCCGTCGCGATGCTCCTGGAGCACGTCGGGCGCGTGGACGATGCGCGCAGGGTCGAGCGGGCCGTGGCCTCGGACCTGAGCACGCGGGGGAACGCGGCTCGTTCAACGTCCCAGATCGGTGACGCCATCGCCGATCTGGTCGGTTGATCGGAGGCTGAGCGCGAGTGCTGCCGACCTTCGCTGAGGGCGGCGAATCGCGTCCCGGTAGCCTGCTGGGGCAGATAACACGCGCACGTCCTTGGAGGACCCATGTCACCGGCAGCACTCTCGTTCACCGTCGAGCCGCGTTCCGACGCACTGCCGGACGACCTGCGCGAGGCCGCCCTTGTCAACCCGGGGTTCGGCAAGACGTTCACCGACCACATGGTCCTGGCGACCTGGACCACCGATCAGGGTTGGCATGACGCGAAGGTCACTGCCCGCAGGCCGTTGTCGCTCGACCCTTCTGCGGCGGTGCTGCACTACGGCCAGGAGATCTTCGAGGGGATGAAGGCCTACCGGCACCCTGACAACTCGGTCTGGACCTTCCGCCCGGAGATCAACGCGGCCCGATTCGCGCGCAGCGCAAGGCGTTTGGCTCTCCCGGAGCTACCAGTCGCCGACTTCATCGAGTCGCTCAGAGCACTGGTTTCGACCGACGAGAAGTGGGTTCCCTCGGGTGATGCCGAAGAGACGAGCCTCTATCTGCGCCCGTTCATGTTCGCGTCCGAGGCATTCCTGGGAGTCCGGCCGGCGGCCGAGGTGACGTACTGCGTCATCGCCTCGCCTTCTGGTCCCTACTTCGCCGGTGGGCTGAGGCCGGTGTCCATCTGGCTGTCCACCGACTACACGCGTGCCGCTCCAGGCGGCACCGGCGCGGCCAAGTGTGGGGGCAACTACGCCGCCAGCCTGGCCGCACAGGTCCAGGCCAAGGCCAACGGCTGCGACCAGGTCGCGTTCCTGGACGCGGTCGAGCACAAGTGGGTCGAGGAGCTCGGCGGGATGAACCTCTTCTTCGTGCATGGTGATGGCACTGTCGTGACCCCCGAGCTGACCGGGACGATCCTGGANGGCGTGACGCGCTCCTCGATCATCGAGCTGGCNGTCGACCTCGGCCTCAAGGTGGAAGAACGCCGCATCTCCNTCGACGAGTGGCGTGATGGCGCGGCCAGCGGNGAGATCACNGAGGTCTTCGCCTGCGGTACTGCAGCAGTCGTGACTCCGGTGGGGCGGCTGGCATGGCAGGGCGGCGAGGTCGTGATCGGCGACCACGGCGTCGACGGTGGCGTGGGGTCGGTGACCGGCAAGATCCGTCATACGCTGCTCGACCTTCAGTATGGGCGCACGGTGGACCCGCGCGACTGGCTCACCCGCCTCGTCTAGGGCTCCCCGGAGAAGAGATCAATGGTCTGTGAACAGACCATTGACGGGAAGCCTCCTGTGTGACTTTAATCACTTCACCATAATTCTCTGCGACTTTTGGTCTGCCGATCGACGTAGATGAGGTGAAGCATGAGCGTTCCCCCCGCTGTCTCGGCGCTCGACGAGGATGCGGTCAGGCTGGCCGAGCTTGGCTACAAGCAAGAGCTGCACCGCGGAATGAGTGGGTTCTCCAACTTCGCCGTCTCGTTCTCGATCATCTCCGTTCTGGCCGGATGCATCACGAGCTTTGGCATTGCCATGAGCTCGGGCGGTCCGATCGCGATCGCCATCGGCTGGCCGCTGGTCGGGGTCTTCGTCCTCTGTGTCGCGCTGGCGATGGGCGAGATCTGCTCGGTCTACCCGACCGCCGGCGGTCTGTACTTCTGGACCGGGCGGTTGGCGCGCAGGAACAAAGCGGTNTGGGCCTGGTATGTCGGGTGGTTCAACTTCCTCGGTGAGGTCGCGGTGACCGCGGCGATCGACTTCGGCGCGGCGCTGACCTGGATTGCCTTCGCCAACCTTGCCTGGGGCGTCGAGGCGACCGCAGTGCACACGTTCCTGCTCTACGCCGTCATCTTGCTCTCCCACGGACTGCTCAACACGTTCGGCGTCAACCTGGTCAGGCTCCTGTCCGATATCAGCGCCTGGTGGCACCTCGTCGGCGTCGCCGTCATCGTCGCGGTCCTCGCGTTCATCCCGGACCATCACCAGACACTGTCATGGACGTTCTTCCACTACGAGAACCACAACGGCTGGGCCAACCCCATCTACGTTTTCCTCATCGGCTTGTTGATGGCGCAGTACACCTACACAGGGTTCGACGCCTCCGCCCACGTGGTCGAGGAGACCCACGGTGCCGCCACCAACGCGCCCAAGGGCATCGTGAACTCGGTCGTCGTGTCGATCCTTGCCGGCTGGGTCCTGCTCCTGGCAGTCACCGCGGCGATCCAGAACTACAGCGCGGAGCTGGGTAGCTCGACCGGGCTTCCGGCGGCGCAGATCTTCGTTGACGCCGCCGGGAGCAAGCTGGGGCTCTTCCTCATCTTCATCTGTGGGGTCGCACAGTATTTCTGCGGCATGGCGTCGGTGACGGCGAACTCGCGGATGACCTATGCGTTCTCGCGCGACGGGGCGCTGCCCGGCTCTAGACTTTGGGCAAAGGTCAACCTCCGCACCGGGACGCCGACCAACTCCATCTNGCTCTGCACGGTCTGCTCGCTCGTCCTGGCCAGCCCCGCGCTGAAGAGCACCACGGCATACTTCGCGGTCACCTCCATCGCTGTTATCGGGCTGTACATCGCGTACATCACGCCGGTTCTGCTGCGCCGGCTCAACCCGGACTTCCAGATGGGGGAGTGGAACCTGGGCAAGTACAGCGCGGCCATCGGCTGGATCGCCATCGTGTGGGTGGGGTTCATCGTGATCCTCTTCATGCTCCCCACGGCCAACCCCATCACCGTGAACAACTTCAACTATGCGCCGATCGCGGTTGTGGTGGTCCTGGTCTTCGCCACGGCCTCCTGGTTCATCGGCGGCCGCCAGCACTTCATGAAGGACGTTCCGTCCGGGCACGACACCAAACCCGTTGAAGAGATCTTCAACCTTTGACGGCGGTGGAGCGCGTGACCTCGGTGAGTCGTCTGCCCGACGCGGTCCTGCGGCCGCTGAGGGGAGGCAACGCTTTCGAGTCCACGGTGGAGCAGCTGGCAACGGCGGTGCGTCTGGGTGTGTTCGCGTATGGCGAGCAGCTGCCTCCCGAGCGGGAGCTCGCCGCGCGTCTCGGTGTCAGCCGGATGACGCTGCGCGAAGCCATTGCGGCCCTTCGGGACTCGGGTCTGGTGACTACGCGGCGTGGCCGAGGAGGCGGCACCGTCGTGGTCTACCAGGGTCAGGACCAGGTGGGTCAGAACCGAGTGGGAGTGCGTCACGGTGCGGCGCTGTCCGATGCTTTGGACTTCAGACGGGTGGTGGAGCCCGGGGCCGCCTACCTAGCGGCTGGTCGGCCGTTGTCAGCGGACCAGCGTGCGTGGCTCGCGGCATCCGAGCTGGAGGTCTGCTCGGCATCGGACAACGCCGCGCATCGGGTTGCTGACGCCAGGCTGCACCTGGCCATCGCGACGTTGTCCGGGTCACCCATGCTTATCGAGGCGGTCACCCGAGCTCAGTCAGCGCTCCAGGAGCTGCTGGCGGCGATCCCGGTGCT
>JGI24130J36418_10000433_pt1 | contig 13596 bp, 19 predicted proteins | sample BarGraNGADG00212_FD_36418 | JGI IMG/M metagenome (IMG submission 36418)
CCGGGGAACCGGGCGCTCAGGGTCAGCCAACTCCGGCGAGTAGGGACCTTCGGCACTGCCAAACCGAAAGGGGGCATGCCACAGTACGAGAATCGGTTGAGTGCTGAGCGAGGAGGCGTAGGCAATGCACAGCGCCCTGGTCGTGGTGGACATGCTCAACGACTTCGTCGACGGGGTGCTGGGTAACCCAGCCGCCAAGGAGATCGTCGGGCCGATCTCCTCTATCGCTGGGCATGCGCGGACGAGCGATGAGTGGCTAGTCGTCTTTGCCAACGACGCCCACCACCTGAGCGATGTGGAGNTCGGGGTCTTCCCGCCTCACGCGATGGCCGGGACAACGGGCGCAGCGGTGATCGNCGAGTTGCGCCCAGAGCCCGCCGACCTCGTCGTCGAAAAACGCTTCTACTCTGCGTTCACGGAGACCGATCTGGACAACATCCTGCGATCGCACGACGTAGGCCGTCTGGTGCTCGTCGGCCAACACACCGACTGCTGCGTGCGTCACACGGCTTACGACGCGTTCGTGCGGGGATACGAACTCGCCGTCTGTCCGGACGCCACCACGGTGTTCGAGCCCGGGTCAGACGAGCCACTCGCTCTCCGCCAGGAACGGGCTCTCGAGTACCTGCGCGCCTACTACGGGGCTCGCTTCCCAGTCTCGTGTGACGTCGGGTAGGAAGCCCGGACTGTTCCATAGGCGGGACCACGAGGGAGCCCACGCCGGCCGATCGCACGCTGGCGGGTCGGATCACGGCGGGGCACCGGCTGATGCCGCGCACCGGCCGCTGCATCATCGAGGCGGGGGGGCCCGACCGTGCCTCGGTCATGCACGAGGACGTGATCGACTCCCTCGATGTCTTCTCCGTGGTGCCGGTGCGCTTCCCCCTGACCGAGACGGAGGGTGGCGACGTGGCGGGGTACATGGAGGTCGTGCCCACCGACGCCGTCGTGGTCAGCGGTCCGGCGGCCAAGGCCGTCTCGTACCAGGAGCTGTCGATGGCGCCTGGTGAAGGAGGTTGGCGGTGGCGTGTGGCGCTTCGTCAGGTTTCAGGGAGACCGCGGAACCATCGGCCCCGGCCTGCTGCGCTTGTGCACACGGACCCTGGCGCTCGTCCCGTACTTGGGCTACGCCCGCCAAGACCGCCGGAGCCGCCCGGGCGAACCGATCGGGGTCCGGGTCGCGGCAGACGCGATCGCGACCGGCTCGACCATCGAGGCCGCGGCTCGCCTCCTCGTGAACGACACCGTCCCCCCTCATTGGAGCGCCGGACCTCGGGGTCTGCTCCCTCGCTCCNCTGCTCGTCGACGTCATCGACCGTCTGCATCGAGAGGAGAGAATGGGCCACCTCGGCTTGAGACCTCTCGCCGATCGGATGGCTGCAGTCGAGGTGACTCAGCTGGTGGCGTGCTCGCGGCTCTCGATGGCGGCGTCCGAGCCCGGGAAGAAGAGCGTCTCATGCTCGCTGTCTCCCCAGCGCACGATACGGAGGACCCCCTCGGGTCCATGTGCCTCGATCATCTCGCAGCTTCGGTCACGATCACCGATGTGGTGGCCTTTGATCACGATTCGATCTCCTGCAGCGGCCTGCATGCGCCCTCCCTTGCGGTCAATGGGACATGACCCCCGAGAGCCGACCTCACCGGAAGGGCCGAAGGTCACACTCGACTGGTCACGCTCGACGCGACCTCGGTGACGAGGGCAACGTCATGGGACCGTCGCGCCAGCGGGATTCCACCACGTCTCGGCGATCTGGCTCGACGGCTCTCGATCCAGTCATACCAGTGACCATTGGCCCTGGTAAGACGGGGCCACCCCGGGCAGACTGGGTCGGTCGAGATGCCCCAGAGTATGGGGTCGGGCACCGAAGCCCGCCGACCGTTGCGCCATTCCATTGGAGCCATTCACCCCGAGAGGAGCCTTCCATGAGCGTCGTGTTGGCCACCTTCGACGCCGCGGGGGCCGCTCGACCAGCGGTCGAGACCGCGCCGGCCGGCCGCGGGCTCCGCGTGGCGTTGCCGACGTCGACGACCTCCGGGCACTGAGCAGACGCGTTCACCGATGTCCACGCGCCAGAACTCTCCCGAGATCCCGTTCGATTCGATCTATCGGCACGGGTTCCTTCGCGTTGCCGTTGGCGTGCCCAAAGTGCGTGTCGCCGATCCAGAGGCCAACGTCGAGGCGATCCTCGGCCTCGCCCGTCGGGCGGCCGGGCACGCGGCCGGGCTGATCGTGTTCCCCGAGCTCGGGCTTTCCTCCTATACCGCCGAAGACCTGTTCCACCAACAGGGCTTGCAGGACGCCGTTCTCCGCGGNCTGGGACATCTGGTCGATGACAGCGGGGATCTGGACTGCGTCCTCATCGTCGGTGCGCCGGTGGTGGTGGGAGGACGACTGTTCAACTGTGCAGTCGTCGTCCATCGCGGCACGATCCACGGTGTCGTTCCCAAGAGCTACCTACCCGCGTACCGCGAGTTCTACGAGAAGCGGCAGTTCGCCGCAGCGCGCGACGCCACCGTCGACGAGATCTCCCTACTGGGCCAGCAAGTGCCCTTCGGTGCGGACCTGCTCTTCTGTTCGGCCACGAGGGAGGACCTCGTCATCCATGTCGAGCTGTGCGAGGACCTGTGGGTGCCAGCACCACCGAGCAGCTTCGCCGCCCTAGCCGGTGCCACCTTGATGGTCAATTTGTCGGCATCGAATGCCTTGGTGGCCAAAGCCGACTACCGGCGCCTCCTGTGTGCCTCCCAGTCGGCCCGCTGCCTGGCCGCGTACCTCTACGCCGCGGCCGGAACGGGCGAATCGACCACGGACCTTGCCTGGGACGGTCATGCCCTGATCTACGAGAACGGGGAGCTCCTGGCCGAGTCCGAACGGTTCGCTCTCGGCGAGGCGCTCGTCCTGGCCGACGTCGACCTCCAGCGCCTGATGGCAGACCGGATGCGATTGACCAGCTTCACCGACACCGCCCACGATCACCGAGACCTCGTGCGCTCATTGCGTCGTATAGAGCTCGACCTGTCCTTGCCCTTGGAACCGGTCGACCTGAGTCGGGAGGTCGAGCGGTTCCCGTATGTGCCCGCTCACCCGGCGCAGCGAAACGAGCGGTGCGCGGAGGTGCATCAGATCCAGGTGCAAGGGTTGACCAGCCGCTTGAGCGCGACCGGCATCGACAAAGTTGTGATCGGCGTGTCCGGTGGGCTCGACTCCACCCAGGCGCTCATCGTCGGGACCGAGAGCATGGACCGCCTCCGCTTACCGCGCACCAACGTGATCGGCATCACCATGCCCGGCTTCGCCACCTCGCCCCGCACGCTCCGAGACGCTCATCGGCTCATGGCCGCACTCGGGGTGACGGCGCTCGAGATCGACATCAAGCCCTCAGCCTGCCAGATGCTGATGGATCTCGATCATCCCGCTGCCCACGGCGAGCCCTTCTACGACGTCACCTACGAGAACGTCCAGGCCGGAGAGCGCAGCTCCCACCTGTTCCGGATGGCCAACGCTCGGGGGGCGCTCGTGGTGGGCACCAGTGACCTGAGTGAGCTGGCGCTCGGCTGGTGCACCTATGGGGTGGGCGACCAGATGGCCCACTACGACGTGAACGCCTCGGTGCCCAAGACGTTGGTCCGGTACCTGATCGCCTGGGTGATCGATGCAGGCCACCTCGGGTCCGACGCGGAGGAGGCACTACGGTCCATCCTGGCTACCGAGATATCTCCTGAGCTCGTCCCGGCGAGCGCCCGACCGTCCCCGGTACCGAATCAGCCCACCCAGCGCTCCGAGGCCGTCGTCGGACCCTACGAGCTGGCCGACTTCTTCCTCTACTACGTTCTCCGGTTCGGATACCGACCGAGCCGCGTTGCCTACCTGGCACACCATGCCTGGCGTGACGCCACCAGCGGGCTCTGGCCGGACCTCATTGCCCCCGAGGACCGCCACCAGTACGACCTGCCGACCATCAAGAAATGGTTGGCGTCCTTCCTCCGTCGCTTCATCGAGACCAGCCAGTTCAAACGTTCGACCTTGCCCAACGCTCCGAAAGTCGGATCCGGTGGGTCCCTGTCGCCACGCGGCGACTGGCGTGCGCCGAGCGACGCCAGCGCTCGCGCGTGGCTGGACGAGCTAGAAAGGAACGTTCCTTGACGTTTCGGCCACCCGAAACGACGCTCGGGAACCCCTTGCCGACGAACACGAAAGGGCCGCCATGGGCACTGCCCTGATCACCGACCTCTACGAGCTCAACATGGCGGCCAGCTNCCTCCGCCGGGCCATGGTGGGTCCGGCGACATTCAGCCTGTTCGTGCGCCGGCTTCCCGCCAGCCGCGGCTATCTGGTGGCTGGCGGGCTGGAGGACTGCCTCCGCTACCTCGAGTCCTTCGCCTTCACGCCTGAGGACCTCGACTGGATGGAGCGGGCAGGGTTTCCTTCCGCCACCCTCGACAAGTTCGCCGCCATACGGTTCACCGGCGATGTCCACGCAGTGCCGGAGGGACGAGTGGTCTTGGCGAACGAGCCCTTGCTCGAGGTCACCGCCCCGATCGCCGAGGCACAGCTGGTCGAGACGTACCTGCTCAATCAGGTCACCTACCAGACGGCGCTCGTGACCAAAGCCGCCCGTTGCCGACTGGCGGCAGGCACCATCGACCTGGTCGACTTCGCACTGCGCCGGACCCACGGCACCGAGGCGGGCATGGCAGCCGCCCGGTTGTCCGCCATCGCAGGGTTCGTGGGCACCAGCAACGTCGAAGCGGCGCGGCGGTACGGGCTGGTCGCCGTCGGCACGATGGCCCACTCCTACATCGAGGCGTTCCCGACCGAGGGCGAGGCGTTTCGAGCCTTTGCGGAGGATCTCCCAGAACAGACGACGTTCCTGGTTGACACCTACGACACCCTGAGCGGCGTGGAGGCTGCTATTCGGGTCATCGAAGACCTCGGGCTGAGTGGCTCGCTGGGGATCCGCCTCGACAGCGGGGATCTGGCTCAGCTCGCCCGTGACGCTCGCAGACTGCTCGACGCCGCCGATCTGCCCCACGTGCGAATCTTCGCAAGCGGGGGGCTCGACGAATACGATCTGGAGCGGTTTCGAACCGACGGAGTCCCTATCGACGCCGCAGGCATCGGCACCAAGATGGGAGTGTCGGCGGACGCCCCGACGCTCGACAGCGCGTACAAACTGGTGGCATTCGGGAATCGACCAGTGCTCAAGCTGTCCGCCGGAAAGGCCACGCTGCCCGGCGCCAAGCAGGTGTGGCGAAGCCTCCCGATGGGCGAAGACCTCCTTGCGGTGCGCGACGAACCCGGCCCCGCCGGGTTCGAGCCGCTCCTCGTCCCGGTCATGTGCGCGGGAAGACGCCTCGAACCCCCAGGCACCATTGAGGCTGCGCAAGCATGGCTGGCACGCGATCTCGAGGGGCTGCCCACGGCCGCCCGGAACCTGCACCAGCCGACGGTACCGGCCGTTGTGGTGTCCGATCGCCTGCGATCGCTCATCACCGAGGTGACCGCGGGACTCCAGCGCGGCGCCCGGGCCACCCACTCGAGAGGCGGCGCTCAGAGCTTGTAACCGATCTCCCTGAAGAGACGTTTGCGGTCGGCCTCGTCAGCCTGGGTCTCGATCCCCGCGGGCGGCAGGCCGTCGATGACCCCGATGATGCCTCGCCCGCGATCGGTCTGCGCGACGAGGACTCGACGGAGTTCGCGGTGGCGCAATAGACAGTGCACACCTCCGGAACGGCCTTGAGCGCGTTCAGCACGTTGACCGGAAAACCCTCGCGGAGGAACACGACGAACGAGTGGCCGGCCCCCACGGCCTCAGCGTTTCGGACGGCGATGTCGACGAGGTCGTCCGCGTTGCCCGAGCGGCGGATCAGGCGCGGCCCTGACGCCTCGCAGAACGCGATCCCAAAGCGCAAGTGGGGGCTTGCTCCGGCCAGGGCCTCGTGCAGGTCCTCCACGGCCTTGATGAAATGCGCTTGGCCGATGATGACGTTCAGGCCTTCGGGATTCGTGATGGGTACCGCGCTCAACTCCACGTCCATCTCCTCGATCCCTCCATGCAACCATCTCCCTCGATCCGCTCGGTGCTCATCCCTCCAATCTGATGATCGCGGAGCCAGCCGGGGAGGCCCGGACGTCCCAGAACCGACCGCCCCGAAGGGCGCCGATGCATGGCCGAGCGTGACCTTCTAGGACTTCGGGGCGCTCGACATCTTCGCGAAGGGCACTGCATCTACGATGAGCTGCTGAAGGCCACGCCGTCCGTGTTCTGTACGGGCAAGCCCATCCGTGGCCCCGGTTCGCTATCAGTGACCGACGTTCCGTCCGAAGCCGAACGTGCCAGGGTGAGCACGAGGGTGTGGAGTGGCACACTGGAGGAACTGGTCCTTTGGGAGGTCATATGGAGTCGCCTCGTCGGGTGCTCGCCGACATAGCAGCGGCGAGGGGCATTCGCGATCGGCGGCTGCTCGAGGCAATGCGCCAGACCCCCCGAGTCCGGTTCGTGCCTCCCGAGCACGCCGATCTAGCGGACCTGGACGTGCCGGTGCCGATCGGGCACGAGCAGGTCACGACCCAGCCGACCCTGGTGGCCGCCATGCTCGACGCCCTTGAGCTTCGAGGTCATGAGCGTGTCCTCGAGGTGGGCAGCGGCTACGGCTACCAGACAGCTCTGCTGGCGCAGCTGGCGGGCTATGTGTGGGGCGTCGAGCGGTGGGCGGACCTCGCCACGGTGGCCGAGGCAAACCTGACGCAGATAGGGATCACCAACGTGCAGATCGTCGCCGGGGACGGCAGCGAAGGGCTCCGCGCTCACGCCCCTTTCGACGCCATCGTACTGTGCGCGGCGTTCCCCCAGGTGCCGCCTCCGCTCGTCGAGCAGTTGGCCGTAGGGGGGCGCCTCGTCCAGCCCATCGGGCCCGGTGGCGAGGAGGAGGTCACGCTGTTCGTGAAGCAAGACGCCCGCCTGGTGCCCGTACGGCGCATCAGCTACGCCCACTTCGTCCCTCTCATCGGCTCCTACGGCTTCCCGCCATAAGGGACTCGCCGAGGATGACGCCGTGGGTTCGTGGTTCTTCTGAGCAGCCCCACAAGGGCACAGCCGTCTTCCAGAGGTGCCGCAACTCTTGGGGCAGCACTGCGGCGACGTCGAGGGTTTCTTCGGGGACGAGCTCGCGCATCGCCCCGATGACCGACTCGATGATCGCCTGGCGTTGTCCTGGGGCGGTCGTGGGAAAGGCGGTGGCCATGAACTGTTCGAGGTGCCGGGGACCCGAGGCGCGCGATACTCGCCATGGTCGACGGCGCTGTAAGGGCGCGGAGATCGGCCGGCAGGTGGGTCTGCACGTGCTGGCACTCTCCAGAAGGGAGCAGGCCCAAGAACGTGCCAAGGACCGCGCCTACCGTGGCGTGCTCGGTCTCGGCTGGGGCCCCACCACCATGGGCCGCTGCCAACGAGCCCGTAGTCGACACAGTAGGAGCGGATGGCAGCGCCGTCGAAGCCCGGTCAACGTGCATGGTTTCGATGTCGGCGAGCAGTCTTCGCTGCTCAGCCGCCTCAAGTGTCGGGTGAACAGGACGTGAATTGCTCTTCGGTCCCGCTTCTTCTCAAGATTCCGCGCCGGAGCCGCTCGTAATCCCGCGTCCCGTCAGCATGGCGGAGCCCTTCCCAGAGCCGCCGATCGCTGTCAGTCACATGCTCGGGGATTCCGACGGCGAGGGTGACATAGAGGTCGCCTCTGGTGCTTCCGATGCGAGGCAGGCCCTTCCCGGCCACCCGCAACGTCGTGCCCGGCTGGGTGCGGGGCTCGACGGGGACGGCCACCTCGCCGTCCAAGGTGGGGACGCGGCAGCTGGTGGCGAGAACAGCGTCGGGGGCATCGATCTCCTCGGCGAGCCACAGGTCGGCACCCCGCCGGAGGAAGCGCGTCGAGAAAGAGCACGGCGGGCCGGTGCAGCATTGACTGGACGATCTCCAGTCTGCGAACCATGCCACCGGAGAACTCGCGAACGAGCTTGTGCGCAGCGCTCTCGAGGCCCATGAGCGCCAGTGCGTGCTCGATCCGGGTGCGGCGCTGCGTGCGGGGGACATGGTAGAGCCGGGAGAAGACCAAGAGGTTCTCCCAGGCCGTGAGCGACCCGTCTGCCGACACCATCTGGGGCACATAGCCGATCACCCGGCGCACCATCGCCGCCTGTGAGCGGATGTCGTAGCCGGCCACCCGCGCCGTTCCGTGGGAGGGGGCCAGGAGTGTGATGAGCATCTCGATGGTCGTCGACTTGCCGGCGCCGTTCCGGCCCAACAGGCCGAACACCGAGCCTTGGCGGACCTCGAGGTCGAGACCGTCCACGGCAACCAAATCGCCGAAGCGTCGGGTCAGCTCCTCTGTGACGACCACCAGCTCGGTGTCTGGGCCCATGAGCTGATTGTGACGTGTCCGGGTTTGACGGTGAAGGGCCCAAGGTCTCTTTCGCACCCGCTTGGGGTCGCCAGGTGCTCGGCGTCGGCTGCGCCGAGAAGATAGGTCACCTTCGCCGCCAACTGGTTTGGGGTCCACGTGGGCACCGCGATTCCGGAGCTCATGGGACATGCCCACGGTCTCCGCAGTGCGTATTGGCGCACCGCCCTCATCACCTGACTACCGCGCGCACCCACCGTTCGGGCACCGCGTGGTCCTCGCACGCCCCTATGTCCGCGCCGACGCGTGTTCCATCGCGAAATGACCGTGCTCGCCACCTTAGAGAATCCACAATCGACCGGCCACCCGCTATGACGCTCCCGACAATGCCCTCACGAGTTCTCGTGAAGAGTTGGGACTAGTCGGAGGCCTGACCGAGATTCTCGTGCCCTTGAACTCGGGGCTGAACTCCGCTTGGCTCAGGGAAGACGGTCCCGGAAGCGGGCCGACAGCGTCCACACGCCCGGAAACCATGACAACCCGGCGCTCCCGCCGTCTGAGGAGTTCATGCAATCACCCGGGTACGCCTGCAGGACGCTTGCACCGCGGTCCAGAGCCGGAGGTCACTTCTCAACGGTCCCCACGGCCTGGTCAGCGATGAGCCGACCACCTCGGCCGCCGCTCTGCTACTCGTCGCTCTCGCCATCCGGCTCCATGAAAGCGCGCAGGATGCCCGGCTCCGGTGTCAAGGTGGCCATTCGTCGGCGGCCTTCTTCCAGCGAGACCACCCCGAAGTGGATGGCCGAGCGCAGGGCCTGGTCGGCCCGCCCCTTCCAAAGAAGGGCGTCCTGGCTGTTGGGCCCCTCGGTCTCGCTGACCGCACGCCACGAGTCGATGCAGTCATCGAGCTCAGCGTCGAGCCAACCCCGGTCTGCGCTGCTCACCGGTGTCATCGGCTCATGAGCTCGACCTCAGAAGCCAGCCGAACCACGACGTCCTGATCAACCCCCCGGTGCGCGGGATGCCGAATCCAGCTCCCGACAAAGGCACGTGCTTGCCTGCACACTTCGTCGATCGACACGCCTCTGGCATACGAGGCCTGCGCCACCACCGCTGCCCGGTCCGCTGCACCGGGCTCGCCAGGAAGCTCCAGGTTGACCCACGTCCGGATGACCTCGGCCAGCACCAGCTCGTTTGTCACCTCGACCACCTCCGAAGCGACGGTACGCCAGCCACTCTGCGGGCGGCAGGGCCGAACGTCCCGAACACATCCCGGTGGTGACCATCGCCCCAAATCACACACGCGTCGGAGGCGGACCGGAGGAAGTCCCCGGCCAACACACCCAGACCCCCACTGAACGTGGGGATCTCGTCGCTCAGGGCGACCTCCATGGAGAAGTAGGCGATGGTCGGGGCGCCCATGTGCCCCAGTCTGGCTCACACAATGCCGGGAACGATGAGGAGGTCACCGCCATGGTGCCGAAAAAAGTGAGTAACCCCCGCCAACCCGTCGTGTTCAACGTTCTGGCCGATGCCACGGACGAAGAACTGGATGAGCTGGCAATGGTCGTCGTGGCCGAGCTAGACGCTCAGGCAGCCGAGCACCATCGGGAAGATGCCGAAGCTGCCCGTGGGGGTGCCGAATGACGGCGGCCCGGCGCAGCCGTCCCCGTCAGCCTCGCCTTGCTCTGCTGTAGACCTTGGCGGCGTAGTAGTCCAGCAGCACCTGCCGGAATTCCTCGTCGTCCAGAACGCGCTTGAAGATGGCTTCGTTGTCATCCATCCGACCGACAACGGTTCCCATGAACATCCGGTCGAACACCAGTCGGAAGTTCTCGATGGTGTTGTTCTTGGCCTGGGCTGCCATCTCGGGATCGGCCAGCCAGGTTTCCTCAAACTGATCGAAGAGCAACTGGTCACGCTGGTCAAGATTCACCCCGAAACGCTCGTTCAACTCGTCGATGATCTGCGAGAGCGGTTCGATGTCAGGCTCCTGCTGGCTGCCACGGCCTTCCCCGAAGACGCTCTTGACCTCCCCGGTGTTGGCGTCGAGCGACAGCGAACCCTCAAAGGTGACCTCGCTGCGGNGGTGGCTCAACTCAACCTTGGTGCCGAGGTCTAGGCGTTCGACAGTGGTCTCGTCCCGCAGCCTCGATGCCAGCGCCCGGCAGTAGCGGTAGTCCCGCTCCAGCTTGGAGTCGCCGAAGGAGACGATCTGGGAGAGGAACGAGTAGGTGCGGACAAACTTGTCGAGAGCATCCTTGAAGCCGAGGCGGTCTTCCTCGGGGAGTGCCTTGAAACGTTCCACGGCTGGGTCGAGGAGGGCGTATAGCTGCCCGTGATCCTTGGACTCCGACATGGTGACCAGCACCGCGACGGTGGCCTCGATTTCGTCGATCCTCAACATGTCGTACTGGTCAAGCTGGCTACGGGTGTCCCACAGCAGGTTGGGGTCGGTCGGCGGGGCCACGGTGCGCCCGTAGTACGGCTCAAAGGCCTTGGTGATGGTCTCGGTGTCGTTACGGAAGTCCAGGACGAACGTGGAATCTTTCTCAGGGTGGATGCGATTGAGCCGGGACAAGGTCTGGACGGCATTGAGGCCCGTCAGCACCTTGTCGACGTACATGGTGTGGAGGAGGGGCTGGTCGAAGCCGGTCTGGAACTTCTCGGCCACGATCAGCACCTGGTAGTCGGCACCACCAAACTCTTCTGCGGTCTGGGACTCGGGGAAGCCGTTCATCTGTGATTCGGTGTAGGGCAATCCCTTGTCGGTGACGGTGCCGGAGAAAGCCACCAGCGTCGCCAGGTCTGAGTACTTCATCTTGGCGATGTAGGCGTCGAGGGCCTGCTTGTAGCGCACAGCGTGGAGGCGCGACGCCGTCACCACCATCGCCTTGGCCTTGCCACCGATCTTGGCGGTGGTGTGCNCCCGGAAGTGCTCGATGATGANCTGGGCCTTCTGGGCCAGGTTGTAGGGGTGCAAGGACACGAACTGGGCGATGGCCCGTCGGGCCTTGGGAGCTTCGTAGGCGGGGTCGTCGGCGACGGCCTTCTCGATCTTCCAGTAGGTCTGGTAGGTCGTGTAGTTGGCCAGCACGTCGAGGATGAACCCTTCCTCGATCGCCTGGCGCATCGAGTAGAGGTGGAACGGCTCAAAGTGCTGGGTTTCTTCGTGCCAGGTGCCGAACATCTCCAGCGTCTTGGCCTTGGGTGTGGCCGTGAAAGCCAGGAATGAGAGGTTCTCCTGTTTCCCTCTGGCCCCGACCGCCTTGGCCAGCGCCTCCTCCACCGGGTCGATGGCTTCGGCAATGTACCCGGCGTCTTCAACCTCGGCGGCGGTCAGTTCCTGTTCTTCCGTGGCACCCAACACCAATCGGAGGTCCTTGGCCGTCTCGCCGGTTTGGGAGGAGTGGGCTTCGTCCACGATCACGGCGTAGCGGCGCGAAGGAAGGTCACCGACTTTCTTCAAGATGAAGGGGAACTTCTGCAACGTGGTGATGATGATGCGGGCCTGCTCCCCGGTGATGGCCTCAGCCAGTTGGTTGGAGTCCTTGTCGATCTTCACCACGACGCCGCGGGCGTGCTCAAACTGATAGATCGTTTCTTGAAGCTGCTTGTCGAGGATCAGGCGATCGGTGATCACGAACACCTTGTCGAACACCTTGGTGTCGCTGGCGTCGTGGAGGTTGGACAGTCGGTGTGCGGCCCAGGCGATGGTGTTCGACTTACCCGATCCGGCCGAGTGCTCGATCAGGTAGCTCTGCCCTGCACCGTTGGCTTTGGCATGGGATTCCAGGTTCAGCACGGCGTCCCACTGGTGGTAGCGGGGGAAGATCACCACTTCGGCAGCCTTGCGGACCGCCAGGGAGCCTTGTGACGGCCTCTCGACGTTGATGAAGCGGGCCAGGATGTGCCATCCAGGCGTCCCTGGTCCAGACCCGCTCCCAGAGGTAGCTGGTGCGGTGTCCGTCGGGGTTCGGGGGGTTGCCACGGCCACCGTTGTGGCCAAGGTTGAAAGGAAGGAACCGGGTGTCCTCTCCAGCAAGCCTGGTGGTCATCGCCACGCTGTCGGGGTCGACGGCGAAGTGGACCAGCGCCCGCCGGGACAGCGTGACATTGAATGGGTCACGGTCCTGCCGGTACTGCTCAACGGCGTGCTCGATGGTCTGGTTGGTCAGGTGGTTCTTCAGTTCGGCGGTGGCCGTCGGGATGCCGTTGACCAGTAGCGCCAGGTCGATAGTCTTGTGGGAGCCGGGGTCGTAGGGGAACTGGCGAGTGACGGTTACCCGGTTCTGGTCGTAGAGGGTCGTGAGGGCCTCTGTGAGGCCGTGTGCGGGCTTGAAGAATGCGAGCCAGATGGTAACTCCAAGGTCCACAATTCCGTGCCGAAGAACCTCAACAGTGCCCCTGCTATCGAGTTCGGTAGCAAGGCGCTTGGCGAACCCGGATTGGGCCGCGTCGGGGTCCCTTCCGTACCGGCCCAAAAGGCCTTCCCACTCCTTCGGTTGGGTCGCTCCGATGAACGCGAACAGCTCGGCGGTATCTAGTCCGAAGACGGGGTCGAAGTTTGATGGGATGGATTTTAGGTAGCCACCGTGGTCAATGAGCGACTCTTCGATGGCATCTTCAAAGACACGCTCGGTGGGCTTCATGCTGCGACCGCCGGGATGGTCAGTTCGCCGGTAACGGCTGCGGTGATCACGGCCTGACGATGCTCGATGAGGAGGTCGATCTGGTAGCCAAGCCAGACGAGCAACCGTTCAACTTTCGACCATTCCATATCCAGGGTCTTCACTCGTTCCTGCTGGACCTGAAGCGACGGGGCCGAAACTCGCAGATCGGCCAGATCGTCTAGTCCCAACTGCTGCTTCGTCCCTCCGTACTGCCCGCCCAGTAGTTGGTCCTGCGAACGGAACGAGTAGATCGTGTACGCCAGCCACTTGGAGTTCACGGAGTCGGGCCTGAGAATCGCAACGTGCTGGCTGACAAAACCACCTGCCAGTTGTGCTTCGACATGTCCTACCCAACCCGTGTTGGCACCCGTTATCCCGATCAGCACGTCCCCTTCGCGCGTGGTGCTTCGTTGCGACTCGGGGCTAGCCGCAATACCCATAACTTAGGGTGGACTGAGGATCCGAACTGCCGCCGAGACAGACAGGGTCGGCTGGGGCCAGTCTCGGTGTGCTTCCCGTTTTACTTTGA
>JGI24130J36418_10000434_pt1 | contig 13592 bp, 14 predicted proteins | sample BarGraNGADG00212_FD_36418 | JGI IMG/M metagenome (IMG submission 36418)
CCCTCAGCTCCACGAGACGAAGGCCGGTTTCCCTCGGGAGCCGGCCTTCGACGCGGTGTGGGGTCGTCGTGGTGTGGGTAGGTCAGCCTGTGCGTCGCACTGCAGCGGCCACCGTGTTGAACTGACGTTCGTCAAGGACCGCTCCCTCGCGGCGGACCCGATCAGGGTCGACGCGCACGATCCGGTCCAGCCGGACCTCACTGGCACGGCCATGCCTGTCCCAGGTGCCCGACCCAACGTCAGCCCATCGGCGGCCTGCCCGGGCCTCCTGATCGGCGTCGTGGTCGTGGTCCTTGCTGGTCAACGGCAGGGCCAACAGCCACGGTCCGTCCCGCCCGATCACCAGCACTGGACGGTCCTTGCCCTGGCTGTGGTCCTCCTCGAACGGCACCCAGGTCCAGACGATCTCGCCGGGGTCGGCGACGTTGCCGTTCCCCGGGTTGGGCGCATAGCTGATATTCGGAGACCCAAGGAAATCACCCGGGTATGCCGTCCCCCTCGCCTTGGGAGGCGCCGGCGCGTGGCTCCGTCGCCCGGCTCGGCCCAGAGCCCGGCCGAGAACCCTTGCCAGCTGCGATCCCAGACGGCTGCGCTTCGCCATGCGCCGACCCTAGCGGTCTAGCCTCGTTCCCATGAGCATCGACGTGACCGGCCGAGTGCTTTCGGTGAATCTCGCGCGCGTCCAGCCCAACCCGGACAAACGCGAGCTCGGTCTGACCGGCATCGACAAGGTGCCCACATCGGAGCCGGTCCTGGTGCGAGCGCCCGGCACCAAGCGCGACGGACTGGGCGGCGGGCTGGTCGGCGACGTGGTCTGCGACCGCCGCAACCACGGGGGCGACACCCAGGCCGTCTATGCCTACGCCAGGAAGGATCTCGACCACTGGGAGTCCGTTCTGGGACGCACCCTGGCGGGAGGCGTATTCGGCGAGAACCTCACCACGACTGGGGTCGATGTCAACGGGGCGGTGATCGGTGAGCGCTGGCGGATCGGGGACGAGCTCGAGCTGGCGGTGACCGTCCCGCGCATACCGTGTGGCACCTTCCGGGCCTGGATCGCCAAGAGCGGCTGGTTACGGACGTTTGCCCNAGCNGCGATGCCGGGCACCTACCTGAGTGTGGTCCGCCCCGGGTTCGTCAGCGCCGGCGATCCGGTGACCGTGGTTGACCGTCCGGCGCACGGCGTCACGATCGCCCAGGTGTTCCGGGCCCTCACCCTCGAGCCCGAGCTGCTGCCCTCGATCGTCGTGGTCGAAGAGCTCGAGGAGGAGATCAAGGAGAGGGCCCGGGCCGGAAGGATCTTCTCGCTGGACTGATCAGAGCCGGCCGCGGTGGGTGGCCAGGGACTCCAGGAAGACTCGGGCGTAGTACCGCTGATGACGCCCGAGGGCATCCAGCCTGGTGACGACTGTCGCGGTGCGACTGGGAGAATCGAGCAATGACCGAAGCCCCCATCCCGCATGACGCCGACGCTGTGGTCGCCGAGAACCTTGGTGGCACGCGGTCCCTGTTGGCGGTGGCAGGTTTGTTCGCGGTGAACGGCACACTCGTCGGCGGCATCGGCGCAACGTTGCCGGCTATGCGCGTGCGGTTGGGCGTCGATGCGGGTGGGCTGGCGGTGGTGCTGGTCTCGTTGGCTGCAGGGGCTCTGATGTCCATGCAGATCGGGGGACGCCTGGCCGACAGCCGCGGTGCCAGGAGCGTCGTGCTGCCGGCGTCCGCGCTGTTGATCGCGGGGGTCGCGGCCCTGGCATTCGCTCGGAGCCTTCCGCTCGCCGCTGCGGCCGCGGCGTTGGCGGGACTGGGCAACGGGGCCATGGATGTCTCGATGAACGCCCTCGGTGTCCGGGTGGAGCAGGCTCGGGTGAAGCCGGTGATGAGCAGGCTGCATGCCGGCTTCAGCGTGGGAACCCTGGCCGGCGCGTCGGCGGTCGTCCTCATCGCCCGGCTGGCTGGGCGGGGGCGCCGCGGTCATCACTCCCGCCCTCGTCACGCTCAGCACGGTCTCGGTGGTCGCCTGCGTGGGGATCTCGCGGTGGGTGCCGTTGACTCCAGGCATCAGGACTGTCAAAGGGCCCGACGTCGGTCCTCGAGTGCCGGCGTTCACGGTGTTGCTCGGGGCCATGGCCTTTAGCTTCGGTCTGGCTGAGGGCACTGCCGTCGACTGGTCATCCGTCCACGTCACCGATGTGGCGGCGGTGGAACCATCGACAGGGGCGCTGGGGCTGGTGGCGGTCAGCGCGTTCATGGTCCTGATCAGGATGTTCGGCGATCGAGCGGTCGCGGCATTCGGTCGCGCGAACGTCGTTCGCCTCGGCGGGCTGGTGGCATCCATCGGCTACCTCGTGGCGATCGTGGGCCAGTCGCTCCCTGTCCTGCTGGTGGGCTGGGCGTTGGTCGGCCTCGGAGTCGGCATGATCGCTCCGCAGGTCTACGCGGTCGCGGGCCACGTAGGCGGGGGGCGGATGCTCGCGGTCGTGGTGACGTTCGGCTATGGGGCCTTCCTCATCGGCCCCGCGATCATCGGCGCACTGATCGGGCAGGTCGGCATCCGCCATGCCATGGTCTTCCCCCTGGTTCTGTGCGTGGTGCTCGTCGCGCTGTCCGGCGTGCTGTCCCGCTCGGAGCCGGGCGTTCAACAGTCCGGAGAGCGTTGACGCCATCGGGTGTGGTCCGTCCGTCTGCAGGTCGTCGTCGTGGGAGGATGGAGCAAGGCCCGCGTTCATCGCCGCCCCATCGTGTTCGACTAACTGTGTCCAGAAATCTCATTGTGTCCAGAATCCTGAGGTAGTTCGCCCGTGTCACCCATGGCCCGTAACGCCCTACCGCCGCACGCGACGCCGCCGGACCTCATCCGCAACTTCTGCATCATCGCCCACATCGACCACGGCAAGTCGACCTTGGCCGACCGGATGCTGCAGATCACCGGCATCGTGGACCCCCGCGCGATGCGGGCGCAGTACCTCGACCGCATGGACATCGAACGCGAGCGTGGCATCACCATCAAGTCCCAGGCCGTGCGCATGCCGTGGGAGGTCGACGATGTCACCTACTGCCTGAACATGATCGACACGCCGGGCCACGTGGACTTCACCTATGAGGTATCCCGATCGCTGGCCGCGTGCGAGGGGGCAGTCCTGCTCGTGGACGCCGCCCAGGGCATCGAGGCCCAGACCCTGGCGAACCTCTATCTCGCGATGGAGAAGAACCTCCACATCATCCCGGTCCTGAACAAGATCGACCTGCCCGCTGCCCAGCCGGAGAAATATGCCGAGGAGCTCGCGGGCCTGATCGGCTGCGAGCCCGAGGACTGTCTGCGGGTGTCGGGCAAGACCGGTGGCGGGGTTGAGCCGCTGCTGAACAAGATCGTCCGCGAGCTGCCGGCACCTATCGGCGACCCCGACGCACCGGCGAGGGCGATCATCTTCGACTCGGTCTATGACACCTACCGCGGCGTGGTGACCTACGTACGCGTCGTGGACGGCAACCTCAACCCGCGCGAGAAGATCCTGATGATGTCGACCAAGGCAACTCACGAGCTGCTCGAGATCGGCGTCATCTCTCCTGAGCCCGTGGCTTGTAAGGGGCTGGGCGTCGGCGAGGTGGGCTACCTCATCACCGGGGTGAAGGACGTGCGGCAGTCGCGGGTCGGGGACACGGTCACCAACGCGTCCAAGCCGGCGACCACGGACCTCGGCGGTTACCGCGACCCCAAGCCGATGGTGTTCTCGGGTCTCTACCCGATCGACGGCTCGGACTACCCCGACCTCCGCGACGCGCTGGACCGGCTCAAGCTCAACGATGCCGCGCTGATCTACGAGCCGGAGACGTCCGCCGCGCTCGGTTTCGGCTTCCGGGTCGGCTTCCTCGGCATGCTGCACCTCGAGATCGTCCGCGAGCGGCTCGAGCGTGAGTTCGACCTCGACCTGATCTCGACGCTGCCCAACGTCGTCTACGAGGTCAAGCTCGACGACGGCAAGGTCATCACCGTGACCAACCCCAGCGAGTTCCCGGACGGCAAGATCGGCGACATCAGCGAGCCGGTCGTGCGTGCGACGATCCTGTGCCCCAGCGAGTTCATCGGATCCGTCATGGAGCTGTGTCAGACCCGCCGTGGCACGTTGCGTGGCATGGACTACCTCTCCGAAGAGCGCGTCGAGATGCGCTACACCCTCCCGCTGGCCGAGATCGTCTTCGACTTCTTCGACCAGCTGAAGTCCAAGACCCGCGGATACGCCTCTCTCGACTACGAACCCGACGGCGAGCAGACGGCCGACCTGGTCAAGGTGGACATTCTGCTGCAGGGCGAGCCTGTCGACGCCTTCAGCTCGATCGTCCACAAGGACAAGGCCTACTCCTATGGCGTCATGATGGCGTCCAAGCTGCGTGAGCTCATCCCGCGCCAGCAGTTCGAGGTGCCGATCCAGGCCGCGATCGGCGCCCGGATCATCGCCCGCGAGACCATCCGCGCGATGCGCAAGGACGTTCTCGCCAAGTGTTACGGCGGTGACATCTCGCGCAAGCGCAAGCTGCTCGAGAAGCAGAAGGAAGGCAAGAAGCGGATGAAGATGGTCGGCCGGGTCGAGGTGCCCCAGGAGGCCTTCATCGCCGCGCTGTCCAACGACGCCGCGTCCGGCGGGGACCGGACCAAGAAGTAGCTCCGCCATGGAAAGCATCCCGGCTGTCGACGGCGAGCTGGCAGGGCCGTTCCAGCGCCGGTCGGTCTCGTTCGTCCACCGCGACCACCGGCTCNGCCCNACCATGCAGCGGACCTGGGACGAACACCGCAACCGGTTGATGATCGACGTGCCAAGAGCGCGGGCAACCACGTCGGTGGCCGCNGGCTTTCTCCTNGATGCGATGCGNGACTTCGGCAGGGTGGCCCCGCTGGTCGTCGAGATCGGCTCAGGCACCGGAGATGCTGTCGTGTGTGCGGCGAGGGCCCATCCGGGCACGAACTTCCTGGCCGTTGAGGTCTATCGCCCTGGTCTGGCCGCGACGGTGGCCAAGGTCGTCCACCACGACCTCACCAACGTCCGGTTGGTGGACGCCGACGCGGTGCAGGTGCTCAAGCACATGTTGACCCCCGCGAGCGTGGCCGAGATCTGGGTCTTCTTCGCCGATCCCTGGCACAAGGCGCGTCACCACAAGCGACGGTTGGTCAACCCGGCCTTTGCCGATCTGGCCTCATCCCGTCTTGCCCAGGGAGGGACGCTGCGGCTGGCGACCGACTGGCTGGACTACGCAGAGCAGATGCGCGACGTGCTCGACGCACATGGCTCGCTGACCAACCCGTATGCCGGAGAGCCCGGTTTCGCCCCGCGCTTCAAGGGTCGGGCCATGACCCGGTTCGAGGAGAAGGGGCTTGCGTCCGGCCGCGCCATCTACGACCTCGAGGTCCGGCGGGCGTGACTACCTAGCCGGGGACGTGGCAGACGGCCTCGACGTTGTTGCCGTCGGGATCGCGAACGAATACCCCGTAGTAGGACTCGTGGTACTCCGGCCAGACCCGCGGCTCGTGCAGGATCTCTGCCCCACCAGCGACCGCCGCATCGAAGAACGCCTTGACCGCGTCTCGCGAGGGTGCGTGAAAGGCGATGTGCGACTCCCTGAAGCCGTCGCCTGTCTCGTGACCGCCCAGCCAGAAGGTGGGGGTATCGGTGCCGTAGCCAATNNCCNCNCCGAAGTCCATGATGCGGTGGCCACCCAGGGGAGCGAGGACCGCGTCGTAGAACCGGGCGCTGGCGCCGACGTCTGAACACTGGATCGACAGATGATCAATCATGGTCCGATTGTGCTGCATGCGACCGACAAAGGTGCAGGCCCCGGGGAGTATGAGTCTCCGGGGCCTGCGGTTGATCATCAACGGTGAAGGCTGACAATCTCACGGTGGTCCACTGGCTCTCTCCGCACNCTTCACCTGGCGGTTCCAGCAGGCAAGCCCACTGATCAAGAACTCGTTTTCCATCCGATCCCGCTCCCGTTTCCGGGGGCGTAGTGAGAGTTCTACGCCGATGTTGTGACGGTCCGCAAGTGGTCTGGCAAAGTATTTTCGTCGCACCGGCGTGTCGGCCTCGACACGCCGGTGAAGTCGCATCTCCGATGTCGCCCGACTCGTCTTGGGCCTGGGATGTGGCGCGGATCACGTTGAGAACAAACAGCCCCCGACAAAGGTGCAGGCCCCGGGGAGTATGAGTCTCCGGGGCCTGCGGTTGATCATCGACAATGAAGGCTGACGATCTCACGGTGGTTCGCTGGCTCTCTCCGCCGGCTTCACCTGGCGGTTCCAGCAGGCAAGCCCGCTGGTCAAGAAACCTGATTTCCATCCGATCCCGCTCCCGTTCCCGGGGGCGTAGTGAGAGTTCTACGCCGGTCTCGTGACGGACCGCAAGTGGTGTGGCACAAAGAATCTCGCGCCACCGGCGTGTCGGGCCCGACACGCCGGTGGGGATCGGATCTTGAGCTGTTTTGACTGTCGCGATCTGGCCCAACTATCTTGACGTCGAGAAGTTCTGCGAGGGGAACCGGCGTGACGCCAAGCGAGTCTGACGAACGACGTGACGGCCCGCGGCCGATGGCGGCCAGGCTCACGGTCAAGGGGATCCCCGTGGACCCGAACCTGCGCGTCATGGCCGTGGCGACCCTGGTCAACACGTTCGGCAATGGTGCGCTGGTGACGACGTTCGCGCTCTACTTCACCCGCGTCGTCGGACTGCGGCCGACCCAGGTGGGGCTGGCACTATCGGCTGGCGCCCTCGTCGGGCTGCTGGTCCAGGTCCCCGCTGGGCACCTCGCAGATCTCCGGGGTCCTCGTAAAGTGTTGCAGGCGTTCACCTTTGGCGCCGGTATCGCCATCCTGGGTCTGTTGTTCGCGCGCTCGGTGTGGGCACTCGTGGCCGTGATGGCCATCATCGCGGTCTTCGACCGAGGCGCGGGAGCCGTTCGGAACGGTTACATCGCCCGCGTGGCCGAGGGTGGGCAGGGGGTCCAGTTCAAGGCCTACTTGCGGGCGATAACCAATGTCGGCATCTCGTTCGGCGCGCTGTTCGGCGGGGTGGCACTGTGGGTGGACCAGAGCTGGGCCTACCTTGCGGTGTTTGCCCTTGACGCGGCCACCTGCATCGTGACGTCGATCTGGCTCGGCCGCCTTCCGCACATCGCGCCGTCGCCGCCTCGTGAGGTGGGTGAGCCGCGGATGGCGGTGCTGCACGACCTGCCGTTCGTCGTGATCACCCTTCTCAGCGGAGTCGCGTCCATGCACTTCGTCGTCATCGAGCTGGCCATGCCGTTGTGGATCTCGCAGTACACCTCGGCGCCTAGGTCCCTGGTGGCGATCACCTTGATGATCAACACCGTCTGCGTGGCCCTGTTCCAGGTTCGCCTGACCCGCGGCATCGACCTGGTCGGACCGTCCTCGCGGGCCATGGCGCGGTCAGGGTTCTGGATCGCAGGGGGATTCGCCCTCATCGCCCTCGCCAGCGGTCAGCCGACCTGGCTGGCGATCGCGTTGTTGTGCGCCGGGACGCTCGTGCACGTGGTCGGCGAGATGCTCGGCTCCGGAGGGCAATGGGGAGTGCAGATGGGCTTGGCCCCGCGAGAGCGGCAGGGCCAGTACCAAGGCTTTGCCGGCATGGGTTTCTCGTTGTCCAACATCGTCGCCCCGACGCTCATCACCCTGCTGTGCATCGAATGGGGCCGACCCGGCTGGTTCGTCCTGGGTGGTGTGATCGCCCTTGCCAGTGCCCTGATGGTGCCGGCTTCGGCGTGGGCCCTGCGAAGTCGCGAACGCTACGGCGTGCTGACCCACTCCGGCTGACCTCGCCCGTGGTCCCGTGGGCTCGGATCCCTGCGAGGATGGATGTATGCCGAGTTCCTTGCCCGAGGGTGAACCTGCCCCGCCGTCAGGAGAGCTTCCGGCCAACGCGCTGAAGACCCTCGGGACGGCGCCTTTCGGCGTTTACGTCCACGTCCCGTTCTGCACGGTGCGTTGTGGCTACTGCGACTTCAACACCTACACGCTGACCGAGCTCGGCGTTGACGGCGCCAGCGTCGGGACGTACGCCGANGTNGCCNTGCGTGAGNTCGAGCTGGCCGCCCGGGTGCTGGGCCCAGCCGCCCCGCCGGTGGCGACCGTGTTCTTCGGCGGAGGCACCCCAACGACGATGGCGTCCCACGACCTGGTGAGGGTGCTGGACGGCATACGGACGNGGTTTGGTCTGGCCGATGGCGCGGAGGTGACCACCGAGGCCAACCCGGACTCGGTGACTCCGGCGTCGTTGCAGGCGTTGGCCGATGGCGGGTTCAACCGGATCAGCTTCGGCATGCAGTCGGCCGTGCCGCACGTGCTGGCGACATTGGAACGCACCCACGACCCGGACAACGTGGCCAAGGCGGTTAAGGCCGCGAGAGCCGCCGGCCTGAAGGTCAGCGTCGACCTGATCTATGGCACGCCGGGGGAGTCGCTGCAGGACTGGCGCACCAGCCTGNCCGCCGCCATCGACCTTGGGCCCGNCCACATCTCGGCCTACGCCCTGGTGGTCGAGGAGGGCACNAAGCTGGGNGCTCAGGTTCGGCGGGGTCAGGTGCCGGCACCGCAGGACGACGACGAGGCCACCAAGTACGAGCTGGCCGACCAGATCCTGGGTGCCGCCGGTTTCGGGTGGTACGAAGTCAGCAACTGGGCGCGCACGCAGGCCGACCGCTGTCGCCACAACGAGGGTTACTGGCTCGATGGTGACTGGTGGGGCGTGGGACCGGGGGCACACAGCCACGTTGGCGGCGTTCGTTGGTGGAACGTCAAGCACCCCAACGCTTTTGCCACCCGANTCAACGCGGGGCTGTCGCCGGCNGCTGGTCGAGAGCTGCTCACGGACGACCAGCGTTACGACGAGCGAGTGCTGCTCGCGGTGCGTCTGGTGGATGGGCTGNCGATCGACCTCCTGCGCCCCGAGGGGCGCANGGCCGTCGCCGGCCTGATCGCGGACGGACTGGTTGACGGGCCGAGCACAATGCGGCCGCGCCGGGTCGTCCTGACCCTGCGCGGCCGCCTGCTCGCGGACACCGTCGTACGGCGCCTGCTGGGCTTCTAGGTTTCCGAGCCTAGGTGACCATCTGGGGGATCATTGGGTAGGTGTATTCCTCGCCCTTGTTTGCCGCAACCGCGGCCATGATGCTGAAGATCACCGAGCAGATCACGGCAAGTGGATACGTGATGAAGCCGATGACGACAAAGATCAGCAGGCTCGAGACGAAGTAGGCGATCGCGATGATGATCTGGAAGTTCAGCGCCTGCGCCGCGTGACGACGAATGAAGGGGTCACGGTCCTTGTAGATCAAATAGATCACCAGCGGCGCGAGGAATGTTGTCAACAGTCCGCCGATGTGGGCGAACAACGACCACATGCGGGCGTCACTCGGAGAGACCGGTGCCTGAGCGCCGTACGCCGGAGTCTGCTGGCCGTACGCCGGTCCGGGCTCACTCATCGGAGGGGGAGGCGGGGGAGGCATGGCAGGCGTGGNAGGCGTGGTGTACGGCTGCGGCGGTGGTTNGTCACTCTGAGCGGATGGGTCTTGCGGGATTTCACTCATCACATACCCCTCGTAAGGTCGAGCGCTCAAGATGCGCCTTATGAGAAAATCTACTGCCCAGAACCGATTGGGGTCGAGTGTTTGTCAATACATTCCCGCGGCGTGTCTTTACGCAGTCACGCTGAGCCGTTGTTCGTCACTCCTGCGTCGTCACGAAGTCAATCAGCTCTTCGACACTGGCCAGCAGCGTCGGCTCGAGGTCGGCATAGGTGCGCACGGTCGCCAGGATGCGCTTCCACGCGTGAGCGATGTCGGTCTGGGACTCATGCGGCCAGCCCAGCTCGGCGACGATCCCATGCTTCCAGGACTGACCGCGGGGAATGACGGGCCAGCTCTGGAACCCGAGGCGTTCAGGTCGCACGGACTGCCACACATCGACGTACGGGTGACCCACGATCCTGACGTACGGCGCGAAGCGGCTCAGCGCTCGGGCCTCCTGAACCAGCTTGGTCTCCTTGGTCCCGGGGACGAGGTGGTCGACGAGAACCCCNAGGCGTCGACCCGGGCCTGGTGCGAAGTCACGAACGACGGCGGCGAGGTCGTCGACGCCGTCCAGCATCTCGACCACCACCCCCTCGATCCTCAGATCGTCGCCCCAGACCTTCTCGATGAGCTCGGCGTCGTGCTTGCCCTCGACGAAGATGCGTGATCCTGACGCGACCCTCGCTCGCACGCCCTCGAGCGCCCGTGAGCCGCTCGCGGTCCGTGATGCCGCGACCTTGGCGGCTTCGGCAGCGGCGCGGGCGGCAGCCGTCGGTCGAGTCAGGATGACCGGTGCGCCGTCGAGCAGGAACCCGGGCCCCAGCGGGAAGCCCTTGCTGCGGCCGCCGCGGTCCTCGAGGTGGACGACCTGCATGCCCCCGGCCTTCTCGACCCTGACGACCGCACCGCACCAGCCGGTCTCCACATCCTCGACCACAAGCCCGGTCTCGGCCTCGACCTCGCGCGCGCGCCCGCCCTTGGGGACGCGCCAGTCCCCAGAGAGAACATCAGTGCCGTAACGATCGTTCACCGTGGCATCGTAGACTTGGCACTCGACATATCGGAGTGCCAACGCGCCGCCAACGAGACCGGGACGTTCGCTGGCTGGGTCAACGAGATGGAGGTGGGGCGCATGATCGAGCAACGCAAGCTGGCGGTGCTGCGCGCCATTGTTCAGGACTACGTGCAGACGTCCGAGCCGGTCGGCTCCAAGGCGTTGCTCGAACGACACCACCTCGGAGTGTCGGCGGCTACGGTTCGCAACGACATGGCAGCGCTCGAGGACGAAGGACTCATCGCGGCTCCCCACACCAGCGCCGGGCGGGTTCCGACCGACGCCGGCTACCGGGTGTTCGTCGACCAGATCAGCGAGCTCAAACCGATGAGCGGCCCGGCACGCACCGCCATCTCGACCTTCCTACAGGGGGCGGTCGATCTGGATGACGTCGTGGATCGCACGGTCAGGTTGCTGGCATCCCTGACCCAGCAGGTGGCGGTCATGCAGTACCCATCGCTGACCCGATCCTCGGTGCGCCACGTCGAGCTGGTGCCAATCGGCGCCAACCGCCTGATGGTCGTTCTCATCGTCAACACCGGCCGGGTCGAACAACGAGTCATCGAGTCCTCGTGCGACCTGTTGAGCGCTGAGGGCGAACACCTCATCTCCGACCTGCGCTCGGGACTCAACGCCAAGGCCAGCGGACATCAGCTCAGCGAGGCAGCCTCGTTGTTGCAGTCGCTGCCCGACAGCTTCGCGCAGGCCGACCGCGACCTCGTTCGAGCCGTCGTCCGCTCGCTCGAAGACGCACTGGTCGAGGAGCGTGAGGAGCGCGTGGTCCTGGCGGGAACGTCCAACCTCATGCGCTTCGGCACCGACTTCCCCCTCACTATCGGTCCGGTGCTCGAGGCTCTCGAAGAGCACGTCGTGCTGCTCAAGCTCTTGACCACCCTGAGCGATGAAGGCGACGTGGTGGCGGTCCGCATCGGGCATGAGAACCCCCACGCCGGGTTGAGTGCCACGTCGGTGGTCAGCACTGGCTACGGCACCGGCAGTGATGTCCTGGCCGGGCTCGGGGTGCTGGGCCCGACCCGCATGGACTACCCGACAACGATGGCGTCGGTCCGCGCGGTTGCCCGTTACGTCTCCCAGATTCTCGACCCCTAACCCGTCTCACCCCACCGCTCGTGCTCCCCATCGCTCGTGCATCCCATGACTCGGGCAGCAACACACCACATCTGCGCAAGGACATTCATTGAACGACTACTACAAGGATCTCGGCGTCAGCCGCGACGCCAAGCCCGAGGACATCAAGCGGGCCTATCACCGGATGGCCCGCAAGCTGCACCCGGACGTCAACGATGACGACGAGGCCGAGGACCGGTTCAAGCGGGTTTCTCAGGCCTATGACGTGTTGTCCGACCCGGACAAGCGGCGGTCCTACGACTCCGGCGCGGACCCCTACGGCGGAGCGAGCTCCAGCTTTGGCCAGGGTTTCTCATTCAGTGACGTCATGGACGCCTTCTTCGGCCAGGCGGCCGGCGGCGCAGGGCGAGGGCCACGGTCGCGCCAGAGCCGGGGCCAGGACGCCCTGATCAGGCTCGACATCGACATGTCCGAGGCCGTCTTCGGGGTCGAACGTGAGCTGGCAATCGACACGGCCGTCGCCTGCGGCACCTGCCGTGGCAACGGATCGCAGCCCGGCACCGGCACGCGCACCTGTGACGTCTGCGCCGGGAGAGGTGAGATCCGGCAGGTCCAGCGGTCGTTCCTCGGCCAGGTCATGACCTCCCGACCGTGCAGCGCCTGCCAGGGCTACGGCGTCGTCATCTCGGACCCCTGCTTCGAGTGCTCCGGTGAGGGTCGCGTGCGCAACCGCCGCAACCTCACCATCCGCGTCCCGGCCGGGGTGGACACCGGCACCAGGATCCAGCTCTCGGGCAGCGGCGAGGTCGGTCCGGGAGCGGGGCCGGCCGGTGACCTGTATGTCGAGATCAACGTCATCGCGCACGAGACCTACCAGCGTCGCGGCGATGATCTGCACTGCGCTGTGGAGCTCCCGATGACCGCAGCCGCCCTGGGCGCGACCATCAAGCTCGACACCTTCGACGGGATGAAGGACCTCGAGGTCAAATCGGGCACCCAGCCGGGCGATGTCATCACGCTCAAGGGCCTCGGCGTGACCCACCTACGGGGGACCGGACGCGGCGATCTCCTGGTCCATGCCACCATCCAGACGCCGACCAAGCTCACCGCCGCGCAGGAGGACGTGCTGCGCCAGCTTGCGGTGCTGCGAGGCGAGGAGCGTCCTGAGGGTCGTCTCACCCCCGCTTCGCAGGGACTGTTTGGCAAGCTGCGCGACGCGTTCCTGGGCAAGTAGGCCCATGTCCTCCCGGGCACCGAAGCTCGCGACGTGACCGCCCCGCTGTTCTTCGTATCGGCGGAACGGCTGGCGGGGGCGACTGCCGGGGCGATGTTCGTCCTGGGCGGTTCTGAGGGTCGTCATGGCGCAACGGTCAAGCGGATCGGCGTCGGTGAGCGGGTGCTGCTCGCCGACGGGGTGGGCCGTCGCGCCGAGACCATCGTCGAGGGCGTCGGTCCGGGTGAGCTGCATCTGCGAGTGCAGGCGATAACGCTTCAACCGCAACCGGATTCGCGCTTTGTGCTGGTTCAGGCACTGGCCAAGGGTGATCGGGACGAGCAGGCCATCGAGGCCGCCACCGAGCTGGGGGTGGACGAGGTCGTTCCCTGGCAGGCTGCTCGCAGCGTCGTGATCTGGCGCGGGGACCGAGCGGCCAGGTCGTTGCGCAAGTGGGAGTCGTGTCCCGGTGGTGAGTGAGCCTGCGAACCACCAGGCCGTCATACAGCGGATCGAGGAGGCCTCACTTGCCCTCGTCCTGCACGAGGAGGCAACGCTCTCCCTGGCCGGGCTCGAGCTGCCGTCGTCCGGTGACGTCGTCCTCATCGTCGGTCCTGAGGGCGGGATCTCTGCGGATGAGCTCAGCGGCTTCGTCGCAGCCGGAGC
>JGI24130J36418_10000436_pt1 | contig 13578 bp, 11 predicted proteins | sample BarGraNGADG00212_FD_36418 | JGI IMG/M metagenome (IMG submission 36418)
AACAAGAGAAAACATCTTTTGTCACCTCAGCTTATCTTTCCAGTTGGGCAAACCGGAATCAACGATATCCGGACTCCGGCTGATACGGAATTGCTCACACAATTCGCTCAAGTCTTGCGGCATTTCGGCAGTAAAGACTAATCTCTCACCACTGACAGGATGAAGGAAAGAAAGCTGTGCTGCGTGCAATGCCTGCCTGTTTAAAGCTTTTAGTTGCAATTTTAGCGCGGGATTGGTGATGTTACGCATTCTATTTATCGCGCTGCCGTAAACGGCATCTCCAATAACCGGATAGCCTCGATCAGACAGATGAACACGAATCTGGTGAGTACGTCCGGTTTTGATCTCTACATCCAGCAAGGTAGCCATGCCGTAACGTTCGCGCACCTTCCAAAGAGTGAGGGCATCTTTCCCCCGCTTGCTTTTTGTAGACATCTTTTTGCGATCGGTAGTATGCCTGCCCACAGGCAAAACTATTTCTCCACTATTGCCCTTAATATCACCCCAGATCAGTGCCCGGTAAATTTTATGAACATCATGCTTTTCAAACTGAGATGATAGATTTCTATGCGCGTCATCGTTTTTTGCGGCAACGATCAGTCCGGAGGTGTCTTTATCCAAACGATGGACAATGCCCGGTCGCGCAACACCGCCTATTCCCGATAGATCGTGGCAATGAAAAAGCAGCGCGTTGACTAACGTGTTTTCGTAGTTGCCCGGTGCCGGATGCACCACCATGCCGGCAGGCTTATTGATTACAATAATTGCCGCGTCTTCATAAACAATATTCAGAAGTATATCCTGAGGCGAGGCAACGGCCTGTCTCACCGGCTTTTGTTTTAGCTCGATGATGTCACCGGCTTTTAGCAAATGACTGACTTTGGGCGCTTTACCGTTAACCAAAACATCGCCTTCTTCAATGGCGTGCTTGACCTGAGACCGGGAAAGCGCGGAATTATTTTGGGCAAGAAAGACATCGAGCCTCTGGCCGTTTTGATTTTCATTCACAATAAAACGTATTTCTGTGGACTGCTGAGTCGAAATGGACAAGTTATTACTCCGGCAATTAAATATATTATTAAGTACGCAAAAAAATTCTTGTTTTTCCCCTCTTTTGTAAAGAGGGGTGAGGGGAGATTTTTGTCATGTCGAACCGCAGGGAGACATCTTGCTTTTTAAAGAAAAAGATTTCTCGTCTCTGCGTTCTTCGAAATGACAAACGTCCTAAAATCCCTCTTCCTCTCCCTTTAAAAAAGGGAGACACAATTACTGGATTCCCGCCTGCGAGGGAATGACAGGGTTTATATATTAATTGGATAATACTTGACGCAGACCTTCAACAATAAAGCCAAATTCATCCTCGGCAACCGTGCGCAAATCAATCAATATTTCATCTTTATCCACACGAACAATTACCGGCACTTCTATCTTGCGCAGCTTTTCTTCCATGCGGCTGGCCGGCATTTTTTTATTTTTAATGCCTACTAAAACAGATGGAATCTTCTGCGTCGGCAAAGATCCGCCTCCGGCTACGGCAAAATCTTCATGAAGAACAAATTCCAACGGCTCAAGATTTGCTTTCTGCAATTTACCCATCAGCTTGCGCGCGCGTTTTTTGACCGCGGCCACAGGTTCTGTCAAGGCCTGAAGCGGCCGCAGTTTACTTGTCACTAAAGCTGGCCGCAGATATTGCATCAGAGTCGCTTCGAGCGCGGCCAGGGTGAATTTGTCAATGCGCAGGGCGCGATTGAGCGGGTTTTTCTTAATTTTAGCCAGAATTTCTTTTTTACCGGCAATTATCCCCGCCTGCGGCCCGCCCAGCAATTTATCACCGCTGAAGGTGACCACATCGACACCGGCGGAAAGAACATCGCGCACTGTCGGCTCATGCTGCAATCCGTAGTTATCCAGATCAATCAAACAACCGCTGCCCAGATCATCCATCACCGGTATGGCGTGCTTTTTCCCCAGAGCAACCAGGGGGATGATTTCCGCCTCTTCGGTAAAACCGACTATGCGGAAGTTGCTGGTGTGCACTTTCAAGATTAAACCGGTTGCAGGGCTAATGGCATTTTCGTAATCCGCAAGGCGCGTGCGGTTGGTTGTGCCTACTTCACACAATATGGAACCGCTTTTGCTCATAATTTCCGGAATGCGAAACTCGCCGCCGATTTCGATGAGTTCACCACGCGATACGATGGATTCCTTGCCTTCGGAAAGAGTGTTTAAAACCAGTAAAACTGCGGCGGCATTATTGTTGACAATCAATGCGTCTTCGGAGCCGGTTAAAGCACAAATCAGAGAACTCACGTGATCGTAGCGCTGACCGCGCTCGCCTGCCGCCAGATCAAACTCCAGATTGGAATAGCCCCTGCCTACTTCCAGAATTCTCTGCAAAGCTTCAGGACAAAGCGGCGCACGGCCCAGGTTGGTATGCAAAATGACGCCGGTGGCATTGATCACTTTTACTAAATGATAGCGATAAAATCCTTTGATCGTCTGCCCCACTTCACTGACAACACTTGCTGCGTCCAAAGAAAGCTTCGGCAGATCTTTTTCTTTTGCTTCAATAATTGTTTCTCTTAAATTTTGCACAACATTCCGGCAGGTTTCTGTGACAATTTCCCGTGCCGCCCAATCATAGATACCACTTTTTTCCAAAAGAAGGATTACTTCGTCAATTTTCGGCAAGTTGCGCAAGAATGTTTTTCTTGATTCATCCATAAAAACCCCTTTTAGGCCACAATCACTTAATTCCAATTCTAAATTAAAGCGCTATCTTTGTTGGCAGCGTCGTCGTCTTCCTCACCGTATTTGTAGGGAACGGTCGCGACCGTTCCCTACACGCCTCCTCCTTGCCGCCTCGTTATCCTTTGAAGGCGAAATGGTATAAACAATTTTATAAAAGGCCTGCCTGCTTGCGGCAGTAATCGCGAAAGTTGTTTACGGCGATAAAAAACTCCCGCATCATAATCACCCAAAAGTAACGCCCCCGCGGTGTTAAATGCAGATGGGGTGGAAAATAGCGAAAAGATCCGGCCAGAATAAAAACGATCATTTCTTTCCAGAGCGATTTTAAAAATTTTCCGCCATATTTTTGCTCTAACGCGGTAACGTCCATTTTAGTGCTAAACAGCTTCATTAAAAAATCATAACTCATTTGATCGCGCAGATTGAATTCGCGGGAAGCTTTAAGCGGCAACCTGCCCTGATCCAGGCAATCAATATATTCGGCAATGTCAAAGGTATTGGCGTAGCAAACCCCGGCAATATATCCGATGGCACCACTTCCCAGGCCTGCGTATTCATCATAATCGACTACATATTCATCGATAAGCGCTTGCTTGCCTTTCTTCCGGGAAAAACACCAGGCGGAAGAAGATTCATACTCTGCTTCAAGACGCCTGATGATAAGCTGATACAATTTTTTTTCCCGGCTGAAATTGACCTGCCCAATAGTATCCTCCATTAGTCTTTGAGTCATTGTCGAAACCATTAATGGATAAAAGGTGATTTGTTCCATCTTGAGATTGAGTAAAATCGCTAAATCTTCACTAAGCATTTGCGGAGTTTGCTGGGGAAAATTGAAAATCATATCGGCATTGACGGTGTCAAATAAACCCATTGTTTGTTTGAGCCGCAAGGCGATAACTTCGCCCGCGCCATATTTTTCATAACGGCCGATTTTTTTGAGCAACTCATTATTAAAAGTTTGCACGCCCACGGAGAGCCTGCTGACACCACTGCGCCGCAAAATTTCAATATTCCGGTCAGTCAAATGATTAGGGTTTGTTTCCACGGAAATTTCTTTAATGGCGAAACTTTCGCGGGCAAGCTTAAGCAAGTCCGCTAATTCTTCTATGAGAACTGTGGGAGTGCCGCCGCCCACATAAATTCCACTGAATTTATATCCCTTCTCACGGTAGAGATTAATTTCGCGCCGCACTGCTCCAAAATATTTTCTGGTCAGCCTCTCGTCAAAAAGTACCCGATGAAACGAACAATAAGGGCAAAGCTCCTCACAAAAAGGAATGTGGATGTAGAGGAGGCGAGGTTTCTCATCCGCACAGGAAGGAAGCTCCGGCAGGACACCTTCTTCAAATTTCAGCGCCCGGGCAAATTGCCTTTTGGCTATTTTGGTAACAATTTGATTAATCACATCTAAACCTGTATCATTACATTAGTTCAAGTTATACCATTTCGATTTCAAAGGATAACGAGGCGGCAAGGAGGAGGCACCGGAGGCGTATTTTTACATACGCTGAGGAAGCCGATGACGATGCCAACAAAGTTATCCAAAAAAAGCGAAGTGGTATTATTGTTTAACAAAAGATGTGCCTATATTGCAAGCGGCGATTACTTGAAATAAAAAAGAATAGATGTTATATGCCGGAAAAACAATGTTCTGGTGATAATCCATGTTCAAAGATATCGTTTTAACTCTATGGAATAATGAAGGTATCAATGAAAAAAACGCCTCCATTTTAAGAAAAAAATCCAAGGAAGTACCGGCGCCTCTGGATAAGGAATCACGCAAGATGATTAAAACATTGATTGATTCTTTTTTAGCAAGAGATGACGCTTCGGGACTGGCGGCGCCGCAAATCGGCATAAGCAAAAGAATTGTTGTTTTTCGCACCAAAGGCTTCGGTGAAGGGGGAAAAGTAAAAAGCCCCGATGATTTTGAAGTTTTGATTAACCCGAGAATTACTCAAGCGCGTGGTGAAAAAGTAACGATGACCGAAGGTTGCCTGTCGTGCCCGGAAATTCAGGTAGAAATAAGCCGCTCCCCCGAAATAAAAGTTCGTGCCTTAAATGAAAAGGGAGAAAAAATCAGCAAGAGGTATCTGAATTACGTCGCTCGCGTTGTGCAGCATGAACTCGATCATCTGGATGGTAAATTAATCGTCGACTACGAAGGAGCAATTTATTATCCCAAGAAGAAACAAGAATTTTATGAAAAACTTTTTAAAGGTTAATCTGTAGAAAAAATTATTGATTAAATCTTGAATTGTCACCTGAGTTGTAGTAGTCCTTACGCAGTAATAAAAGCAGCACAGAGAACTAATTTTCCCACATTTTTTATCGCGCCCGGAGAATCAGTTTTATGCTAAAAATCAATTGCCCGGAATGCAACAAGTCCTTTCTTTGGACCGACAATATGCCGACGCAGGGAGAGTGCCCGACACTGGATTGTAAATGGCGTTATAATATTCATTCCGAGCTTAAGAAAAATGTGAATAAAAGCGAACCCCAGGAAAAATCAAAAGCGCTGCATTGCCCCTCGTGTAAAGGTGAAATTGTTTCCAGATTTACGATTTGCCCTCATTGCAACCTGATTGTTCTTGGAAGCAGTACTTTAAAAAAGAGTTACTTGTTTGTCGCGGTATGTTTGATCCTCATTGTGCTATCTGTTATTTTAAAATATTTGGTTAAGTAAAATTGAAAAAAACGCCTTTATATGAAAAACATATTGCCCAAAAAGCCAAAATAATTGATTTTGGCGGCTGGGCCATGCCTGTACAATACACTAATGTCATTGATGAACACAAAGCAACCAGAAATGCTGCCGGCCTTTTTGATATCTGCCACATGGGAGAAATTGAAGTTGAAGGTCCGCAGGCGCTTGATCTTTTACAACTGGTTTTAACCAGAAATCTGGCAGATCAAACCATAGGACAGGTTAAACTATCCGCCCTGCTCAACGAAGAAGGCGGCATAATTGATGATTTAACTGTATACAAGCTGGATGAAAACTCCTATATGCTGGTTACTAACGCCACCCCCAAAGACCGCGATTGGCAGTGGATAAATTTAATTTGGCGCTCCAAAGGATTTGATTGCAGTTTAAAAGATATCAGCGACACGATGGGCAAACTGGACCTGCAAGGTCCGCGCTCTGAAGAAATTTTACAGAGGCTGACAGAGGCTAATCTGAAGACTCTGCGTTTCTATCATTTTTGCGAATCTCAGGTCGCCGGAATACCGGCAATTATTTCGCGCAGCGGCTACACCGGCGAAGACGGTTTTGAAATCTATGCTGCCGGTAATATCATAGGTAATATATGGGATAAGCTGATGATTGCCGGTGCACAATCGGGCTTGAAACCGGCAGGACTGGGCGCAAGAGACACACTGCGCCTGGAAGCAGGTATGATGCTCAACGGTCAGGATATGACCGAAGCGGTAAGTCCGCTGGAAGTGCCTTATAGCTGGATTGTCGATGCGAACAAAGAATTTGTCGGAAAAACAGCGCTTATGGCCAGAAAAAATTCAGGCATCGGCAACAAACTGGTTGGTATAGAAATGACCGGCCGGGGGATTGCCCGGCATGGCTATAAAGTATTTCACCATCTGCGGGAGATCGGCATTGTAACTTCCGGAACATTTTCACCGACATTGAACAAAGCAATCGGCCTGGCTTTTGTTGACATGGCCTACAGTGCGCCGGATACTGAAATAACAGTTGCTATTCGGAATACAATGACTGAGGCAAAAATTGTCAAGCTCCCCTTTTACAAACGGGAAAAATGATGCCATAGTAAAAAATTAATGACCCTGGTTTGTCATTCCGGCGAACGCCGGAATCCAGAGAAGAAATAATTATTAATAAATCTGGACACCGGAGCTTGCCCCGTACTTGATACGGGGTTCATAACCTGAAGGTCACAAGCCGGTGTGACAACTTTTTGAAGAGTTAATTAAATTTTACCTAAGGAGAGTTAACATGTCCAAACCGAATCCTACAGATAGACTATATTCCCGTGATCACGAATGGGTAAAAGATAATGGTGACGGAACTGCAATCATAGGCATCACCGATCACGCTCAGGAAATGCTCACAGACATCGTGTTTGTTGAATTGCCGGAGATCGGAAAAAAAGTTGCTAAAAGTGATCCGGTGGCTGTTGTCGAATCGGTAAAATCTGTATCCGATGTTTACGCCCCAGTGGGCGGAGAAATCATTGATGTCAATAAGAAGCTCGAAGAATCGCCGGAACTGATCAATCAGGACGCTTTTGGCGAGGGCTGGATTGTAAAAATGCGTTTGGCCGATGCAGGCGAACTAAAGACGCTGCTTAGCGCGGCTGATTATGAACAATTGGTCAAAGAGGAAAAACACTAAAGATGGATTACTATCCCCACACTCCCGATGATATTGCGCAAATGCAATCTGTTGTTGGCATCGCCAGTATCGACGAATTGTTTGCCGATATTCCACAAAAGTTTCGATTGAAGAGTGTGCTGGATATTCCTGCCGCATTATCCGAGCAGGAAACTATCGCCGCCATGTCCGGCATTGCCTCGAAAAATAAACTGCCGCAATTGACTTTAACGGGTGCCGGTGCTTATTATCATTTTATTCCGGCAGTTGTCGGACACATTGTGGGGCGCGCAGAATTTTATACAGCCTATACCCCTTATCAGGCCGAAATCAGCCAGGGCATTCTTCAGGCGATATATGAATACCAGACAATGATTGCCCATCTCACTGGCACCGAAATAGCCAACGCTTCGATGTATGACGGAGCTTCCGCAATGGCAGAGGCAGCAGTGCTTTGCGCAAAGATGTCCAATCGGACTAAAATTATTGTTGCCCGCTCGGTGCATCCCGAATACAGGCAGGTGGTAAATACATACTCGTGGGCCAATGGCTACACAGTCGTTGAAATACCATATGCGCCATCCGGTCAAATTGATTTGAATGCTTTGCAAAACGAGCTCGATGATCAAGTTGCCGCCGTTTTAGTGCAAAGCCCCAATTTTTTCGGCGTCATCGAAGATATTGTTCCTCTTACAGATGCAGCTCACAATAAAGGCGCGCTGCTTGTTGCCGGTTTTACCGATGGCACGTCTCTGGGTATTCTGCAACCGGCCGGAGCGTCAGGCGCTGATTTTGTTGTGGGCGAAGGCCAGAGTTTCGGCAACCCGCTCAATTACGGCGGCCCTTATCTGGGCATTTTTGCCGCGCGTGAAAAATTTATGCGCCGGATACCCGGACGACTGGTTGGCGCAACGGTGGATAAAAACGGCAAGAGAGGTTTTGTGCTGACGCTGCAAACCCGTGAGCAACATATTCGCCGGGAGAAAGCAACGTCCAACATTTGTTCCAACGAAGCTCTCTGCGCGCTGGCGGCAGGCGTATATCTGGCAGCTCTGGGTAAAAATCTGCGCAAACTTGCGGAACTCAATATTTATAAAACACAGTATTTAAAAAATAAACTCTTACAGCTTAAAGGATGGAAGGAAGTATTTTCCGCGCCGGTTTATAACGAATTTGTTTTGCGTTGCCCCGATGCACGGCCCGTCAATGAAAAGCTTAAGAACAAGGGAATCATTGGCGGATATGAATTACACAAAGATTATCCTGAGCTCGAAAATGCTCTGCTATTTTGCGCAACGGAAATGATTTCGAAAGATGATATGGACAAGGTTGTTGCCATCCTCAAGTAGTTCTGCACCTTTAATCCCTCTCCCCTCGCGGGAGAGGTTAGGTGAGGGGGTCATAGTAACTGAATTCTGATAGAGGCGTGATTTTATATGGAGTTAATATTTGAGATAAGCAAACCGGGACGAAACGCTGCCGATGTGACCGCAAGCGATGTGCCCNCTGTCAATATTGAAGATGCGATCGGCAAGAAATATCTGCGCAAAGAGCTCGATTTGCCGGAAGTGGCGGAAGTTGATTTAGTCCGGCATTACACTAATTTATCACGCAGGAATTTCGGTGTTGATCTGGGCTTTTATCCACTGGGTTCCTGCACCATGAAATACAATCCCAAAGTTAATGAAAATATAGCAGTCCTACCCGGCTTTACCGGTCTTCACCCTTATGCCGATGATGAATCTGCCCAGGGGAATCTGCAACTCATGTATGAAATGCAGAAGTATTTGAGCAATATTTTCGGCATGGCCGAGTTCACTCTGCAACCGGCAGCCGGCGCTCACGGCGAGCTTACCGGCATTATGATGATTAAAAAGTATTTTGAAAAGAAAAACGAAAAGCGCCCTCTTATCCTTATACCTGATACCGCCCACGGCACCAATCCGGCCTCCGGAGCGCTTTGCGGTTTTGAGACGGTTACGCTGCGCTCTAACAGTGAAGGAGGCGTGGATATTGACCACTTGATGTCTTTAATGACCAAAGATGTGGCAGGGCTGATGCTCACCAATCCTAATACGCTGGGGCTTTTTGAGCGCAACATTGAAAAGGTTGCGCAAATTGTTCATGGCAAAGGCGGCTTGCTTTATGGCGATGGCGCCAATGCCAATGCTTTTTTAGGCAAGGCAAGACCAGGCGATTTGGGCTTTGATGTTATTCAGCTCAATCTGCATAAAACATTTTCCACACCGCATGGCGGCGGCGGCCCCGGCAGCGGCCCCGTGGGAGTATGTGCAAAGCTGGTTAATTATCTGCCTGTACCCCGCATTATCAAAACCGGTCACAGCTATAGCTGGTCGGGTAAATTTCCCGATACTATCGGGCGGATACGCTCCTTTTATGGCAATTTCAACGTAGTTGTTAAGGCCTATACTTACATTCGCTCTTTAGGTGCCGAAGGGTTAACGCATGCAACAGAAATGGCCGTACTTAACGCCAACTACATTAAAGAAAAATTAAAACCATATTTTGATCTGCCTTATGATCGAGTCTGCATGCATGAGTGCGTCTTTTCCGGTAAAAGACAAGTGGCACAAAACGGTGTGCACACCACTGACATCGCCAAGAGGCTGATNGATTTCGGTTATCANCCGCCGACCATTTATTTTCCGCTCATTGTNCCCGAAGCCATCATGATTGAACCGACCGAAACGGAAAGCAAAGAAACGCTGGACACCTTCTGCGATGCCATGATCGCCATTGCCAATGAAGCAAAGGAAAATCCGCAGCGGGTGAAAGATGCGCCGCTAACAACGCCCGTCAGCCGGCTNGANGAAGTNCTCGCCGCGCGCAAGCCCGATGTTTGCTGGAAAAGATCATAAAGAGTCATCACGCCAAAACCGTAGGGAACGCGGTCGCCCAGGCATACGCCGGGCAGGCTTACCGTTCCCTACCAATTTTAATTGCGCCTTTTTTCATACAGTAATTTAATTGGTAACCATCATGATTAACAGACAATCGAAACCACAACTCCTGCGCAAGCCTTCCTGGCTCAAAGTTCGTCCTCCCTATGCTAATCAATGCCGCAGTATCAGAACAACTCTCTCCGATCTTCAATTGCATACAGTCTGTCAGGAAGCGGCCTGCCCCAATATGGCGGAATGCTTTGCCAGCGGCACCGCCACTTTTTTAATTCTGGGAAATATCTGCACACGCAATTGTCTTTATTGTAATGTTGAACACGGTAAGCCTGCGACAATTGACGAAAAAGAAATTCATCATTTGATTAGTGCTGTACGGAAAATGAAACTGGAATATGTTGTCATCACATCCGTTACGCGCGATGATTTGCCTGATGGTGGCGCGCATATCTTTGCCGATTGTATCAGCGAGTTGCGTCACGCACTGCCTGCCTGTAGAATCGAAGTGTTGATTCCTGATTTTCAGGGCAATCAGGGGGCGCTGGAAAAAGTGATTGCCGCAACGCCGGATGTCATCAACCACAATATGGAAGTTGTTGAGCCTTTGTTTGCCCAATTACGGCCGCAGGGGAATTACAATATCTCCCTGAAGCTGCTCTCGGGCATAGCCGCGACTCCCGTTGTTGCCAAAAGTGGTTTTATGGTTGGTTTTGGCGAAAAGCGTGATGATATTCTGCGCCTGATTGATGATCTGTCTTCCGTCTCCTGCGAACGTCTAACGATCGGACAGTATCAACAGCCAACACTCAAGCACTGGCCGGTGGCAAAATATTATCATCCTGATGAGTTTGCCGGGTTCAAAGAAATCGCGTATCAAAAAGGTTTCCACTATGTAGAATCAGGACCCTTGGTGCGGAGTTCTTATCATGCAGCACAAGCAGGATCATAAGGTGTCATTGCGAGGAGCGCCTCGCGCGACGTGGCAATCTAATTAGCGGTTGCAGTAATTGTGAGGTGTATTGATGTCCGAAAAATATGATTTAGTCATCATCGGCGGCGGACCGGGAGGGTTGGCGGCAGCAGAAATTGCCGCGGTAAATAAAAAGCGCGTGCTCATTATTGAAAAAGACGGTTGGGGCGGCACCTGCACGCATCGAGGCTGTATTCCCACCAAGGCGCTGCTTACTTGCAGTAAATTTTATGCGGACTTAAAAAAACTTAAAAGAGTGGGAGTGAATATCTCGGCTGCCGCGGTTGATTTTTCAGTCATGAAAAAGCATCAGCAGCAAATTGTGAAGGTTGCCGCCCTTGGCGCGCATAAGGTTNTCACCGATGCGCAGGTAGAAACTAAATTGGNAACAGGAGAAATTATTTCCCCCAAGGAAGTGCGCTATATCGATTCATCCGGGGAAAGTGAAATCGTCTCTGCCCAAAACATCATCATCGCCTGGGGCTCGGTTCCGCAGATGATCCCCGGCATCAATTCCTCAAAGAGCATTTTGACTTCCGATGATATTCTCAATATCAATACACTGCCGGAGAGTATCATTATTGTTGGCGGCAGCTTTATCGGCGTGGAATACGCAACTCTTTTTGCCGAACTGGGCGTAAAGGTCATTCTGATCGAGCTACTTGAACGTATTTTAATTTATGAGGATGAAGAAGCAGCTCAATTTCTCCATCAGGAATTAGCGCGCTTGGGCGTTGCTATCCATATGTCAACAAAATTATTGAGCCTCAAAGATACAGACAATGGTGTTGTGATGCAGGTGCATAAAAATGGGGAACAAATGGAAATGCGCGCCAGTTGCGCGCTGCTTTGCACCGGCCGCAAGCCGCTTTTGCATACGGAGCAGTTGGATAAGCTTGGAATCAATTATGCAAAAACCGGAATTAAAGTTGATCAGAATATGATGACGAATGTACCGGGTATTTACGCGGTGGGCGATGTTACCGGCGGCATGATGCTGGCGCACCGCGCGGCGCAGCAGGCCAAAGTCGCCGCAGGCCATATTTGCGGCGTAAGCGACTATTCTTATAATGAAAGATTCATTCCTTCCATTGTGTATAGCCATCCGCAGATTGCGCGCGTAGGCTATACACAAAAGCTGGCTCAGGCAGAAGGCTTGTTCGTTGAAATTATTCGATCCCAGTATGCCGCCAACATTATTGCCCGAACAGAGCTGATGAGTCAGGGGTTTGTCAAAGCTGTTTTTCATTCGGATAAAATCATCGGCGCAACCATTGTCGGCGATCACGCCGCCGAACTCATTTCACCTCTTGCCCTGGCTGTATCCAACAGCCTTACCAAAAAGCAACTGCGTTCGTGGGTTATACCACACCCGACGCTCAGTGAAATTTTTGTGCCGCTAATTGATTGAGTACCAAGCTGCATTCAATCGGCTACCTTTGTTGGCAGCGTCGTCAGCTTCCTCAGCGTATTTTCATATACGCCTGCGGAGCCTCCTCCTTGCCGCCTCGGTATCCTGCTGACTGCAACTTGGTATTAATTTCATTGACTTGCAAACTGCATTTTCATATAAGATAACAAAACATAAATATTATAAGTCAGGGATAGATGAATAAGACTAGTAGATTAAAAATTAATCCCGAAATTTTAAAGTGGGCCAGAATAGAATCTGGCTATCCCATTGACTATATAGCAAGAAAAATTGATATTACGCAGCAAACTTACCTTCTGTGGGAAGATCAAGATAGTAGCATACCATTTAGTAAATTAAAAAGTTTAGCTAAAATACTCAAACGACAAATCGCCTTTTTTTTCCTTCTTGATATTCCTCAAAGCACAAAAAAGCCAAGAGACTTCAGGAATCTAATGGATGACTTTCTTTCACCTGAAACCCATCTTGTATTCAGGCGTGCGCGAAGATATTTAGATATTCTCAAAGAGTTAAACGATAACAACTTCTATTCTAAAAAATATGAGTGGCTGACTGAATTCAAAAATAAATTTGGGAATCAATCCTTGCTAAAGGATAATGTTTCAAGTTGGATCAGAGAGAAATTACAATATACTATCAATGCTCAAATTTCTGATACTAATATTGAAAAATCATATAAAAATTGGCGGCAGTCTTTCGAGAATAATTTCGGTATTTATATATTTCAGTTTAGTATGCCTATCGATGAAGTTCAAGGTTTCTGCTACGCTGATTCATACCCCTACTGTATAGTCGTAAATAATAATTATTCAACAGCCTCAAAGATTTTNACATTATTTCATGAATTAGGTCATATATTAAAAAAACAATCTGCTATATGTTTACCCGATTCGGCGTTTGAAGATAAAAAAGAAGAATTTGAATATAACTCATTCGCTGGTCGAACATTGCTTCCCGAAGATATAATGCGACCATTATTTCATGTGGGCGACATCTTTTCCTATTCAAGAAAGTTAAAGGTTAGTAGTGAAGTTTATTTGAGGCAACAAAGAAGCTTGGGATTAATAAATCAAAAAGAGTTTTTTGCTCTTCTTGAAGATATTCACCAAGCAGTAAAACCAAAGAAAAAAGGCTTTGCAATATCCAGTCCTCT
>JGI24130J36418_10000438_pt1 | contig 13547 bp, 14 predicted proteins | sample BarGraNGADG00212_FD_36418 | JGI IMG/M metagenome (IMG submission 36418)
ACGCCCCGTTGGCACTTTTGGGGATGTGGCGGCGTTCAGTTTCTATGGCAACAAGACCATAACCACGGGTGAAGGTGGCATGGTCATCACAAATGATGAAGTTCTCCATGAACGGGTGGTCCACTACAAAGGGCAAGGTTTGGCAAATGGCCGCGAGTATTGGCACGACGTAATTGGATACAACTACCGCATGACCAACATCTGCGCGGCCATAGGAGTGGCGCAACTTGAACGTGCCGATCAGATACTTGCAGCCAAAAGACAGATTGCTGACTGGTATGCCGAGGCGCTTGCTGGGACTCGCGTTACCATGTTGCGCGAGATTGGCGACGTGCGCAGTTCATATTGGATGTGCTCGATCCTGGCGTCACGTGCAGAGGAAAGGGAGCCGCTACGTGCTGCGCTTTCTGCCGCCGACATCGAAACCCGTCCTGTGTTCTATCCCGTTCATGCGATGCCCATGTACTTTCACAGATACGAGAGACACCCGATTGCAGACAGCATCGGACGACGTGGCATCAATCTCCCGAGCGGCCCTGGGCTTACCATCGACCAGGTATCCCAGATCACAGATATCATTTGTCACCATCAGATGCGCGAGTTGTGATAGTGCTAATACAAGATGGCATAACGGTTGAGTGTGACAGTATATTGGCTGAGGCGCTGAGTTGAAGATAGCGGTCTTGGGAGACAGCTTCATTGGTTGGGGTGGTGGTATCGGGTTCCTTAGGTCCGTCCTGAGTGGCCTGCAAGAGATCGCGCCGGAACAGGGGTTGGATCTGTCCCTCTTGCTCCCGACCGAAGATGGTGCATTCCTGAGAGCAACGAAGAACGCATTGCGCCCAGCCAAGAATGCAGCGCTGAACATAGTGCATGGCACAAGGCCCATTCTCGTGCGCTCGCCTAGGCCCCTTGCGCGTTCTGTCGTTCTGGAGTCTCTGTTTGGCAACACGCCCTTTTCGGTGCCGGTAATCGCCCATCGGCCGGGTCAATCAGGTATTGCCTCAACCATCGCGGCACGCGGAAGCGACGTGGTTTTGCCCGTGAGCTCGCCTGTAGCAGTTGGTTCATCGACTCCTTGGGTCGGCTACCTGTGGGACCTTCAGCATCGGCATTACCCCGACTTCTTCAGCAGGCAGGAAGCCAGGGAGCGTGATGAGCATTTCAAGACAATGCTCGAGTGCGCGTCTGTTGCTATTGTGGCATCACGAAGTGTCCAAGCGGACATTGACAGATTCTTCCCTGGACGTCGATGCCAGGTGGTCGCACTCCCATTTGCCCCGGTGCCTGATCGAACGTGGTTTGCCACGTCAATCGAAGATGTGCAGACGCGATACAATGTTAAGGGACGCTACTTCATGATCTCAAACCAGTTCTGGATTCACAAGGATTATCCGACAGCATTCCGAGCTCTATCATTGCTGTCACAGGACGAACATGATGTGACGCTGATGTGCACGGGGACCACCTACGACTATCGCAAACCGCGGTACTTCGACGACCTGATGGCCGAGGTCCGGTCGCTGGGCATAGCAGAACGCGTTAGATGCTTGGGGTTCATCCCAAAGGCAGATCAGATGGCTTTGATGCGGGGCGCTGTTGCCGTCGTACAGCCAACGCTGTTCGAAGGTGGCCCCGGTGGCGGAGCAGTGTGGGAAGCGGTCGGCTTGGGCGTGCCTGCGTTGGTGAGCGACATCGATGTGAATCGTGAGATCAAGGACGCTGGTGTCAGTTTCTTCGGCGTTGGCAATTCGAATCAACTTGCCGCGAGAATGCACGAGACTCTTACAGTGAGTTCGATTCGCGAACCAACTGACGTCTTGCTCGCCAGAGGCCGCGAACGTGCCCGACAGTTTGGGCTGGTAGTCTTGGAGGCGGCGAAGATTGCCATAGCGAGCAAACGGTAGTGGTGAGACACACTCGTTGTGGACGGCTTGATCGTCAGTGCATGTAACATGCTTAGTAGAGGGGATGGGACATGATGGTGATGGACTGGTTAAGACACGTACAAGACAAGCGTGCGGAAAGGCGATTGAGACGTGACCCTGGGTTCACGTTTGGACGAGAATCGTTTATCGCCTACCGACTGATCGCGCTTAGAGAAGGTCGGGGCCCCACCTTGCATATAGGGGACCGCAGCTATGTTAACGCTGGCATCGTCTTTGAGGCAGAGACGGGTTCCGTGACGATCGGCAACGCGTCTTATGTTGGAGGGGCGACGATCATATGCCGGGACTCAGTCTCCATCGGGGACAACGTCGCAATTGCCTGGGGGGTTACCATCCTCGATCACAATTCCCATTCTGTTAAGTACTACGGCGAACGCGAGAAAGACACTTTGAGAGCATATCTCATTCCGAAGGGAGGGCATACAGCCAAGGATTGTCTCAACGTCCATCATGCTCCCATCGTGATAAAGGACAAGGCGTGGATAGGGTTTGGTGCGATTGTCCTCAAGGGAGTGACAATAGGGGAAGGCGCGGTCGTAGGCGCAGGGAGCGTCGTCACGAAGGACGTGCCAGATTGGACGGTCGTAGGTGGTAACCCGGCGCAGGTCCTTTATAGCATTTCACCCGAACAGCGTTGAGTCGGCCTATCAATTGCTTGATGAAAGGAGCATGACGGAGATGAAGAAAGCACTGATTACTGGTATCACCGGTCAGGATGGCTCGTACCTCGCCGAGTTCCTGTTGAGCAAAGGATACGAGGTTCATGGCATCAAGCGGCGGAGTAGCTCGTACAATTCCTCCCGCATCGATCACATCTACCAGGATCCGCACTATGCCAATACCCACTTCTTCATGCACTATGGTGACATGACCGATGCCAGCAATCTGCTTGCCATCATGGCCGAGGTGCGCCCCGACGAAGTGTATAACCTGGCAGCTCAGTCGCATGTTGCTGTGTCTTTTGAGACCCCCGAATATACGGGCAACTCTGATGGACTTGGGACACTGCGACTTCTTGAGGCGATCCGTGCAGCTGGTCTGACCAGTACTACCCGGTTCTATCAGGCCTCGACCTCCGAGCTCTTTGGAGGTCTCCCTGCGACAGCACCACAGTCCGAATTGACACCCTTCACGCCCCGGTCTCCTTATGCCGTGGCAAAACTGTACGCGTACTGGATTGTCGCCAATTATCGGGAAGCGTACCACATGTACGCCTGCAACGGCATCCTGTTCAACCACGAGTCCCCCAGGAGAGGCGAGACGTTTGTCACGCGCAAGGTGACCATGGCGGTGGTTCGTATCGTCAAAGGTTTGCAGGACTGTGTGTATCTTGGCAACTTGGATGCAAAGAGGGATTGGGGATACGCCAGGGAATACGTGCAGGCAATGTGGCTCGTACTGCAACAGGACACTCCCGATGACTACGTGATTGCGACCGGCGAGACCCACACCGTGCGTGAGCTCGTGGAGGTGGCATTCAAGCGGGCCGGTATCACCTTAGCGTGGCAGGGTCAGGGTGCTGATGAGTGTGGGCTTGATGCAGGCTCCGGGAAGGTCGTCGTTCGCATCGATCCCCGCTACTATCGCCCGACCGAGGTCGACGTCCTGCAGGGTAACGCATCCAAGGCAGCTGTCAAACTCGGTTGGCATCCCGTGACAACCTTCCATGCGCTGGTCGATCTGATGGTGGACGCTGACCTGTCCATGCTCGGCGATGGCCATGATCACGATTGTTATACTGGAGACAGCATCCTGAAGGAGACGAAGTAGCTATGCTCGATCTCACCAACAAGCAGATTGTTGTCACGGGCGGTAAGGGTTTCCTCGGCACTCACCTTGTCAAGAAACTGAAGGAACACGGTGCGACAAAAGTCGTTCCACTGGCGCACCGTGACTATGATCTCCGTGACCGTGCCCAAGTGCAACGCATGTTTGACGATCTGCATCCCGAGGTCATCATCCATCTTGCAGCTGTTGTGGGCGGCATTGGTGCCAACCGTTTGCACCCCGGTTCCTTCTTCTACGACAACGCGATCATGGGTATTCAGCTCATCGAAGAAGCAAGGCTTCATGCCATCGAAAAGTTTGTTCAGGTGGGCACCATCTGCGCCTACCCCAAGTTCACCCCGGTTCCCTTCAAGGAGGAGGACCTCTGGAATGGGTACCCCGAGGAGACCAATGCTCCCTATGGCCTGGCCAAGAAGATGTTGCTTGTCCAGTTGCAGGCCTACCGGCAGGAGTACGGCTTCAACGGCATCTACCTTCTGCCCGTCAACCTCTATGGCCCAGGGGACAACAATGACCTTGTCACCTCTCACGTCATCCCTGCCATGATCCGGAAGTTCAAGGAGGCCAAGGAGCAGGGCCTCTCCACCGTTACCCTCTGGGGCGACGGGTCCCCGACGCGGGAGTTCCTGTTTGTCGAGGACGCTGCAGAAGGCATCGTCCTTGCCACGGAACGGTACGACAAACCCGAACCCGTCAACCTTGGGTCGGGACAAGAGATATCCATCAAGGACCTCGCTGATCTCATTAAGCGACTGACAGGCTACCAGGGAGCGGTCATCTGGGATGCGACCAAGCCCAATGGTCAGCCACGCCGACTGCTCGACGTCAGCAGGGCCGAACGAGAATTCGGGTTCAAAGCCAGCAGTTCGCTGTCTGACAGACTGGGAGCGATGATTGAAGCCACGATGGTCCCTTGAGGTTCGTGACGCGGCCTGGTCAAAGCACGCCCATGTTGCATTGTGCTCTTGCCGGGAACGGCCTTGGTGTCCTGCGTCGGTAATGCTTCGCTGTTGCCGGACATGAATAGTACACTGTGGCTGTTGCTGGCGGGGGTGAGCGCCGGACTTGCGGTGCTTCGCTTGAAACTTTTGCGGTCGGCGCACTGCACCTATGTGGACCCGGTACTGTGGTATCATGCCACATGGGCGGGAACATTGGCCGTCTACGGTGTCTACCGACCCCTGTACCATTTCCGCCTGGATTGGCCGTTTGATGTCTTGCTCGTAGCCTATATCGTCGTGCTGGGTGCAGGTCTGTGGCTGGGGTGCCCTGTCTCACGTATGAGGCGCCGGCATGCTGTCGATCACCGTTGTCCACCACACATTCTACCAGCCTCCATATTACTTAGAACAATTCTCATGATGGCTGTGGACGTCGTGGCCGGTCTTCTGCTGGCTTCTGTCCTGGCGCGCGGCTACCCACTGAAGGCAATGTTCTCAGACCGTTCATTTGCCAATATGGCTAGTTCGTTCAAGGAAATCGTGGGATTGGTGTTTCTTGAGGGGTTGCAGGTGAGTCTTGCCTTCGACTTTTTCTTGAGGACTGATGGAGGGATCCATGACGTTGGCATTATTGGCTTGGCAATCGTTCCCAGCATTATTCGTACGGGTCTGACGGCGGGACGAAGCGCTTTAGTACTACAGGTTCTGCTCCTTGCACTAGTCTGGTTATCCGCGGAGCATGGGCGCAGTCTGTTCTCGCGCAAGGGACTGGCGCTGGCCGGTGTTGCTGCAACCGACCTAGTGTGCCTGTTTGTCGTTGTTGCTGCCGCTCGCCGTTCAGGAGCGCTTGTTTTACCAGGTCTGGCCGACTTCCGTGCTTTGCTGGACTACATTGTGATTCCCATCGACGGTTTTGGTTATGCGCTGCAGCCTGGCCTTGAGCAACTGCACGGCCGAGCCCTGACTTATATATTCCCCTGGGTGGCGAACCAATTGGGGCGCTTCCTTCCCGGATATGGCCCCCTCGACAAGAATGTCATCGCGTCCGTACAAACTGTCCTGCGGACCATAGATGATTACCTGGTTACGGCAACTCGCACAGCGTTTGGTGATTTTCAGCTTGGTCTCGGTACGTTCTGGGGGCTGGCATGGGCGCTTGGCTGGGGGCTGATAGTAGGGAAGGTGCATACCACCGCGGTCCGCCTGAACCGGTTTGGATGGACCGTCCTTAGCTGTCTGGATGTGTTGGTCGTAGCGTGGACCCCTCAAATGTACTACTACTTCAGCTCGTGGTATGTCCTGACCTTACTTGCAGCGTGGGTCTGCCTGGTTCTTGGAAACACACTGCGTGCCAGTCTGTGGCTGAGGCACAGCTGTCCCGTGCCAGAAGGTCATCACCGTCTTGACATCTCAGATTCCTCAACAGCATCACAGGAGAGACAGTGAAGGTGCTCTACGTTTGTGGCTACGCCTCTGAACGGATCATGGATGTGCGCGGGGATCATGAAACAGCCAGTCCAGCGGCGAACACAAAGGTGCGGCTCATCACCGAGTCTCTGGTTCGGGCCGGACATGAAGTCACTTTGCTCTCGTTCATCAGTATGGCATCCTCGGGGCGATTGAGCTTCTCTGCGGTGACGGACGACCAGGCGTCTGAGTTGTCAGGCTCAAGCGTGCTGTATCCTCATGTATGTGCTGTACGGCCATGGGGTGGCCTCGGTCTGGCGGCGGGTGCGCCGCGCATTGCACGGTCGGTGATGCGTTCGCTGTCCCCCGACGTCGTGCTGGCCTACAACGCGGATGTGTTCCAGTCGCGGTTTGTAGACTGGGTCAAGAGCAAAACTCACGTTCCTGTCGTGCTGGAGTTGGAGGACTTACCAAAGCGCGAGGGGTCTGGTTTGACGTTGTTGAGAAGTCGCTTGGCCTGCGCTGCCTGGCAACGCGCCAGGAAGAAGGTCGACGGCTTCCTGCTTGTGAGCCAGGAGTTGTCGACGGCCATCCCGCAGCAGGCTCGCTACATGGTTGTGCCAGGGGTCGTGGGAGATGACTTGGTGCAAGCCGCAGCACTGCGAGAGCCGCCATTTTGCAGCGACCACGTCACAATAGCATATGCAGGGACTCTTGATGCGCGCGAGGGCACCGATGTTCTGCTGGCAGCTGCCAGACAGCTGCCGCCTGGCTTCCGCTTCGTCTTCTGCGGCAAGGGGAGCATGGCTCGCGCAGTTGCCCAGGTTGCCCATGACTGCCCGGATCAGATTATCTACAAAGGGTTTGTTCCACGCAGCGACCTCGTACGCCTGCTGGTAACGTCCGATTGCCTGATCATCCCCAAGCCTTCGAGCGAGGTCGCGGGCGGACGCGTGTTCCCGTTCAAGACGCTCGAATATGTATTGTCTGGCGCTCACGTTATTGCCGGGCGCCTCCCCGGCTGTGGCATGCCTGAGTTGGCATACATTCAGCGCTGGGATGGCGGGTCAGACGCACTCCTTGGACACTTGCTGGCGGCTCGCGACGCGTATCGGGCAGAGGGACCAAGGCGGACAACAGCGACCACATCGATACTGGCCCACTATACCACGGATGCATTGGGCCCCAGGCTGGCGTGGTTTATGTCGGATGTGGCGACTGCAGTGCATGGAGAGCGGTCTTGAAGTTGCTGCGAGTCGTATTGTGCGGGATCATTCATGCGTTGCCGCCTACGCGCTGCTATCGTATGAAGGCGTTCCTCTATAGAGCAGCGGGGCTGGACGTGGCACCCACAGCGCGCATCGTTAGCAGCGCTCGATTTGCGGGCTATATGCCCGTCCACGTGGGCAACGACACGTTCATTGGTCACCAGGTATCGTTCTTCGGCGGTACGGAGGCATCGATTTTCATTGGTGACTGTGTAGATATTGCGCCGAATGTGCTCGTTGTCACGGGCAGCCACGAGATAGACATGGCGGGAGATCATGTGGCGGGGCGTGGCTACAGCAGACCGGTGCGTATTGAGGACGGCTGCTGGATAGGCGCCGGCGTCACGATACTGGGTGGTGTGACGATAGGATCCAAAGCGGTCATTGGAGCCGGCAGTGTGGTCGCCCACGATATACCGGCACAGACTATTGCTGTTGGCAACCCGGCAAGAGTGATCAAGAGATGGGATCCGGTTCTGCGCTCATGGCATCGTGTTGAGCAGGGGCCCGATAAGGAGGATGCCGATGGTACACCAGAAACACCGTAGATATGTCTTCTGGCAGAACATTGTCAGCCCGCATCAGGTGGCGCTGTTGGAGGCGGTGGCCCATTCGGGAGAAGTCGACGTGGTCCTGGTGGCTGATACTGCCATGTCTGGCGACAGAACTGCAGGTGGGTGGACAGCGCCTGTCCTGCATGACGTGAAGACCATCATCAGTCCAACTCGCGCGGCTATATGCGATCTGGTGCGTGGCAGCGCGGGCGACTGTGTGCATATTGTAACGGGATTCAGCCGTGGTTGCCGCGTGGGGTATCTTGCGCTCGAGGAACTCAGGCGATCCAAGCCGGCTGGTTGTCTGGTTGGGGTCCAGGCTGAACCTGGCGATGGACGGGGCTTGAAGGGGCGCCTGCGCTGGTGCCGATGGCGTTACGATACATGGCGCTACGCCAGGACGGTGGATTTCATTCTTGCGATCGGCGCCAGCGGACCTCCATGGTTTCGGAGTCTGGGCATCGATGCAGGGAGAATCTACCCATTTTGCTACTTTCTGGAACAGCCCCAGTCGGCCGCCGAGTCTGTGCGAGAGTCTGGGCAGGCGCTGCAGTTCGTGTTTTCAGGCCAGCTGATCAAACGCAAAGGGGTGGATGTGCTTTTCACTGCACTGGCTACCCTGCATGACGAATCCTGGATTCTCCAGGTCGTCGGCGACGGACCTGAGAGGACTTTGCTTGAATCGCTTGCGGCCACACTTGGGATTCGTGACAGGGTCACGTTCCGAGGAGTGATGAAGCGGTTGGACGCTCTGTCGATTATTGCCGCTGCGGATTTGCTCATCCTGCCGTCGCGCTGGGATGGCTGGGGCGCCGTGGTGAGTGAAGCGCTCATGTGCGGTGTACCAGTCATCTGCACCGACACCTGTGGTGCGTCGGTGTTGCTTCAAGATCCGAGTTTGGGTTCTGTCACACCAGAGGGAGACCGCTTGGCGCTGGCGGACGCTCTTCGAGAGAGCTTGCGACGTGGGTCACTGTCTCAGGAGGACAGGAAACGGATACGGGACTGGAGCGCATGCATCTCGGGTTTGTCAGCTGCGCAGTATCTGTTGAACGTCATCTCGAGCATTGACGCGGCAACAACGCCACCTCAGGCGCCATGGCTGGTCCGCCGACCATCGTCTCTGCCCATGACGGTAGGCCCTGATGGACCGCGTGGTGAGGATGAGCTTCGCAAAGAACCGGGTGTTACCCGGGGCGGCTGCTCATGAGAGTACTGCTCATGCACAACTCCTACCGGAAGAGGTTTGTTGGTGGGGAGGACAAGGTGTTCCTCGACGAGCTTCGCGCACTCCGGGAGAGGCTAGGGCAGGAGTCTGTATTGTCCTTCACTGTAGACAACGAAGGTCTCAGCCCTCTTCGAGCTGCCGCCTATCTCATGGACGGGAAAGCCTACTACAGGCAGGTCTACCGCTATGTTCGCGAGCAGTCAATTGATCTTGTGCATGTGCACAACACGTATGTGAAGCTGACACCATGGGCTATTCGAGGTGCCAAGGACGCCGGTGCTCACGTGGTGCAGACGCTGCACAACTACCGATGGTGGTGCCCGAATGCTATATGCTACAATCCGACGCTGGATTCAGTGTGCCGCAAGTGTCTCGATGCGCGAACGACGGGTCCGTCTGTGCATTACCGATGTGTTGATGGTAGTTGGGCGAAGAGTGCACTGTCCGCAATGTCATTTCAGCGGTATCTGAGAGCAGATCTGCTGGATGCTGTCGACCGGTTCTTCGTCTTGAGCCAGTTTCAGAAACGTATACTGGAATCCATTGACATTCCAGCAACCCGCATCCGTGTCAAGCCGAACTTTGTCCCAGTGCCACTTGTTGAGACCAGTTCACGGAGGGGCTTTGCACACATTGCTCGCCTCGATCGGGTCAAGGGAACAGACCTGTTGTTGCAGGCTTGGATTGGAGGTGTGGACAGGTCGCCTTTGGTTGTTGGTGGGGTTGGACCGAGCGAGGCAGCAGTAGCTAGGCGATCAGGCGTGGACGAGACCGTTCAGTATGTCGGACGACTGGATGCTCAAGGGGTCGCCCGGACCTTCGCCCACGCGAGGTTCGCGGTCGTTCCATCTCTGTTGTGGGAAACATTTGGGCTAACCATTGTTGAAGCCATGGCTCAGGGGACGCCGGTCATAGCCACCGACCTCGGGGGTCGTCGCGAGTTGGTGCAGGATGGGCAGAACGGTTTCTTGTGTGATGCCACCGTCGATGGACTTCGTGCTGCGATCAACAGGGCGGTAGAACTGGGCCCAGAGGACTATAGCCGGATGAGTGCCTGTGCAACGGCAACAGCCGCGGCATACTCTGAAGACAGGATCATGAAGCAGCAGCTGACCCTGTACCAGGAGTTGTTGAGTGAGTAGATTTGACGACCACGATGACCTCTGAGTCCATCACTATCAGCCTCATCACGGACCATTTCGGCGATGACGGCACTAGTGGAGGTCAGGCAATGCAGGACGTGGCTGATGCATGGGTGGTCGTTCCAGCGCTCTTGCCCGCAGTACTGACTCGCAAGGCGTGCAAACCAGATGGTGCTGGGTTGTCGAGCAGGGACTTCGGCGGAGGTTCTGCTGGGAAGACGACACCCAACGTTCTGCTCTGGAGGCAGATGATCCATGGCTGAGCGAAAAGCAAACATAGTGGTGCTCAGTCAGTCACTTGGCGAGAGAGCCATCAGGGAATTCGGCCAGCTCTCTACCGACTTGGCGACTGTCACACTTGTCACGGGTACGTCTATCGGAGACGCGACGAGCAGCATGTGCGTTGTCCGAGCTCCCGGCTATAGCAGAGGGTCCATCATGGCGCGCGCCGTTTCCTGGCTGAAATACGCATGCTTCGTCATAGGCTGGTCGAGAAAGAGCGTTGAGCCTGGGTCGATGATCATTGCATACACGAATCCACCGATGCTGCCTTGGATTGCGGCCAATGTGGCGCGAAGGTCAAATGTACCCCTTGGACTTGTGTTCTGGGATCTCTATCCTGACGTTCTGGTCAGATCCTATCCGCGCTCCGGGCTTGTCCGGGGACTGTCTTGCATCTGGGTTGCACTGAACCGATGGGCCGTCTATCGTTCCGACTGGGTCGTTACGTTAGGGGACCATATGGCCTCGGTGATACGTAAACAGCTTGAGCCAGAGTTGTACCATAGGGTCCATGTGATACCTTTTGGGTGTGACTACCAGTCCTTTCCGCAAACAGAAGCCGGGGCAGGCAGTTGGTTTGTGGACAAAGTTGGCCTGGGGAAATTCGTGGTGCTGCTAGCCGGGAACATAGGCGTGGAGCATGAAGTTGAGGATTTTCTTGATGCAGGAGAGACCCTTCGCGGCAGAACAGATATCGTTTTTCTCGTGGTCGCACGTGGCTCAGGTTTCGATGCGGTGAAGAGAGACATCAAAAACCGTGGCCTGACAAATGTGTTAACTCTGCCTTTTCAATCGGCGGAGTCTTGGTCAAATATACTCCGTGGTTCCGGTGTAGCATTTGTCTCGGTGCGGCCAGGGTTTGAGAGTCTCATGATACCGTCAAGAGTATACGATTTCCTCTCAGCGGGCCTGCCTGTTGTGGCTTCGGTGGGGCGCGACAGCGACTTAGCCGATCTCATCACCAGATTCGAATGCGGAACAGTGGTTGGCCATGGGTGCGTGGGCAGACTGGTTGAAGCCATCGAATGTTTTGCCAATGATGACGATTTGCGCGCGCTGTGCGCTAGGAACGCATTGACGGCAGCGCAAGGACCTCTCTCTGCTGAGAACTGTGGTAGGCAACTCTCAGCGCTCGTAAGCATGAGCTTGGAGAAGGCTCAGGACGGAAGAAATGATCACATACGCAGATAGGCGGTTTGCAGTGCAAGGACCTTTTGCCACGTTCAACATCGGCACCGGAGTTGAGACGTCCCTGAACCAACTTCTGGCTGCATTCGAGCGCGTAGCGGGCCAACCTGTCGCGCGGCAATGTGTGCCGGCACGCCACGGCGAGGGGCAGAGGATTCCGCTGGATGCAAGTGAAGCCAGACGCTGGAGTGGGCAAGGACATGTCTGTAGTCTGGCAGCAATGATCTTTGATCCCACACCACAGCTACAGACCCTGTGCACAGGTGCTATCATCTCAGTGTTCGGCTTGGGGAGAAGTGGAACGGCGTTCAGAGCGCCATCGGCGATACGTCATGCGCCGCAGCAGAGCATTGATGATGGCGGAGTGTAGTTCCATGAAGAGAGCATGTGACGTTGTTGTCACCCTCATAGGGCTGACCATCCTCAGTCCACTGTTGCTGCTGGTGATAGTGGCTATTCTAATGAGTTCGGGTCGTCCTGTGTTCTTCCTGCAGGAGCGGGTTGGCTTGCACGGAAGGACGTTTCGTATCATCAAGTTCCGTACGATGACTCGTGACGCGGAGCAGCGGACGAAAGGGCAGTGGATCACTGCTGGCAACCTGTACGTGACCCCCGTTGGCAGGTTTCTGCGCAAGACTAGCTTGGATGAGCTGCCCGAGCTGGTTAACGTCCTCAAGGGCGACATGAGCCTTGTGGGGCCGCGTCCAACACTGCCTGAACAGGTTGCCGCGTACGATGTCTTCCAGTATCGTCGGCTGGAGGTGCGACCGGGGATCACGGGGTGGGCGCAGGTGAACGGGCGCAACAGCATTTCGTGGACCGAACGCATCAAACTGGACGTCTGGTATATTGACCACTGGACGCCTTGGCTGGACGTCCGTATACTACTCATGACGATTGGCCAGGTGCTGCGGCAACGCGGGGTGGAAGACGTACCGCCCTCGGATGCAACTGCGTCATAGCCTTGCCTACTGGGCTAGGTTTGGAGTGGCGACAAAAGGGGCATTTGGTGGACGAATACAGACACAGACTACTTTGGGGGGAGATGATGGCAATGGAGAATGGAGACGAGAAGATCAGTCAGTTGGTCGAACGTTCGATCGAGTCAATCAATGAGGCGGGAATTGTCGATGACAAGGTCATCCTTGACGACACATCGTATGTGAAGCGCCCCGAAGGACCGTTTGACTCCTTGGCTCTTGTTGCACTCCTTGCTGAGTTGGAGGGAGCCATCGAATCCGACTTTGGGGTTGTGGTTTCTCTGGCCGCAGGACTTGGAAAGGCATCTCAAGGGTCACCATTTGCAACCGTTGGTTCGATCAAGCGGTATGTCACCGAAGTAGTGCGGGCAGCCCAACAGTGACCCAGGAACAGGTACTGGTCGTGACTGGAGCCAGAGTCGGCCTTGGCCGCCATCTGGCTGAGCACTACCTTTCCCTTGGCTGGACGGTCGTTGGTTGCAGTCGTCAACCATGTGACCTGCAGGCGGAGCAGTACCGCCACTTCACCTGCGATGTCTCACGGGCGGCAGAGGTCACTCAGATGTTTTTGGCTATTCGACGCGAGTTTGGACGGGTCGATGCTCTCATCAACAACGCAGGGATCATGATGCCCGGTCTTGTTGCTACTCAACCGATGTCGGAAGTAGTGGAGACAGTTGGGGTGAACCTGGTGGGGGCATTTGCTTGTACACAGGAGGCGATCAGACTCATGGCTCGCCGGCGCTCTGGTAGAATCGTTTTCGTGTCGTCGATCGCTGTCCCTCTGGCCAACACAGGCTTGGGCGCATATGCTGCATCG